>Ga0116226_10004591_pt1 | contig 12263 bp, 10 predicted proteins | sample S1TSphfallax_FD_89692 | JGI IMG/M metagenome (GOLD analysis project Ga0116226, IMG submission 89692) | Host-associated microbial communities from peat moss isolated from Minnesota, USA - S1T2_Fa - Sphagnum fallax MG | ecosystem: Host-associated > Plants > Peat moss > Unclassified | place: USA... | reverse complement strand
TATCGCTCATAGAAATCGCCCCATTCAGGAATACCCAGCATCGTTATTGTTAAACGCGAGACTACAACGGCATGACAAGCAGCATGATACTGAGATTCCATAATAAAGCTTGTCGCGACGCAACATATCAAATATTTCTCAATGCCCCCCTGATCAATCTAGCCTCTTCCAATTTGGAAATGATCATTCTATAATCTGCAAATGACCTTAAATGCAATAGACACCCCAGCTCGCTCCCCTGGACGTCCGCGTGAATTCGACATGGATTTGGCGCTCGACCAAGCTGCACGCGTCTTCAGTGAACGCGGCTTCCATGCGACCTCAATCAACGATTTGAGCGAAGCAATGGAATTGACTGCAGGCAGTATCTATAAGGCATTCAAGGATAAGCGAAGCGTGTTCATCGCCGCATTGGAACGGCAATCAGCCAGCCGTACCCTGGATTTGATGCAGGCATTGAGTGTGCAGAATACAGGTAACGACAAAGTGCGTGCTGCATTGACCTTTTATGCCAGCGCATCCTGTGGTGTCATGGGCAAGCTTGGTTGCCTGGTCGTTGGTACTGCGATGGAACTAAGCACCTTTGATGCAGATATTGCTGAACGGGTAATCGCTTCGATACGCACACGCGAAAGAATGATCGCGGAATTGATAAGACTTGGGCAAACAGACGGCACAATCAACACAGCACTTGATGTGAAGGCCACTGCACGTTGTTTGCTGTGTTTGATGCATGGCTTGCGCGTCGTAGGCAAAACATCGCCACCTCGAGCAGAAATGCTGGCAACCGTTGATATTGCGATGAAAATGTTGGACTAAAATTTTTTGTTTAATTAGGAAACAATCATTTCCTATTTTATTAAAGTATGCGCTCAAATCCGTCGCCAGCGAATAATTTGCGACAGGAGTATGATCACACGCCCTTGACTGAAAGTAACAAGCGGAGAAAGTCGAATGACAACACTTGCCTCACCTGCCGTGCAACACGAACATGGCATCTCACCATGGATGACGATACTACTGGCTGCAGCTTGCGGCCTGATCGTAGCCAATTTGTATTATGCGCAACCCCTGATAGGCTGGATCGCCAACGACATTGGATTGAATCAATCTGCAGCGAGCTTCATCGTCGCACTGACTCAAATCGGCTACTGCACCGGCCTGCTACTGTTGGTTCCGCTAGGAGATTTGCTGGAAAACCGCGGTCTGATCAGTTGGACCTTAAGTGGCGTGGTGCTGGCACTGTTGATTGCCACCTTTGCACCGAATACACCGGTATTCCTCGCAGCCTCTCTGTTGATAGGCATCAGCGCCGTCACGGTACAAATGCTGGTGCCACTGGCGGCACACATGGCGCACGACGCCAGCCGTGGCCGCGTCGTTGGCAATGTGATGAGTGGTCTTTTGCTGGGCATCATGTTGTCCCGCCCGGTGTCGAGCCTGATCGCGCATCAATTCGGTTGGCGCACGGTATTTGGCACGTCTGCTGCCGCAATGATCATATTGCTGTTCGTGCTGCGTCAACTACTGCCCAAGCGCCAACCTAACGCAGATCATAGCTACAGCGAACTGATTGGTTCTTTATGGACGCTGCTGCGCGATACCCCCATCCTGCGCCGTCGTGCGGCTTACCATGCGGCCTTATTCGCGTCGTTCACCTTATTCTGGACGATTGTTCCGCAGGTATTAAGTGGCCCAGAATTCGGTTTCACGCAACGTGGCATTGCCCTCTTCGCCTTCTCTGGTGCTGCAGGTGTATTTTCTGCACCAATTGCAGGCCGTATGGCCGATAAGGGCTGGACTAACCTTGGCACCGCGTTGTCCTTGGGCGTAGTCATATTGGGATTTCTGGTCGCCCATTTCGGAGCGCACGGATCAGTGTTGCTGCTGATGGTAGGCGGCATTCTGATTGACCTTGGCGTCCAAAGCAATCTCGTGCTGGGTCAACGTGCAATCTATTCGTTGGGCGCACACACACGTAGCCGTTTGAACGGCTTGTACATGGCGTTATTCTTTGCCGGTGGTGCAGTTGGTTCGGCAATATCGAGCTACACCTATATTCATGGCGGCTGGGGATGGGTCAGCTGGATCGGTATCGCCTTTCCGGTTGCAGCGATGCTATTGTTCGCAACCGAATTTATCGGCAAGAAGAACTGATCCCGTGAAGTCAGCTTAATCCCACTTTGTATTGGCGTGACCGGGATGTTTCCAGAAATTTCCCAACCAGCGATTAAAGCGTGGGCAGGCGGTTGGTTTGTTTGACTCACCGCCGCCTGGATATATCGTGACTTCACCAAGCAACACACCACGCGTCGAATGATAGAAATCGACGCGCAGGAAATCGACCCCTTTTCCCAATTTCTCTGCAGCATTAGTGATCTCCTGCAGTTTTGCAGGCCGCTCCGGTAAAGGAGTGGGCAGTTGTTCTCGATAGGCCGTTAATGCAATCGGTCGCCAGTCGGGCGTAAAGAAGACATTTTCTTCACGCTTACGAAAACTGGCTGAACCGACACTGATCATGCGCACAACACCGTTGAAGACGAAGCATCGATAGTCCATCAACTCACTGCCATCGCTCGCCTCAACCATATCTTCCACGAAAATCTGCGGAACGATAGGCTGATACGCCCACTCCTCTGGCGCAAAACGCGTCACCAGCATTTGCTTGCACATATCGATCAGCTTATCGCGTGAGACATGCAATACGGAAGCAACCGCATCCTCAATCAACTTACCCCTATCATCCAGCAGTTCTTTACCGGTTCCAAAGTAATAGTAATTTCCCGCGTCCACCAGGAAATTCCAGGCGCTACCGTGATTGGCTTTGATAAAGCATCGTTCAGGCAACTGATCAAACGGTATCAGCTCAGGATTAGTCGTCACAAAATGCATACGCGGTGTGGCTACACCACGATCATGTGCATAAGCTTTGACCGCAATTTTGTCTTGCAGAATGGGGAACAATGGATTGCGGTCATACTGCATGCGCCATCTGACCTTAGCGGAGAACTCTGGCATGGTCGCAAAATCGACATCAGGCAATTCGATCTGGTAAAAATCGCTAGACATGCACACTGACTAATAAACGGGATGATATCAATTCTGCCACTACCGCAGATTCACGTCAAAACCGCATTACTTCCTGCGCTTACATAGCAAAAGAGCCCGGCAATGCCGAGCTCTTTTCATCAATGCAGCAATTTTTAGTTGAACGTTTTACCTTCAGCTGCCAGCTTGACCAGCAACGGCGCTGGTTTCCAAGCTTCGCCATTAGGGCCCTTTGCAAATTTCTCGATCGACATCAACACATTGGTCAAACCAACCGTGTCAGCGTAGAACATTGGGCCACCACGATGCACAGGGAAACCATAACCAGTCAGGTAAACCATATCGACATCGGAAGCGCGCGATGCAATGCCTTCTTCCAGAATAAAAGCCGCTTCGTTGACTAGCGAATAAACCAGACGCTCGACGATTTCCTGATCCGAAATCTTGCGACGCTCGATACCCAAATCAGCCGAATGCTTGACGATCATGTCATTGACGACTTGCGACGGATAAGCAGTGCGGTCGCCGGGTTTATAGTCATACCAGCCTGCGCTGGTTTTTTGACCGAAACGTCCCATTTCGCACAGCAAATCTGCAGTCTTGGAATACGTCACATCTGGCTGCTCCACTGCACGACGCTTACGGATATACCAGCCAATATCGTTGCCAGCCAGATCGCCCATGCGGAACGGCCCCATTGCGAAACCAAATTTCTCAACAGCCTTATCGACTTGCTCCGGTAAGCAGCCTTGCTCCAGCAGGAAGCCAGCTTGACGGCTGTATTGCTCGATCATGCGATTGCCGATGAAGCCGTCGCAAACACCGGATACCACACTAGTCTTCTTGATCTTCTTCGACAATGCCATTGCTGTCGCCAACACATCCTTGCCCGTCTTTTCGCCACGCACAATTTCCAGCAACTTCATCACGTTGGCCGGACTAAAGAAGTGCGTACCGATTATATCCTGTGGACGCTTGGTGAAAGCAGCAATCTTGTTGACGTCCAGAGTCGAGGTGTTGGATGCGAGGATAGCGCCATCCTTCATGACGCTATCGAGAGTCTTGAAGACGGTTTCCTTTACACCCATGTCTTCAAACACCGCCTCGACGACGATATCAGCTTGGGCAATATCGTCATAAGACAATGTGCCACTGATCAGGCCAACGCGCTGATCGAATTTCTCTTGCGTCAGCTTGCCCTTCTTCAGCGTGTTTTCGTAATTCTTGCGGATCGTCGCCAGACCTTTATCCAGGGCTTCCTGTTTCATTTCCAGAATCTTGACTGGGATACCGGCATTGGCAAAATTCATCGCAATGCCACCACCCATGGTACCTGCACCGATCACGGCAGCGGATTTGATTGCACGTGTTGGCGTATCTTCCGGCACATCAGGAATCTTGCTGGCAGCGCGCTCGCCGAAGAATGCATGGCGTAATGCTTTCGACTCCGTCGTTTGCACCAATTCGATGAACAGGCTGCGCTCGAACTGAATACCATCATCAAACTTCTTCGTAACTGCCGCCGCCACTGCTTCTACGCATTTCAATGGTGCCGGGAATGGGCCTGCCATCGCCTTCACAGTGTTACGAGAAAATTGCAGGAAAGCTTCATAGTTCGGATAATCGATCTTGATGTCGCGCACCTTCGGCAACGGGCGAATATCAGCGATGCGATTGGCAAACGCCAATGCACCTTGCAACAGGTCACCGTCGATGATTTCATCGAACAATGCGCTCTTCGCAAGTTTTTCCGAAGGCACGGCGTTACCGGACACGATCATGTTCAGTGCATGTTCCAGCCCCAGTACACGTGGCAAACGCTGCGTACCACCTGCACCCGGCAAAATGCCCAATTTGACTTCCGGCAGCGCGATTTGCGCACCTGGCGCCGCAACACGATAGTTACAGCCTAGCGATAACTCAAGGCCACCGCCCATGCAAACCGTATGGATTGCAGCGATCACTGGCTTGGTTGAGTTTTCAACGACATTGATGACCGTATGCAAGGTCGGCTCTGCCAACGCCTTTGGCGAATTGAATTCCTTGATATCAGCGCCACCAGAAAACGCCTTGCCAGCACCGGTGATGATGATGGCCTTGACTGCATCGTCGGCCAACGCTTTTTGCACGCCAGCGACCAATGCGCTACGGGTTGCAAGGCCCAAGCCATTGACCGGTGGATTGTTGAGGGTAATCACGGCAACCGCGCCGTTGACCTGATATTCGGCAGTCATGTCTCTTCCTTTTTATGTAAATTGGTTTGCCTATGGAGGCACGCAATTACTGCAAGCTCAGGTGCAAACTATACCGCAAAAAGAACGATCGTATTATTTTTTATTGAAATTAACACAAATGCACTATTGCCAAGCGAGGAAACGGCATCACACCTCTAGCCATTCCTTGCGCACTGCATCGCTATTGCGCAGGTCATCAGGCGAGCCTTCAAACTGAATAGTGCCATGTCCCATCACATAAACGCGCTGCGAAATCGATAGCGCGATCGCCAGCTTTTGCTCGACCAACAGTACCGAGATGCCGCGGTTCTTCAATTCTTTCAGATACTCCCCAACGGCATCGACAATCTTTGGCGCCAATCCTTCGGTCGGCTCATCAATCATGATCAGATCGGGGTCCCCCATCAAGGTACGGCACAAGGTCAGCATTTGTTGTTCGCCACCAGACAATACACCCGCTGGCGTATTCTGCCGTTCCTTCAAGCGCGGGAACATCTGATACATATCGCTGAGACTCCAGCGTCCATTCTTCCCGCTACCAAAACCACGTTTTTCCCCAAGGATCAAATTCTGCTCGACGCTCAAGGTTGGGAAGATATCCCGACTTTCCGGCACATATCCCAATCCCTTATGGGCAATCTCGAATGCCTTCAAACCGATGATTTCTTCACCCTTGAAGCGGATCGAACCAGTCGCGTTGACTTGTCCCATCGCCGCCTTCACGGTGGTCGATCTGCCTACACCATTGCGGCCCAACAGGCTGACGATCTCACCCTGATTGACGACAATATCGACACCATGCAACACGTGGCTTTTGCCATAGTAGGCATTCAGCTCTTTGATTTCCAGCAGCGCGCTCATGCAGACGCCTCCATGGGGGCATGATTGCCCAGATAAGCTTCCTGCACTTTTTGATTTCCACGGATATTTTGCGGTGTATCGCAAGCGATGATTTCACCATACACCAGTACCGCAATTTTATCGGCCAAACCAAACACCACGCTCATATCGTGTTCCACCATCAGCAAGGTCTTGCCCACTGTGACCTTGCGTATCAATTCCACCGCAGCATCGGACTCCGAGCGGCTCATCCCCGCCGTTGGCTCGTCCAGCAGGATCACATCTGCACCACCAGCTATCGTTATGCCGATTTCCAATGCCCGTTGCTCCGCGTATGTCAGCAATCCGGCATTGACGTCACGGCGACTTTTCAATCCGATTTGTTCGAGTATCTGCTCTGCTTTTTCATTTGCATCTTTCAGCTTGTTCAAGCGATGCCAGAATGAGTACTTATAGCCAAGCGACCACAACACGGCACAGCGGAGATTTTCAAACACGCTCAAGCGATGAAAAATATTCGTGATCTGGAAGCTGCGCGACAGGCCACGCCGATTGATTTCAAACGGTTTCAATCCGCGTATGCTGTTGCCGTTCAACAGCACATCACCGGAACTCAAACCGAAGCGACCGGATATCAGATTGAACAATGTTGATTTACCCGCACCATTCGGGCCAATGATGGCAACGCGTTCGCCCTTGGTCACTTGCAGAGTTGCACCACGGATGATTTCAGCGCGACCAAAGCTCTTGCGCACTTGCTGCAATTCGAGGGAAAGTGAACTCATGCGTCAGCTCTCCGCATTGCGTCTTCGATTTCTATGCTCACGTCACCCCACACTCGCTGAAATCCCGGCTTGACCATGCGTGCGCCCGCAGCACCTATGATCAACAACACAATGGCAATGCCCCATGGCATGGTCGCCTGGGTATCAACATCCCAAAACAGCAACTTCATCACAGGGCCATTATCTGAATCAAGTGCACGGTGATACATCATCTCCACCATTGCCACAACCCCGGTCAGTGCAATCAGAGAAAACACACACAGCATGCCAAGTCGCTTCCAGACCCGTGCGAATTTACCGAACTTAAGTAAGCGCAGTTGCATCATCAATATGCTGGCAACGCCGCCCGGCACATACATCACGATGAAGATGAAGAACACCCCAAGGTAAAACTGCCATGCCTTGGTGAAGTCTGACAGGATCACAGTCAGGAAAACACCGATTACTGCACCGATCATCGGCCCAATGAAATAACCGATACCACCGATGAAAGTATAGAGCAGCACCAATCCCGAACGTATCGCGCCGACATTTTCAGCAGTAACGATCTCAAAATTGATCGCGGATAATCCGCCAGATATGCCAGCAAAAAATGCGGACAAAATCAACGTCATGTAGCGCACCCATTGCGTATCGTAGCCAACGAATTCGACGCGCTCGGGATTATCGCGCACCGCATTGGCAATGCGCCCCAACGGCGTTTGTGTGAACACGTACATGCCTACCGTACTGACAAAGAGCCAGAACGCAATCAGGTAATACACTTGTACCTGCGGGCCGTAAGTAATGCCGAGGAAGGCATTGCCGATCACGCGGTCGGTGGAAATTCCGCCTTCGCCGCCAAAGAATCCGGGAAACATCAGCGAACAGGCTGCAACCAATTCGACCAAGCCGAGCGTGATCATTGCAAACGTCGTGCCCGATTTCTTCGTCGTCACATAGCCGAATAGAATGCCGAAAAACATACCGGCAAAACCGCCCACCAGTGGGATCAACGTGACAGGTACATGCAATGTTCCTGCCGCCGTCAGATTCATCGCATGGATAGCGATGAAAGCGCCGAGGCCAGAATAAACGGCATGGCCGAAGGACAACATACCGCTCTGCCCCAACAACATGTTATAGGACAGGCCGAAGATCATCACCGTACCCATCTGGCACAACAACGAAAGCGCGGCACCTTTGGTGAACATCAACGGCGCAACGATCAGCAATAACGCAAATGCTGCCCAGAGCACCAAACGCGACCATGCGGAAGACTTGAAAGCCATGCGTGATTACCCTTCCCTCGTACCCATCAAACCGCGTGGCTTGAATATCAGAATCAGCACCAGCAGCATATACGGCAGGATAGGCGCGACCTGTGAAATCGGCATATGCAGCAAGGTATAGCCCGGTGTATCAACGCCGGGTTGTGCACCGAACTTTGACAACAAGTCGAGCAGTGAATAGTCCAGCGCCACCGCAAAGGTTTGCAATACCCCAATCAATAAGGACGCAACCAACGCGCCGATCAGCGATCCTAAGCCTCCTACCACGACGACCACGAAGATGATGCTGCCAACTGCCGCAGCCATCCCCGGCTCGGTCACGAATGCATTGCCACCGATTACGCCTGCCAATCCAGCCAGCGCACAACCGCCACCGAATACCAGCATGAAAACACGCGGCACGTTGTGCCCAAGTGCCTCGACCATTTCTGGATGAGTCAATGCTGCCTGTATTACCAGCCCGATACGCGTACGTGTCAATACCAGATAGATGGACAAGAGCATGAACAAGGCCACCATCATCATGAAGCCCTTGTAAATCGGGAAGGTGGTCGAATACAAGGTGAACAACGGGCCATCCAATTCATGCGGGATTGGGTACGGTACAGCGGCACGCCCCCATATCAATTGCACGACTTCGACGATCACGTAAGACAGGCCGAAAGTGAAAAGCAATTCCGGCACATGCCCGAACTTATGCACGGTACGCAGTCCGTAGCGTTCAATCACCGCACCGACCAATCCAACGCCCAGGGGAGCCACAATCAATGCTGGCCAAAAGCCAAGATGAACGCTCACCGTATAAGCGAAATACGCACCCAACATATAAAAGCTGGCATGTGCAAAGTTGAGCACGCCCATCATGCTGAATATCAGCGTCAATCCCGACGACAACATGAACAGCAACAAACCGTAACTCAAGCCGTTCAACAAGGTGATCAGTGTAAATTCCACGTGGGCAAACCTTTTCAGTCGCTACTTTCCTCACGTTGCCATATACGGCACGTGGCCTCGGTCAACCCGGGAAATATATTGAGTTGTGGAAGTATTCCTGTCATTGTCGTCAGCATCGATAGGACGATGGACGACAATGACATGATGCAGCTCTTTATTACTGCCCTGGCCGCTTCATCTGGCAGGAAGTCGGTTGCGCAGCGACATAGGAATCAATCTTCTGATCAGTCTTCCAGCCGAAACCGGTATTTTCCTGATCGAAGCGCACGGTCTTGCCATCTGCCTTGACCCATGTGGCGATGTACAAAGGCTGTTGCAGCTGATGGTCAGTCTTGCGCATTTCGACTTCACCATTCAGGCTATTGACCTTCATGCCTTCCATCGCGAATGCCACCTTGACTGGATCAGTTGATTTTGAATCCTTGATCGCCTTGCTCAACATTTCGACGATGGTATAGGTGGACATCGCGTAGTAGTCATCGTTGTACTTCTTCTTGAACTCTTCGATGATGTCCTTGCCGGAGAAGGTTTCGTTGTTCGGGTTCCAGTAGCCGACATATTTCACGCGATCGACACCTGCCGCACCCATCGCAGTTGGTACGCCAGTGGTTGCTGCATAATACGTGTAGAAATTCGCTTTCAGGTCAGCATCTTTCGCAGCCTTGATCAGCAACGACAAGTCTGCCCCCCAATTCCCTGTGATCACCGTATCTGCGCCGGAAGCCTTGATCTTGGCGACATAAGGCGAAAAGTCTTTCACCTGCGCGATAGGATGTAAATCATCGCCAACGATTTCAATATCCGGGCGTTTGCGCTTCAGATACTCCTTGGTCGCACGCGAAACCTGCTGGCCAAATGAATAATTCTGGCCGATGATGTAGACCTTCTTGATGTTCTTGTCTTTCGCCATGTAGGTGGTCAGCGCTTCCATCTTCATGTCGGAATTGGCGTCGAAACGGAAATGCCAGAAGCTACACTTGCTGTTGGTCAGATCAGGATCAACCGCCGCGTGATTCAGGAAAATGATTTCCTTGCCAGGATTGCGTTCGTTGTACTTGTTAATTGCATCGATCAGCGCCAATGCTGCACCAGAGCCATTGCCTTGGGTGACGTAGCGATAGCCCTGATCGATTGCGCTCTTCAACTGCGTTAACGACTCCTGCGGGCTGCCCTTATTGTCGAAGCCGTCGAATTCCAGTGTATTGTCACCGGCCCATTTCTGCTTGTTGGCGGTTTCAGCCAACATCTGGAAACTCTTCAACTGGTTTTGCCCAATAGGTGCAAAAGTACCAGACAGCGTATCAATGAAAGCGACTTTGACAGTCTCAGCAAATGCAAGCGGCGAAGCAAAAGCGGCAACAACAGCGAGGCTTAATACTAGTGGGCGAAATTCCTTGTTCATATGTCTCTCTTTATTTATTAAGAAGTATGACTACAGGTCTTACGGCACAGCTCCCCTGGTTCAGCCAGGCATTTTCAAATCATGTTCAGGCAGTAGGCAGTTTGTATTCTTTGAACTGTTCGCGAATCTTATTCTTGAGTATCTTGCCGGTCGCGCCCTGCGGCAAGGTATCGACGAACACCACGTCGTCAGGTGTCCACCATTTCGCAATTTTACCTGTGTAATAGGCGATCAACTCTTCTTTTGTCACATCCATACCCTGGCGTTTGACCACGACCAGCAAAGGCCGCTCATCCCATTTCGGATGATAGATGCCGATACACGCTGCTTGCAGCACAGCTGGATGCGACATCGCGATATTTTCCAGGTCGATGGAACCAATCCACTCTCCACCGGACTTGATTACGTCCTTGCTGCGATCAGTGATCTGCATATAGCCATCGGGGTCAATGGTTGCCACGTCGCCGGTTGGGAACCAGCCGTCCTGCAATACATCGCCGCCCTCGCCTTTGAAATAGCTGGAAATAACCCACGGGCCTTTGACCACCAGGTTGCCGAAGGCTTTACCATCCCAAGGCAATTCCTTGCCCATGTCATCGACGATTTTCAATTGCACACCGATCAGCGCGTGGCCTTGCTTCGTCAATACCGCTTCCTGCTCTTCCAGTGATTGCGACAGATGCTTGTTCTTCAAGGTGCAAACCGTACCCAGCGGCGACATTTCCGTCATGCCCCACGCATGTATCGTCTCAATGCCGAACTGTTCCTTGAATGCCTTCATCATCGACGGCGGACAAGCCGAACCACCGACTAGCGTGCGCTTCAAGGTTGAGAACTTCAGATTATTTTGCTGCACATGATTCAAGAGGCCCAGCCATACCGTCGGTACACCTGCAGAGAATGTGACCCGCTCCTGCTCGTACAATTCATAGAGCGATTTACCGTCCAATGCTGCACCGGGAAACACCAGTTTCGCGCCAGTCATCGGCACCGAATACGGTATACCCCAGGCGTTGACGTGGAACATCGGCACCACTGGCAGCACGCAATCACGCGAGGATACATTCATGCCATCTGGTGACGTCGATGTCAGCGAATGCAAAACAGTAGAGCGATGCGAATACAGCGCACCTTTTGGGTTACCCGTCGTACCAGAGGTATAGCAAAGGCTGGATGCGGAATTTTCGTCGAACTGCGGCCAAACATAATCATCCGAACTACCATCGATCAAATCCTCGTAGCACAGCAAATTCGGCACCTTGCTGTCTTTCGGCATGCGATCCCGGTCACACATCATCACATAGGCTTTCACCGTCGTGCAGTGCGCAGCAAACGCTTCCGCCAACGGCAAGAAAGTCATATCGAAGAACAGGTACTGATCTTCCGCGTGGTTCGCGATGTAGGCGATCTGCTCCGGGAAAAGACGTGGATTGATCGTATGCAGCACTGCACCGGAACCTGACACGGCGTAGTACAACTCCATGTGGCGATAGCCATTCCATGCGACGGTAGCGACGCGCTCGCCCATCTTGACACCCAGCTTTTGCAAGGCATTGGCCATCTGGCGTGCGCGCTTGTGGCAATCGCGGTAGGTATAACGATGGATATCGCCTTCAAGACGGCGCGACACGATCTCGCTATTTGCGAACTGCCGGTCTGCGTGTTCGATAATGCTGGAAATGAGCAAAGGCTGGCTCATCATCTGGCCCATAAGCGGGCTCTTGGGATA
>Ga0116226_10004590_pt1 | contig 12267 bp, 10 predicted proteins | sample S1TSphfallax_FD_89692 | JGI IMG/M metagenome (GOLD analysis project Ga0116226, IMG submission 89692) | Host-associated microbial communities from peat moss isolated from Minnesota, USA - S1T2_Fa - Sphagnum fallax MG | ecosystem: Host-associated > Plants > Peat moss > Unclassified | place: USA... | reverse complement strand
TCTCGGTGGTCGCCGCATTATTACAAAAAACAGCATCCCATCAAGGCGACATCCCGAAGGTCGTCCTCGATGTCCTCATCCCGTGGGTGATCAGTGCCGGTCAAGCCAGGTGGGTCGGCGTCTGCGTTCCGCTGCTGATTGCCGTCCTGTTTTGGCGATGCACAACGAGAGAGGAATTGGACTCACCAAGCAAGCTGGCGATCACTCTGCTGGCGGTCCAGACTTTGCTCGCCTTTGTCGTTGCGGAGGAGCTTCAGTTCGTTGTTGCCGTAGAGGCTGGACTGCTTCTGACGACGCGCATGGGGGCCACGTGGGTGGCTGTGCAGGCGCTCGCTGCGTGGGGGATATCCAGCCTGCACCCAGATCTCATGTCATGGGTCATTCCTGCCACGGGCGACCGAAGGCAACGGCTTTTGGGTATCGGCATCTTCATGCTGATCGCCATGCTCTACAACTTCCTGGCCTATTCCCTCGGGCTTCTGGCGGGTCTGGAGGGAAGGCAGCGCCGGGCGCTGGCTTTGACGTGCGAGCGATTGGAGGATGCCAATCAACAACTACGCGCGGCCCAGTTGACAGTGGCTGAGGCAGCTCGCACAAGAGAGCGCCTGATGCTGGCACGCGATCTGCACGATGCCATTGGACATCAACTTTCTGCTCTAAGCATCAACCTCCAGATCGCCAGTCGAGTCTCCCAAGATCAGGCCAGAAGGCATGTTCTGGAAGCCTATCAACTGGTGGGTATCCTGCTCGGCGATGTGCGGGCCTTGGTGACCGCGACCCGCGAGGTCGAGCCACGAAACTTTGAAGCGGCTCTGCGCGCCATCGCGGAACGTGTTCCCTCGCCCGCCATCCATCTCGACATGGATCCCATGGCCGCGGAGATGAACCCTGAGATCGGACACGTTCTGTTCAGGTGTAGCCAGGAGATCATCACAAATGCGGTGCGTCATGCCAAGGCGTCGAACATCTGGATCGAAGTTCGGCGTTCGGTAGGACACTATCGCCTGATGGCGTGGGACGACGGCAACGGCAACAAGGCCTTTTCAATAGGAAACGGCCTTCTCGGAATTAGAGAGCGCGTAAGCGAGTGCGGCGGTGTTTGCGATTTTAGGAACAGGCCCGGCTTCGGCTTTGAGGTTTCCCTTACCCTGCCGGTCGATGGGACGGTGGCATCATGATCCGTGTCTTGCTCGCTGAAGATCAAACACTCGTCCGCCGGGGCATCGTCACTCTGCTGCAGATGACACCGGACATCCGTGTCGTCGGTGAAGCAACGGACGGCGCCGAAACGCTTCTCATGGCAGAGACGAACCCACACGACGTAGCCCTCCTCGACATCCGTATGCCGAAGCTGACCGGAATCGAGGTCTTGCTGCACTGGAAAGAAATTGGGAAGACGACACCGACTATCCTGCTGACGACCTTTGACGAAGACCCGCTTTTCCTTGAAGCTGTCCAAGCTGGCGCGCATGGTTTCTTGCTCAAGGATGTGTCCCTGGAGCGGCTTGCGGAGGCAATCCGCATCGTCTCAACGGGAAAGAAGATCCTGCAGCCTGTTCTTACTGAGCGCGTCGTGCGCATCGTCCAAGAGGCCGGTACCAGCTTCTCCAGCACCGAAAGACCAGAGCCGCTTACGCCGAGAGAGTTAGATGTACTGCGATTGATCGCTGGCGGCTACAGCAACCGCGAAATCGGACAGTCGCTTGGCATGAGTGAGGGCGCCATCAAGAATCATGCGTCTGCCGTGCTAAGCAAACTGGGCGCACGTGACCGAACGCGCGCCGTTCTGCGAGGAATCGAGCTTGGCATTCTTTGATTCTTGAGAATATCTTGAGGCCCGAACTGGAGCCATTCCCTAAGCATCCCCAGTTCGGGCTCTTGCAATTACGCTGATGTTCGACAGTCCTCCACAGCCTGTGTGATTCTCGACCAGATCATAGCCTCCGGCACTGCGCTTGGCTTCTCCCTAATCTCGTAGGAGATGACCTGCGTGGCGGGGTTGAGGTCAAAGGCGACCACGACGCTGCCGAAGACTGGGACCTTGCTGGTCGCCGTGCCGCTGTTGCCTTCGGGCGGATCGTACTTCGTGCCGGCGGCGGTCCCGTTTCGCTTCATGCTGGCCAGCATCGCCTCGGTCACTCCTTCGTATGTTTTGACGGTGGCTATCAGTTTGCACCGGTCCTTTCCGTCGCGTCGACGACGTCCCAATGCTTGCGGACCTCGGCGGCAAGTTCCTCCGGGCGCTCGTCGGGGAAGAACAGCTTGGCGCCTTCGAGCAAAACGAGATCACGCGCGCCGGGGATGGTGGTGTGCAGCCAATGTCCCCACTTGACGTCAAAGAATGGATCGGCAGTCCCCCAGACGATCAGCGTGGGCGTCTGCACGGTCTTCAGCTTGTCGAGGACGAAGGTCTGGTGGCATTCGGCACCAAGAAAACAGTGCTTGAAGAGCTCTTCAAACAGACGCTCACGCTCCGGTGTGCCAAAGATCGGCTCCAAATAGGTGTGGATCGTCTCCTCCGAGAGACGCTCCGGAAACTGATAGCCGATGCCCAGCGTTCCGCGTGCGAAGTCCGGCGAGGCCAGCATAGCCGCACCCAATTCGGCGAGTCGTGCCTGCAACACAGCGTCCATCAGTGGCTGTAGCGCGGGTGGCGGGCAGTTATCGTGGGTGTCGCAGTTGGTCAGTGTGAGGCTCCGCAGGCGATGCTCGTAGCGAGTCGCAAAGATTTGTGCGATCCCGCCGCCGCTGTCGTTCCCTACCAGGTCAAACCGGTCCAGGCCCAGCGCATCGCAGAAGGCGGCGAGCATCTCCGTCTGCGACTCGAAGCTCAGGTCTTGCCCCGGTGCTGCCTCCGTGCCGCCGTGTGCGAGCAGGTCGAGCGCAATGCAGCGGCGCGAATCGGCCAGTCGGTCGATCACACCACGCCAGAGGTATCCGTTGAGGAACACGCCGTGTATGAACAGGGCCACCGGGCCGGTTCCTTTGTCGGTGTAAGCGATCTTTCCATAGGGTGTATCCAAATACTTCAACTCTCGTGGACTGGATTTTGAGGTACTGGGTGATTGCGGGGGCTGTTCCATGATCTCTGGCATGACTGCTTTTCTCCTATTGGGCGGATCCGACGAATGGCTTGCATAAGCGGCTTCTTGACACAGGAAGCCGAGGCATTTACGATTAGACCGTCTGTCGGTCTACAGAGAGACGCTACTAGACCGTCAGTCGGTCTGTCAAGGGTATGAGTGTGAAGACTCCACCAGCGGGTCTATCCACCCGCGACCAAATCGTCGCCGCCGCGCGGAAGTTGTTCGCTAAAGACGGCTATGGTGCCACGTCAACAGAGCAAGTGCTCCAGAGCACGGGCATCAGCCGTGGCGCACTCTATCACCACTTCAAGAACAAGGAAGCGCTGTTTGAGGCGGTCTTGGAAGACCTGGAACGGGAGCTCGCAGGAGCCGCTGCCAAGGCCGCCGCTGGAACCTCTGATCCGGTTGCAGCTCTCCGGGCTGGGTGCGCCTCGTTCCTCATGGAGTCCGCGAAGCCCGAGGTGCGTCAGATCGTTCTGGTCGATGCCCACTCCGTACTCGGATGGCAGAAGTGGCGTGAGATTGAGGAACGCTACGGCCTAGGAATGCTGAAACAAGGACTCAAGACCATCGCAGCAGCGCACGAAATTCCCGGCGAAGCTGTTGAGCTCTATGCGCATATCCTGCTTGCGACCATGATCGAAGTAGCCTTTTGGGGCTTCAGATCGCCAAACCCGGCCGAGGCAACGCGTGAAGCAATGAAGGTGTTGGATACCTTGCTGACCCGGATGCTGCGCCCCTAGCACAGCTGCAACACTGCTACCCGCTCAATTCCCCAATTTGAATTTCAACGGCCCTTTGCCAATTTCATGTGGGGCACTCCACAATTCCAGTGGTGATTGTCTTGAGGTCAATCTGCTCCAGAGTCAGGATATCGCCACATTTCGGGCATGTGTACGCTTTCCCAATTTGGGGTAAACCCAACATAATGTTGGGTTTGGGCCTTGCAGCGGCAGTATCCGGAGCGATTTGCTGATGGGCAGTTGCGCACGCTGCAGCGCCGGATCAAGCGGTGGCGGGCGAGCGAGGGACCGGCGCAGGAGGTGTACTTTGTGCAGGAGCATCGGGCCGGGAGTTATGCGAGTCTGATTTTACGCACTTGAGTGACTTGGCGATCACCATCGCCGGCGAACCCGTTTGCGCACATGCTGTTTCATTTCGTGCTGACGTATTTCTAACTGGGAGACAGGCACGATCTGTTACACGGAGAGCTTCGCGAGCCTGAGCGAAGGGCTGCAGAACGCGCTCTGGGAACTGGGTGGGGTGCCGCTGCTGCACCGCACCGACCGGATGACAGCGGCGGTAAACCAATCTGGCTCAGCACATCCCTTAGGAAACGCAGCCCGAGCTACGCGACGCGTCTGGTCCGGAACGCTGAATTCCTCGTGCGGGTGAAGGGGCATGGAAGAATCTTCGACAGTCCCTGATCCCTGTTCACTCCCAGAATCATCGACGTACCAGCTTCGTCAATTGGCAATCTGAATTCGCCAACAGCGTCAACATCGATGACGCCAGGAAAGAGCCGCGGCTCGGCGACCTTGAGGCCCTGCTCTTCGCCGCCGCGCCGCTCTCGGTCGCCGAGATCGGCCGCCGCCCCTATCTCGACGGCCCGGGGCGGCCCCTGCAGCTGCGCCAAGCGGGAACGAAGTGGCAGATCGAAACCAGGCCCGGTCGCGAGGATATGGTGGCCGGCCTTCGCGCCGGGCAAGGACCGCTCACCGACCAGGTGCTCGAGGATAAGCAGTGCTGAGAACTTTTGAGATCGTTTGAGATCGTTTGAAGACAGCTCAATCGCAGATGCGCCAGTCTGAACGGGCCCAAAGAATCCAGGAGGAAACATGCTGGTCCGTCGCGATAAACGCAGGATTGAGATAGAACAAAACACTCTCCGTATCGAGCAAAGCGCGGGCTTTCCGCCGGCGCCATCGACGAAAAACGACCCGGCAGTGGTTGTTTCGGCGGCTGAGAAGACTGGTCTTTCCCGGCCAGCCGATGAGCACAACTCCAAAGATAGCAAACCGGAGGAGGCGCTGTGAGCTTCCTCGCGGCTTTCCTACGTCTATTCACGCTCAGAAGCACGCCATCGGCTGGTTGCGCTATGAGCCAGCCAGCCTGCACATTCAAGGAGTCCGTCGCCATGCGCCGTATCGTTTCTCTCCGCCTCTGCCTGCTTGCATTCCTCTCCCTGCTTGGCTCTCTGGCCGTCGCACAGACGCCCGCGAACTTCAACGTCAACAGCGTTGCGGACAAGGTGGATGCCACGCCGGGGGACGGGATCTGCTCGACCGGTTCGCTTCTCGCCGACGGCCACACACAGGAGTGCACCCTGCGCGCGGCCATCGATGAAACGAATGCGCTGCAGGCCGCCAACCCTACCGCCCACTACGTCGTCACGGTCATGCCCGGCACCTACTCGCTCTCGACCAGCGAGACGTGTATCTATACAAACGCTGGTTCCCCATACCACTTTGCCGTCACCAGCTCAACTCTATGCATCTCGAGCAATCTCACCCTGAACGGTGCGGGACAGGGGACGACGATTGTCGACCACGGACTTACTGACCGGGACTTCTTCACAAGCTATGGCTACAACATCGCCATCAACAACATGACGATCCAGAATGGCGGCCAGTATGGCGGTTCGGGCGATGGCGGCGGTGGCGGGATCAATAATCAGGGCAATCTCAGCCTTTCGAACGATCTACTCCTGAAAAACCACTCTGACGTTGGCGGGGCCGGAGTCGACAACCTCGGAACGCTAATTGTAGAGGGCTGTACGTTCATGGGGAACTCCGGTCCTGCGATCTCCGCGGAGCTTGCCACCACCTCGATCAACACCTCGTACTTCACCCAGAACACTGCCGGTGGCGGAGCAGCCGTATCGATCTTCGCCGGCAGCGCACAGATCAGTAACAGCACCGCCTCCGGCAATACGGTAGAGTCAGGCGGCATCATCGTGTTTTTCAGCTCGACGGGGACGATCACCAACTCGACGATCAGTGACAACACCATCGGGAACTCAGGGGCGGTTACCTTCGGCGACACCAGCACTGGCACTCTGAATAATGTCACCATCTCCGGGAATACCGCGGGCAACGACATAGGCGGCCTGATCGGCGGCAACATCACCATGTCCAACACGATCCTCGCCGGGAACTCCGGATACGATTGCGCGGTGGACGCACTGACAGACGCCGGCCATAACCTGATCCAAACGCCTTACCCGGGAATCTGTAAGATCACGAACTCTACGCTGATCGGCGTGGATGCGAAGCTCGGCGCTCTTGCGCTCAACGGTGGTTTGGTTCCAACGCAGCAACCACTATCCGGTAGCCCGGCGATCGGAGCGGGCTCTTCCGTGACACCGGGCAATAACGCGGCGGGGGGGTGCACTGCGCTTGATGAGCGCGGCGTCGTTCGCGGGCGCAGCGGCAACTGCACTGTTGGCGCTGTAGAGCCGTCAGGCGTCTTCAATATCAGCAACATCAACCTATTACCCGCCATGGGCGCGCAGGGCGGTACAGCCCTGGTGACCGTCTATGGCAGCCCGTTTGTGCCCGGAAGCACGATAGCGCTGCGCAAGAGCGGTCAGCCGAACCTCCCTGTGCTTCAGTCGACGATGTCGCCCGACGACACCTCCATCACGGCGCAGTTGGACCTGAGCAAGGCTGTTCTGGGCAGCTACGACCTCGTGGTTACCACCCCATCCGGCACGTCATCCGCACTTGCTGGCGCCTATACGGTGCAGGCGGCGAGCGCGCCAAACCTGTACTCTTTCGTCTATGGGCCGCCCGTGCAGCGAGCGGGGCAGCCTGCCTTTTACACGCTGGTCTACGGCAACAAGGGCAATGCCGATGCTTACCTGGTTCCCATATCGGTGGAGATCCCGGGCGGCTTCGCCGGTCTTATCTCGAGCCCGGTGCTCGCGCCCCCGGTGGCGACGGGCCAGGTGGTGCAGGATTGGACCTACGTGCCCCTCGAGGTTGGCCCTTACTCTACGACCGGATTCAGCAATGTGCCTTTGATCATCCCGGTTCTTCCTGCGGGGTCCGCAGGGGTGTTGCAGTTTTCTATCGAGGCGCCTGCCGGTACGCCGGAGGGGACGGAGTACGCGATCGACGCCGGCCTTGGCAATCCCTATTCGACCGCCTCAAACGGCGTAGTAGACCCGGCCGCGCTGGCCGCCTTTGTCGCCGGCGCCCAGAGCTATGCGCAGAACAACCTCGGGGTCACCCTTACATCAAGCGAACTCGCGCAGATGAGCACCTATGCGTCGACGCAACTGGCGCAGGAAGTTGCCGCAGGCGGACAGGCTATTCTGCAGTCGTCTCTTGGCAATCCAGTTTTGTTCAGCAATTCTCAGCTGATTATCGACGTCGCAACCTACGGGGCCGGCCTCGCCGGCAGTTCATCGAGTACCACGAGCTCCGTCCGCAAAGCGCTGCGCGCACTTAGCGTGAAACCCGATGGCGAAGCGGCACCCGACGATGGCCGCCCTGCGTGCGGTGACGGGAGCATGCAGCCGGGGACAAGCTGCGATCCGGATAAGAAGCCGATTCCCACGCCGCCCCCACCGCCGCCTGGACCGCCGCCGGCCCCGAAACCATTGACTGCGGCAGAGTGCCGAGACCTCCCGAATTACCACGTATCGGCAGACGGAACGGAGTGCGTCGAAAATCCTCGTAGCGGCTGTGCGCCCATCCCGGTGACTCTGGGCCCTCCGCAATGCAACAGACTCCCGATCATCGGCAGCGTCGATCCGAATGAGAAGGACGGCCCGCTGGGCATTGGCAGCCAGCACTTCACCCTCACCGACGATCCATTCCACTACCAGGTGGAGTTTGAAAATACGCCTACTGCAACAGCCCCTGCGCAGACTGTCTCGGTGACCGATCCGCTCGATACCTCGCTCTACGATCTGTCGACGTTCCAGCTCGGTCCTATCTCCTTCGGACCCTATGTTGTAAGCCCGCCGCCGGGCTTGACCAGCTACTCAAAGGCTCTTGACCTGCGGCCGTCTGAGAACGTCATCGTGTCTATCAACGCGAATCTCGACAAGAGCACCGGCATCGCGACCTGGAACTTTACTTCGCTGGATCCCGCTACGATGCAGCTGGTGACGGACCCGACGGCGGGCTTTCTTCCTCCGGACATTAACCCTCCGGCGGGCATCGGACATGTCGCCTTCAGCGTGCAGCCCTTGGCCTCGGTCCCGAGCGGTACAAAGATTTGTAACACTGCGAGTATCGTATTCGATGTCAACGCGGCTATCTCGACCGCGCCCTACTGCAATAGCAAGGATACGACTGCGCCGGTAAGCTCAGTGCAACCGCTCCCCACAACAGAAAGCTCAACCAACTTCACCGTGGCCTGGACAGGAACAGACTCCGGCGTCGGCGTTGCCTTCTACACGATCTATGTATCGAACGACGGTGGCCCCTTCACCGCGTGGCAGACGCAAACCTCGAACACTAGCGCTTCCTTCAGCGGCTCGGCAGGCCACACTTACGGTTTCTACTCGATTGCAACCGATCTGCTGGGCAATACGGAGGGACCGAAAACAACAGCAGAGGCAACGACGACAGTAGCTGGCGGAACGCCCGCTGCAAGCCCGAGCTTTAGCCCTGGTGGCGCCGTTTATAACTCCACGCAGATGGTGAAGATCAGCGACTCGACACCGTCTTCGACGATCTACTACACCACCAACGGCAGCCTGCCGACGACTCAATCCGCGGTATACACCGGGCCTGTCAGCGTCGCGACCACAGAGACACTGAAGGCGATCGCCGTGGCGCTCGGTTACGCGCAAAGTGCGGTGGCCACAGCCACCTACACCATCACTCCGGCGAGCGTTGCGGCTCCAACTTTCAGACCTGCGCCAGGCACATTCACAAGCGCACAGATGGTTACCTTATCCGAAGCGACCACCGGAGCGACCATTTACTACACCACCGATGGCACAAAGCCCACGGCTAACTCTAACGAGTACTCCACTCCAATCCAGGTTTCGTCAACAGAGACCATCAACGCCATCGCAATCGCAAGTGTTACTTCCAGTCCGGTTGCGAGTGCGACCTACACCATCACCACGGCCCAGTGCCAGACGATTGATTTCTCCAAGGGCTTCACGAACTCCGGGCTTTCGCTCAATGGCGGAGCAACCATAACCAATAACCTGCTACAGCTTACCGATGGAGGCCTTTTCGAAGCGCGCAGCGCCTTTTATACAACGGCTGTTCCGGTTGCCAACTTCACCACAGACTTCACATTCCAGTTATTGAATCCTCTCGCCGACGGCATTACCTTTACCATTCAATCGAATAACCCGCAGATTGTTGGCCAGTCCGGCGGAGGTTTGGGCTACGCCGGCATACCTCACAGCATCGCCCTCAAGATGGACCTCTTTGATAATGCCGGGGAGGGATTTGACTCAACGGGTTTATACACGAGCGGCGCTTATCCCAGCGTGCCTGCGATCAACCTGTTCCCCGCCGGCATCAAGCTGCACAGCGACCACGTCTTCGCGGTCCATCTTGCATACGTCAACGACACAGGGACGGGAACGATCACCGATACCACGACAGGCGCTTCAGCAAGCCTGAGCGTGCCGGGCGATATTTCAAAGTTAGTCGGCGACACAGCTTATGTAGGATTCACAGCCGGGACTGGAGCGCTTACCGCGATACAAAACATCCTGACGTGGACCTATAGCGGAGGCTCGGGGTGCAGCACTAAGTGAACCTGTTGAGCCGCGCAGATGGATCAAGTTGCATTCCAATGTCAGAGCAAAAGATACGGAGGAGATTAGCGATGGAAGACGTAATGCTAAGAGAGCAAACTGCGACCAGAACTATTTCGGCTCTGTTGCAAAGTCTTGGGGGCCGCTTGAAAATGGGGCGAACGCGAGCGGAGCCGGTCATGTCAGAGTTCAAATGGCGTCAATTTGAAGGAGAGATCATCTTGTGGGCGGTACGCTGGTACTGTCGCTACGGGATCAGTTACCGTGATCTGGAGCAAATGATGGGCGAGCGCGGTGTGTCTCTTGATCATTCCACGATCTATCGCTGGGTTCAGAAGTACGCGCCGGAGATCGAAAAGCGGCTGCGCTGGCAGTGGCGTCACCCGCGATCGACGAGTTGGCGGGTCGATGAGACTTACGTGAAAGTGCGCGGCAACTGGGCCTACTTGTACCGGGCTGTCGTTATTCCTTAACCTGTAGAAAGCGGGCGTGGACCACCACTTTTATTCCTTAACCTGTAGAATTTCTATCCCTTAACCAGTAGAAATCTAGCTCATCTTGCATTGCGAGATCCCAATGCACCGCCCGGCTCTGGAGTTGGCCCTACACCGAGATAAGCGCAAAATTTGCCCATAGAGCTGACGAGCCTAGCCTATTGCGCTTTGAGATCACTCAAGACTGCTGATCTAAAGATGATCTAACTACATGGAACATAAGCAGTTAAGGTCAGCTAGCCGATAGCTTCGATAGCTGGTATCGCAAAGAAAGTGCGGGGACGACGGGATGCTCCAATGCTCCAATCAGTCCCCAGTCCGCCTCTCAGGAAGGCTTAAGCGCAACGGCAGCTTTTGTTGATGGGCCTTTCAGTCTCTATGGGCAAATTTTGCGCTTATCTCGGTGTAGGGCCAAGAAGCAGCGAGCCAAACTGCGGCCAGGCCAGTTAATGCAACAAAGCCGGCGGCTCTGTATGCAGCGATGGTGAGCGGCATCATGCGCTCGGCCGGCGCCCAGCAGCCCGAGCCGGCCGAGATGCTCTCGCTGCTTAACGATTCACTGCAGGAGCGCCATGTCGCGGCGCAGTATGTGGCCATGCTCTACGCGGTGTGGAACGATGCGGAGCGCGTGCTGCGCATCGCGAACGCCGGCGCGGTGCAGCCGCTCTTCTGCCACGCCGGCCAGGTGGATACGATATACGATCGCGGTCGAAGGGTTTCCTCTGGGCATGTTCCCTGCGGCGACCTACGACGAAATTGTGCTCCCGGCCGAGCCCGGGGACATGCTGGTGTTCTTCAGCGATGGGGTGGTCGACGCCCAGAACCCGGGGGGCGAGATGTTCGGCAGCGAGCGGCTGGTGGCAGCCCTGCTGGCTAACCGGAGTACAGCGCGTCGCAGGTCGCGGACGCGATTACAGACGCTGTGGCCGAGTTCAAGGAAGGCCGCGAGCGGTTTGACGATGAGACCGTGGTGGTGCTGCGGGTGCGGTAGCCGTCGATTCATGCAGAGGATGCCGGAATTCAGCTGCATGCAGCCCGAACGCCGCTCAGACGCCATCCCGAGCAACAGGGCCATGTCCCGGAGGCGAGGGACCTGCTCTTGGCCCTTGTCGGGTCGCCTGCGTGAGCGAACAGCAGGCCCATCGCTGGACACTAGATAACGGTGTGGATTGAGTGGATTGGTTAGGAGCTTGGGGCGTCCTCTGCTCGTAGTACCATTGGGCCAACTTCAAAAGGAGACCCTTTTTGCGCTCAACTTATCTAGGCATTGCCTTCCTTTGTTTGTCCAGCCTCGCCGCGCGCGCTGACGTGATTCAGGCCTTCACCGCGTCCGGCACGTTTACCGATGGAGCAAGCCTTTCTGGAACTCTCAGCATCGATACCACGGCCGGAACCGTGGTCGGTTCGAACCTTTACGTGAGTGCCCCGGACTCCCTGAGCTTGCTATTGGTCACGGCCCAGAGCCAGGGCTACTACGGTCCTGGAGAGTGGAGCGTGAACCTCAACGATGCCGGAAACATCGACTTTGATTTCGGGATCGTCGAAACCAATGGGTCGTCTTTGATCGGTTACCAGGGTGGGATGCTTTCCGCGAATCTCTACAATCGGACCACGTCCACGCCGTACAACAGAGTAACCGGGTCCCTGGCCCTTGCCGCGACGCCCGAGCCGTCCAGCTTTCTTCTGCTTGGCACCGGCCTGTTGGGCATGGCGGGTGTGGTAAAGCGCCGCCTGTCCGCCTAATCGACACGCTCCACATAAGCCCCGGCTTGACGCCGGGGCTTTGTGATGGACTGACACAGCCCCTGAGCCACGCCGGGTACTTGGGGTCTTTGGAACAATTGGACGGAAAGTCCGCTTAAGCGTTTCGGTCTGTCGGATCGCGTAGCGGTCGGAGGCCTCCTCTTGCAACGATGTCCGGCATGGCGAAGGAGTAGCGGCCGAGCAT
>Ga0116226_10004589_pt1 | contig 12268 bp, 7 predicted proteins | sample S1TSphfallax_FD_89692 | JGI IMG/M metagenome (GOLD analysis project Ga0116226, IMG submission 89692) | Host-associated microbial communities from peat moss isolated from Minnesota, USA - S1T2_Fa - Sphagnum fallax MG | ecosystem: Host-associated > Plants > Peat moss > Unclassified | place: USA... | reverse complement strand
GCCACGCCCGTCGCATCGAGCTGCGCGGTCGCCAGCGAGTTCGTCCCCGTAAAGAAGGTCACCGAGCCGGTCGGCGTCGTCGCGCCTGTCCACTTCACCACCGAAATCAGCGTGAGCTGCTGGCCGCCCGTCAGCGAACTCGCCGAGGTCGTCAGCACGTCCGTCGTCGGCCGCAACTGCACCGACTCGCTCAGCGGCGAGGAGACGCTGGGCAGGTCCACCGCGTCGCCGGCGTAGCTCGCCGTAAAGCTATGCGTTCCCGCCGGAAGCGAGGCCAGTTGCAGTGTGGCCGTCCCCGCGGCGGTCACCGGCGCGGTCGAGACGACCGCCCCGTCCTGCGTGAAGCTCACCGTCCCTGTCGCCACCGGCCCGCCGCCATTTGCGACCGTCGCCGTTATCGTTACGGGAGACAGCGTAGGCAGCGGGTTCTGGCTCGATGCCAGCGTCACCGTCGTCGCGCGCTCCACCACCTGCACGAGCGTTGTTGAACTCGCCGGCTGGTCGTTCGCGTCGCCCTGGTATGCGGCGACGATGTTGTGCGAGCCCGCGCCCAGCGTCGATGTGGTGAAGACCGCCGCGCCGGTCGAACTCAGCGCCGCCGCGCCGATCGCCGTCCCGCCGTCCTCGAACTTCACCGTGCCCGTCAGCGCTCCGGCCGTGCTGGCCGCAGTCGCCGTAAAGGTCAGCGGTGTGCCGAAGGTCGCCGGATTCGCGCTCGACGCGAGCGTCACCGTCACACCGTCCGCGTTCACCACCTGCGAATACGGCACGGAGCTGATCGCCTCCGTGTTCGCGTCGCCGGGGTAGAAAGCGACGATGGAGTGCGTTCCCACCGCCAGCGCTGCGGTGTCGAAGGTCGCCGTACTCCCGCTGATTGCGCCCGTTCCCAGCACGGTCGCGCCGTCCTTGAAGGTGATCGCCCCGGTCGGCTGGATCGCCTGCAGCGCCGTGATGGTCGCGACAAAGTGCACGTTCGACCGCGCGATCGACGGGTTGGGGCTGGTGCTGGTCACGGTCAGGCTCAGGCTTTCGAGCACCTGCACCGTCAATGGCGAAGAGGCCGCCGGAAGGTCGTTCGTATCGCCCGCGTAGGTCGCCGTGAAGGTGTGACTGCCGTCGGCCAAAGCCGATGTCGTGTATGTCGCGACGCCGTTGGTCGCGGCAACAGTAGCCAGCGCGGTCCCGCCATCGGAGAAGGTGACATTGCCCGTGGGCACGCCGCCGTTCCCGCTCACGGTTGCGGTCAGCGTGAACGGCGCCCCGAAGATCGTCGGGCTCTGCGAGGGCGTCAGCGCGACCCTCGTCGTCGCCGCCTGCACGGTCACCGCGACCGCGTTCGAGGTGCTGGCGCCGTCCTTCGCATCGCCGCCATAGACCGCCGTGATCGTGTGCGCTCCCACCGCAAGCGCCGATGTCGCAAGGCTCGCGATGCCGTTTGCCAGCGTTCCCGTGCCAATGGAGTTAGTTCCATCCAGGAAGGTCACCCTGCCTGTCGGCGTTCCCCCGTTGCTGGTCAGCGTCGCCGTCAGCGTCAGTGGCCTGGTCACTACGACGGTCGCGGCGCTCGCCGTGAGCACGTTGCTGCTCGTCGAGAGCGTGATCGTCTCCGAGAGTGCCGGGGAGGTGCTGGTCAGGTAGTTCGCATCGCCCACATAGACAGCAGTGATTGCATGTGGGCCGACGGCGAGGCTCGACACCGGAATCGCCACGCCTGCCGTGGCCGGTCCCGTGCCCAGGGCTGCCAGTGTTCCCGTGCCCAGCACGGTCGTGCCCTCCATCAGGTTCACCGTGCCGGTGATCGCCACGTTCGGCGTAGTGCTGTTCGCCGCCGTCACCGTGACCGCGAAACTCACCGTCGCGCCGGCGTTCGCCGGGTTGGCGCTCGAAACGATGGCGGCGGAGGTCGCGACTTTGTTCACCGTCTCGATTACCGCCGTCGAGACGCTGGCCGCGTAGTCCGAGTCGCCCTGGTAGGCGGCCGTGATCGAGTGCGTCCCCGCGCTCAGCGTCGTCGTCTGGAAGACCGCGGCACCGGCGTTGCTCAGCGCGACCGTGGCGAGCGCCCCCGCGCCGTCCTTGAAGATCACATTGCCCGTCGGCGTCGAAGCGTTGTTGCCCGAGACATTCGCCGTAAACGTTACCGGGGCCGTCAGCGGCACGCTCGGGTTTGAGGTCGTCAGCGCCGTCGTGCTCACGGCCGCATTGATGACCTCGGCGACCACGTTCGAGGTCGCCGGCATGTTGTTTGCATCGCCGGCATAGGTCGCCGTGATGTTGTGCGTGCCCGCCGCCAGCAGCGCCGTCGAATAGCTCGCGCCTCCGCCGCTCAGCGCGACCGTTCCGCCCGGCAGCGGCCCCAGCACCGAATCCGTGAAGACGACCGAGCCGTTGGGTGCCGTGCCGCCCGCCGGCGTCTCGCTCGCCGCAACGGTAAACGTAACGTTGTCGTAGACGTGTGCCGGGTTCAGGTTGGAGCTCAGCGCCAGCGCGGTTGTCTGCTTCACCACCTGCGTCAGCGTCGGAGACGTCCCGTTCGCATTGTTGCCGTCGCCATCGGCAAAGACAGCCTCGATCTGGTGCGACCCCAGCGCCAGCGTCGAGGTGGATACGGTTGCAGTGCGCGTCGTCGAGTTCACGATCTGCGCCACGCCCCCGATCACCGCGTTGCCATTGCTCGTATCCACAAATTGCACCGTGCCGGTCAACTGCCCCGTGTACAGGCTGCTGATGGTCGCGGTGAATATCACCGCCTGGTCCACAGCCGAGGGATTCACGCTCGAGGTCAGCGAGATCGTCGTCGGCTCGATGGTCAGCGAGTTGCCGAAGAGATCAATCGCCACCGGCGTGTTCGCCGAGTCGGAGGTCACGTCGATCAGCCCATCGACCGGCGAACCCACCACCACGGGCTTGAACTCCACACCGATGTTGCACTGCGCTCCCGGTGCCATCGCCGTTGCCGTCGAACAGGTTGTCGTCGCTGCGTCCACTGCCGCGTTCGAGACCGGAGTGATCGCGCTCAGGTGCAGCGGCGCGTTGCCGTCGTTGTCGATCCGCTGGATCGTCGGCGGCGAGGTATTTGTTACCTTGATGTCCTTGAACTGGATTCGCGCGGTCGCGCCGTATACCTCACGCACCTTCAGACCGAGCCGGTCCGCGATGTACAGGTTGCCCGACGGATCCAGGCTCAGCCCATAGGTCTTGTTCATCGAGGGCGTAGCCGTATCTGCGTCTACGCCATCGCCATCGGAGACCGCCTGCCCGTTGCCCGCGAGCGTCGTGATGACGCCCGTCGTCCCGTTCACCCGCCGGACCACGTTGTTGTCGGAGTCCGAGATGTACAGGTTGCCGGCCGCGTCCAGCACCACCGCCGCCGGGTGGTCCATCTGCGCCGCTGTGGCCGCGCCGCCGTCGCCTGAGTAGCCCGCCTCGTCGCCGCTGCCCGCCACGCTCGCAATGTTGCCCGAGGTATCGATCTTGCGGATGCGGTTGTTCAGAAAGTCCGCGACGTACAGGCTGCCAGTGATCGAGAACGAGATCCCCCACGGCTGGTTCAACTGCGCTGCAACCGCCGGTCCGCCGTCGCCGCTGAATCCGCCAACCCCGCCGGCGATGGTTGCAATGATTCCCGTCGCCGCGCTTATCTCGCGAATCGCATTGTTGCCCGTGTCCGCGATGTAGAGGTTGCCGCTCGCGTCCATCGCCAATCCGGACGGGTGACTGAGCGCGGCTGAGCTGGCAATTCCCCCATCCCCCGAGTAGCCCGTAACTCCAGTTCCGGCGATCGTCTCGACCAGCCCGGTCGCGGCTACGATCTCCCGCACGGTATTGTTGCCGCTCTCGGTAAAGTAGATGTTACCCGCGCCATCCAGAAGAATCGCCGATGGTGTATTCAGCTGTGCGCTGAGCGCCGGCGTACCGCTCGGCGAAAATCCGGAGTGCCCGGTTCCCGCCATAATCGTCAGGTTGCCGCTGGTATCCACCTTTCCGATGAGGTCGTCTCCGCTGTCGGTGTAGTAGACGTTGCCCGCGCCATCCATGGCCACGCCCAGCGGCAGTTGAATCGCGGAGTTCACGGCCTTCGATCCCGAGACCGGGATGCTTGCGTTCGCGAGCTGCCCGTTGCCCGCTATGGTCGTGATCTCGCCCGCCGTCGCCACGCTCAGCGGCCCCACGCCGATGCCCGAGAGCAGCTCCGTCGCCATCAGGTTGCCGCTTGCATCGAGCAGCACCACCGCACCCGTCCGAATGCCCGGATACTTGGGCGCCAGCACCACCGGCACCGTGCAGACCTGCCCCGCCGAGTACGCGGCTCCGGTCGTGCAGGTCCCGCTGCCGCCTGCCGCGTAGTCGAGACCCGCCGCCCCGGATGTCAGAACTTCAATTGATCCGATCGTCCCCGCCGTCTGGATCGTCACCGGAACCGTCTGCGCTGCCGACGCCGAACCCACACCCACACTCTGCGGAAACGCAAATGAGGCCACAACCTGCGCCTGTGCACGCGGCGCGAGACAAAACGCCACAGCGGCGGCTACGAACAGCGCTCCGAGGCTCTTGGAGAACAGCGGGAAAGTCACGGCGAGCTTACGGGGTGCGGTGTTCATCTGCGGTACATCTCCTTCAGGCCCTGCTGCATGGTCAGTCGCCGAAGCGCACGTCCCGGGTCGTCTGGGCTGCCGAGAAACAAACTCCACTCGCGGAGCGCTCTCGCGTTCCCGTTCTACGTTCGCTTCGGTGGTCTGGCCTTAGGCTGAAGGTATCGCACCAAAGTAACGTAGGCGACTCCACAAACGGGTCATCCGGGCGATCCATCGTTGCACCTGGAGCCATACAACCCGCCCGCTGATACAGTGGATTCTTTACACGGAGACGCCTCGCCGATGTCTTTACCGGGTCATTTTCTCTTCGCATCCTCGCAGCGTATCCACTTCATCGGGATCGGCGGAATCGGCATGAGCGGCATCGCCGAGATACTTCTGACCATGGGTTACGCCGTTTCCGGTTCGGACCTGAAGCGGTCGCCCGTGACCGAGCGCCTCGCCAGCCTCGGCGCGCGCATCTTCGAAGGCCACGCTGCCGCGAACGCCACCGCTTGCGATGTCGTCGTCACCAGCTCGGCCGTCTCGCCCGCGAATCCCGAAGTCCTCGAAGCCCGCAGCCGCAAGGTCCCCGTCATCCCACGCGCCGAGATGCTCGCCGAACTGATGCGGCTGAAGTACGGCATCGCCGTCGCCGGAATGCACGGCAAGACCACCACCACGTCGATGGTCGCCGCCGTTCTGGGCGGAGGCGGTCTGGACCCCACCATCGTGGTTGGCGGCCGCGTCGACGCCCTCGGCTCGAACGCCCGCCTCGGCAACTCGCAGTACCTCGTCGCCGAGGCCGATGAGAGCGACCGCTCCTTCCTGAAGCTCTCGCCCGTCCTCGCCGTCGTCACCAACCTCGACCGCGAACACATGGACTGTTACCGCGACCTGGCCGACATCGAGACCGCATTTATCGAGTTTATGGACGGCGTCCCCTTCTACGGCGCGACCACTGCCTGCCTCGACAACCCGCTGCTCGCCGCGATCCTTCCGCGCGTCCGCCGGAAGGTCTACACCTACGGCGAACACGAGGTCGCCGACTTCCGCCTCCGCATCCTGCCGAAACAGCCGCACTGCCACTCATCCTTCGAGGTCACATACGGCGGCATCGCGATGGGGCCGTTCTCGCTGCACGTCCCCGGCAAGCACAATGTGCTGAACGCGACAGCCGCCGTCGCCATCGGCGTGCAGCTCGGCGTAGCCCCGGAACAGATCGCTGCCGGCCTCGAAACCTTCCGCGGCGTCGATCGGCGCTTCCAGATCAAAGGAACCGTCAACGGCGTCACCGTCGTCGACGACTACGGCCACCACCCCACGGAGATCCTGGCGACCCTGCGAGCCGCGCGCGACTGCGGCTACTCCCGCGTTCACCTGTTATTTCAGCCCCATCGCTACACCCGCACCCGCGACCTTCTCGCCGAGTTTGCGACCGCCTTCGGCGACGCCGACACCGTCCAGGTCCTCGATATCTACGCCGCCAGCGAAGAACCCATCCCCGGCATCACCGGGGCATCCCTCGCCGAGACCATCCAGCAAAGCCACTCCGGCAAAGTGGCCTACGCCGCCTCCATTCCGCTCGCCGTCGCCGCCCTCGCCGCCGAAGCCCGACCCGGCGACGTCGTCGTCACCCTCGGCGCCGGCAGCGTCTCGCACGCCGCCCCGCTCCTCCTGGAATCTCTGAAACACCGCCAATGACCGGGTGCCCCATCCATCGTTATCCAGATGGATGGGACTCCGTCCTCCGTCACTCCACCTTCCGGTCAGGCAGTCGCGTACGCAAACCAGAAGTTGTCGCTCGACTCCCCTTTGTAGGCGACACACAGGTCCTTTCCGAACGTCGCCACCCCCAGCGGGGCGCTCGTCTCAGGCGTGGATGACCCGGTCTTGATCTGGATGTTTCCCGCCGCCACATCAAGCGTATCGATGTAGGCGTACCAGAGGTTGTGCCCGTCCTCCCCCGGATATACAACATACAGCTGATTGTTGAAGACCGACAAAGCCGCGCCTCCAGCAGAAGCTGGTGAGCTTCCGGTGATGGTGAAGTTGCTCCACCCCGGGAACGTCTGGCCGTTGAACTTGCTCTTCAGGAGTCCAGTTCCGCCTACTTGCGAGAGGATCAGGTACATCGTTCCGTTGTACGCCGCCAGCGCGGGAAGCTGCGCGCCGTCGCCGATGGCGGGTTGTGTCTGCCAACTGCTTACCTGCAGAGGCTCGCGGGAGTCGTAAACGCTGTGCAGGATGTAGTCGTGTTGCGGCTGTAGAACGATGACCTGTTTGTCGATCGTCTCGGTCACCGCCGGGACGAAGTTATGCCAGACCAGGTGCAGTTTGCCGTTCAGCGCCGCCAGTGCGGGCTGCGGATTGCCGCCGCTGTAGGGAAGCTCGAGGTTGCCTGCCCAGCTTTGCCCGTCGAACCAGCTCCACCATAGATTCGAGCCTCCCTCGCCCACGTAAACCATGTGAATGATTCCGTTCAGCACTGCGACGGCCGGCCGGTAGCTCGACAAAGGAACGTTCTTCGAAGAGATCTTGATCTGCTGGTTGGTGGTGAAGTTGGGAAACGATGAAGACGACGCCGAGGCCATCCAGAGGTTCTTTTCGCCCTGTCCGACGTACATCGAATACAGCGTGTTGCCCAGCGTCGCCAGCGCGGGGCCGTGACTGGTCTCCGGAGTGCCCTGTGGTGTCTTTACCTGTGTATTGCCGTGCCAATTGATTGACATTTGTTGCTCTCCTTTTGCTGTCAAGTTGGTTTGGTTGTCTGTTGCCTGCGGACTTGCTTTTCCCCGTTACGGATTGTTGCCCCCTCTCTAGTGCGCAAGTGCTGCCCTCCGTTTCACTGCCGGGTGCGCTATCCAATGGGGCTTGATCTCGATGGGTGGGCGGAACGAGTGAGGGTCCAACTCAGTTCCTCCCCGAATACCCCCACGATCTTCCCCGCCGCAATCGCCCGTCGCCGCGCTATCCTCAGTGCTGGCGATTCCTCGCGGCCCTGCTCAGGTTTGCGAACAGAAGACTTATTCACGACTCCCACCGGTGCTGCCGTCGAAGCGCCTGAGGAGATCCATGCTCCGCCGCCGCGCCGTGCGCGCCAGCCAGAGCCCGCCCGCCCGCGCAACTTCTCGCGCGAGTTTGGCGAGGACTTCGCCTCAACCCTCCCTGGCGTCGACGACGACCAGCCCGTCAGTCGCCGCAGCCGGGGCACGAGCGCTGGCTACCGCCTCCGCCTGCGCGGCCGCGCCCTCCAAGTGCCCAAAACCACCTGGGGACGCATCTTCTCCGCCGTCGCCTTCCTCGTCCTTGCCAGCGCTGCCGCTGCCGCGTACCTCGCCGTCCGCAGCTTCTTTCTGCACGATCCTCGCTTCCTCGTCGCCTCATCCGCCTCCATCCAGACCACCGGCAACACGCACCTCTCCCGCGCGCAGCTTCTCAGCGTCTTCGGCGAGGATGTCGAGCGCAACATCTTCCGCATTCCGCTCGCGCAGCGCCGCGCCGAGCTCGAATCGCTCCCCTGGGTCGAGCACGCCACCGTCATGCGCCTGCTGCCGAACCACATCCGCATCGCCATCACCGAACGAACTCCTGTTGCCTTCGTCCGGCAGAGCAGCCAGATCGGCATGGTGGACGCCAACGGCGTCCTGCTCGACATCCCTCCGGACGCGCCGGGTGACCCCCACTACTCCTTCCCCGTTGTCATCGGCATCAATGCAAACGACCCGCTCTCCATCCGAGCCGCGCGGATGCGGATCTATAGCTACTTCACCAGCGACCTCGACAGCACCGGCGAGCGCATCTCCGACAAACTCAGCGAGGTCGATCTCTCGAACCCCGAGGACGTAAAGGCGATCGTCAGAGAGGTCTCAGCAGGCATCCCCACCGACCTCCTCGTCCACTTCGGCGACGCGGACTTCCTGCCGCGCTATCGCAAGTTCGAATCGCACCTCCAGGAATGGCTGACCGACCACCCCAAGCTCGCCTCGGTCGATATGCGGTACGAGCATCAGGTGGTGCTGGAGATGCAGCCGGGCGCAACGACCGACTCGGCGGCATTGCCTCCCGTCACGGCTGCGCCCAATCCGCTGTTTGCAGCATCGAAGCCCGCTGTCTCATCGGTTGCGAGGGCGACCCCAAAGGGCTCTATAAAGCCCGTTGTCGCGCCAAAGTCTGTATCAACTGCCAGGTCCCGCGTAACGAAGCCCGCCGCAGCGAAGCCTCCCGCCTCGAGCCCGGCCGCTCCTTCTCAAGCGGAGCAGTGGCACATGGTCGTCGTCAAGCCGCACAGCAAGGAAGCGGCCGCCCTGCTCGCCCGGAACACGATCCAGAGCGCGGCGAAGCCAAAAACCACTCAGGTGGCACCCCGTTGAACCAGCGCCCCGACAACCTCATCACCGTCCTCGACGCCGGAAGCTCCAAGTCCGTGGTTCTCGTCGCCGAGTTCCACGACGGCGTCCTCCGCTACCGCGGCCACGGCATCGAGGCCTCGCGCGGCATGAAGAAGGGCCTCATCTCCCAGCTTGGCCCAGCCGCTGAGGCCATCAACCAGGCCGCCCTCACCGCCGAACGCACCGCCAAGGCGGGCATCGAAAGCTGCGTCGTCGGCATCGGCGGAACCCACGTCAAGGGCATCAACAGCCGCGGCGGCATCAGCCTCGGCAGCCGCATGCGCGACATCACCCGCGAGGAGGTCCGCGCCGCCGTCGACCGCGCCCGCGCCGTCGCCCTTCCGCCCGACCGCGAAGTCCTCCACCTGTTGCCGCAGGAGTTCATCCTCGACGACCAGCCCGGCATCCACGACCCCGTCGGCATGGTCGGCGTCAAGCTCGAAGTGAACCTGCACCTTTCGACCTGCTCCGGTGGCGTCGCGCAGTCTGTCGTGACCTGCGCGAACCGCGCCGGCCTTGAGGTCGAAGACACCATCTTCGAGGGCATCGCCGCCGCCGAGGCCATCCTCTCCGCCGACGAGCGCGAACTCGGCGTCTGCATTGCCGACATCGGCGCCAGCACCACCGAGATCGCCGTCTTCTTCGAGGGCTCCATCGCCCACACCGCCGTGCTTCCCATCGGCGGCGACCACTTCACCAACGACCTCGCCGTCGGCCTCCACGTCCCCGTCGAAGAGGCCGAGTACCTGAAGAAGACCTTCGGCAACTGCGTCGTCACCTCCGTCCCGCAGTTGAACGAGATCGAGGTCGGCGGCAACCTCGCCTACTCGGGTGGCGAGCCCGCGCGCCTCGTCCGCCAGCGCTTCCTCGCCGAGATACTCGAACCCCGCGCCCGCGAGCTCTTCACCATGCTCCGCGACAATCTGCGGCAGGGCGGCGTTCTGGAGGCCCTCGGCGCGGGCGTCGTCCTCACCGGCGGCGGCGCAAACCTGCTCGGCCTGCTCGACAACGCGGAGAGCCTGCTCCGCGTCTCCTCCCGCATCGGCTCGCCCGTGCCGCTCTCAAAGATGCCCGCCGAACTCGCCCGCCCGGAGTTCGCCGCCGCCATCGGCATGGTCCTCTACACCCACCGAACCCAGGTCAGCCGCGCCCGCGAACACAAAGACCTTCGCTCGAAGCTGAAGGCGATATTCGCCGGAAGTTTCTAGCCGATTGAAACGGCCTCAGACTCAGGTTGATTCTTTGTCTTTGAGTACAGGAAAGACGACTTCACCATCGCGGAGCGTCATGAGGAGCCTTCCGTTTTCCTTGACATAGCTGAACGGTATGTTCTTCCTGTACCGCTGCGGATACGGGTCGGGATAGTTATCCCTCCAAAGCTTGAAGAAACTTGAAAGCTCGCTTCCATGCAGATATCTGAGGTTAACCTCTCGCAGATTGTCGTAATAGTCGAAGAAGAGATGCCCTACCTCTCCGTCTTTGGCTAATTTAGCCAGTCCTGTGTTCTTGTGATACTGGTACTCGTAGCTACTGCCTCTCTTGGCGGACTTTACCTCTGCGTTTGCCAGATCGACTCCGGCTGCAAACTTTCGGCCCAGGTCTTTGACCAGCATCGAAGCGAAGACCTCCCAGTCGGAAGGCATCGCGACTGAACCCGGAGGAATTCCGCGAGCGCCGTACAGCCTCAACTTGCCCTGCAGGGGGCCATACATATAGGCATGAAAGAACATCAGAGCTTTCTCAAAGTCCAGCTCGCTCGGGGGACTCCAGGGCTCGCCGCCGTCACCCATGGAGCCCGTTGCCTTTCATGCCCGCTTCGGCCCTGGCGTTTTTCCAGACAACTTCGGGGCCGGAGTTCGTCTTCACGCCCAAGTCACGCGACTGTGCGCGATTGGCAAGGGGGACCAGGAGTCGCTCGGTCAGCCACCGCGTCACCGGTACGGCAACCGCGTCCCCCATCGCTCTATAGCGGTCGTTGTAGGTGCCACACAGCTTATAGGAATCCGGCGCTCCCATAAGCCTCGCACACTCCCGCGGCGTCATCAGCCGCGACTTTACCTTGCCTTTATCTACGAAGATCACCGTCTGGCGGCTGCTGCCGCCGTTTGGCGTCCGCAGGCAGCCGGCCACGCCATCGAAACGTATTTCAAGCCGCTGAGTCTTCTTACCGTCCTCATCGGGTCTGGTGCGCTTGTAAGCGGTTCCGGCAAAGAAAGTGTTCAGTTGAATGGCTGCGTCCAACTTCCTTCTGTTTACGGCAGAAAGCAGTCCCCAGAGCTTCCTCGTTTTCTCGGGCGGATCGCAAGGTGCGTCGCGTTCGCACAAATCACGAAATGCGACCGGCATCGCGCGTGGATTCGACAGCTTCCACCACACCCACCTTGGATCGTCCATCAACAATGCGGTGCGAATGAGTCCGTCGGAATGAAATGGGCTCGAAGGAAAATGCTGGATCAGCCCGTCTACTGGAACGTCAGATGCAACTGCTACGATGAAGGCACGCGGGCGGCTCTGTGGCACGAACTCTTTGGCGTCTATGACCAATGCCCCAACTCGATATCCAAGTTCGGTCAACGATTCATACGCTTGCCGGAAATGCCTTCCTTGATCCGCGACAATGAATCCAACCACATTCTCAGCGACAAGAAGTGGTGGTAGCTTATTGCAGTCCTTCATCTCCCGAAGGATACGGACCCACTCCCAAAACAGTCCCGACCGGGTTCCCGTCTCGATGCCGCCAAGATTGCCAGCGAGCGACAGATCCTGACACGGAAAAGATGCCCACGCAAGATCCGCCGCTGGCAAGTCGGCTCCTTTGACGTCTTGAATATCGCCAAGATGAAATTCGTCATGCCCGTGGTTGGCAACATACGTCGCCTGCTTCTTCGCACAGTTGTCGTTCGCCCATAAAGTTCGAAAGGCGGGCTGAAGCCCCTCACGGACTAGACCGCTGCCGGCAAAAAATTCCAAGGCTGTAAGCATGGTGACTCCCACTCTATCAGCGGCGCTCGGCGAAACCAAGGCGAAAGTAGCCTGGGCATTCACAATAGCACGAAAGGAAGCTTCTAAACCCCTTCCCGGTGCCATAGAGCAGTTGCCGCCTATTCAGCCTCCTGTTCCGCGCATATCCAGCATTCACCGGGCTCCATCTTGTGGTCGCAGAGCGGCCAGAGCCGGTCGAAGGTTTGCCACGCGACGGCATAGTCTTCCTCGCTCCATGCCTTGCGGCCGCCGGCGCGCATGGCGCGGTTCGCCTCGTCGACTCCGGCGCGATATGCAAGATCGCGCGTAAGTGTGATCCTC
>Ga0116226_10004588_pt1 | contig 12268 bp, 4 predicted proteins | sample S1TSphfallax_FD_89692 | JGI IMG/M metagenome (GOLD analysis project Ga0116226, IMG submission 89692) | Host-associated microbial communities from peat moss isolated from Minnesota, USA - S1T2_Fa - Sphagnum fallax MG | ecosystem: Host-associated > Plants > Peat moss > Unclassified | place: USA... | reverse complement strand
ATAAAAAATTGTATCAATTTTCACCAATTACAACTTAAAGTCATATACTTGCGCATGCAATGGATATAAATGAGAGGAGATGGTAAAAGCACATTACAATGGCCACCTTTCAAGCATTTTCATGACCACTTTTATAGTATACACCTCCCCAAATGTGATTCATTTAATTTTAGGTCTATTTTGGGTGTTTAGGGATTATAATTTGGAATTTTGTAAAGTTAATTCTATCTAATATTATTTTAAGAATATAAATAGTTATAATAATGTAAATTAAAGAATTGTGGGTGTTTATACATATACACACATTATAACATATTTGATTTTCATTTCAAATTGCATTAGATTGTAAGTTCATTAATAATTCAAATTCTAAAAATTCTAAAAATAAAACCTTTTAAAAATATTTTTCACCTTCCATTTTGAAATTGTTGTTTTGTCAAAATGTCCATTTACAACATACTTATGGTTAGGACCCCAAAAAAACCCATATATGACACAAAAATGATCAAATTTTTTAAACGTTTCACAAACATGCTTCAAATGATGCGAAATTGCATATGAAATAGCATATTAAAAATTTCAATGTTTTTATTTTTTAGGTACATACTGACATTTTTTCTTTACAAAAAGAAAATTGTATTTTGTTCTCTTCATCACAAACTTCCTATCTTGCAATTTGATGATGGAATTTGTGCAGAAATCGTTATTTGATGAGTTCTTATTATTTGCACATGAATGTTGTGCATCTAAAACACATACATGATGCACATATAAGTAGGATGAAATCTTCTCAAGTGGTTGAAAATATTTCATTGTACTTATCATGCATTATACATATTTTAGATGCATGAAATTTGGGTGCAAAAAACGTAAACCCATGAAGTAATAAATTTCATGCAAAGACTATGTTAGTTTTCAAACATGGCAGTTTTCACAAATGTGATATAGTTGATTTTCATATCCAATTTTCATAATCTGGATCTCAAATTTATATTCATTTATTAAAAAATATCATTTAAGAAATAATTTGAAAAAAAATAGAATTGTGTAAAATGATGAAAATGCTACACAATGTTTTCGATAATTAATTATATTTTCAAAATCTCATCCCTTTCAAATGTTCCTTAAAATTCTCCTAACTTTTTTTCTAACTTTGCATTGGTTTCAATTAACCCATTAAATTAAAAAAAAGGCTTACAACCAATCCTAAGGTCATTGGGCCAATTTTTGTTCACAAAAGTTAATTTATCCAAATTATTTGATTGCAAACATCTCTTAAAATTACTAAGTATCCTTGCTAAAGGAAAAATCATTTTAATCTCAATTTGTGAATTAATAATGTCTAAGTTCTAATGGGAAATGAATCCAATTTTAGGAAACATAAATTCATGATTTTCCCACCATTGAAAATAAATTTGATATCTTTTGCATCCACTTGAAACCTCCTAAAAATAAAAAGTTCCAAGCTAACAAACTCCTTTAATTGTTGGATCATTTGTGCTTGTTGTCATTTCAAAAATGTCCAAATTATAATCTTCATCAACAACTTAGTCAACAATGGCATTTTTAAACAAAGGGTGCAAAGGACGATAATATTTTAACAACATAGGATACAAGGTTTTTTTAATCATACTCTTCAACAATGGTGTTGCCTTGTGCAAGGCCAATAAATAAGGACACTAACCATTGAGTTTTAAACCTAGGGTCCAACATCCAAGACAACATGTTATGAACTTTATTTTCTTCTCATTTAAAAAATAAAAAATAAAAATCTAAAACACCACAAACCTTATTTTTGATGTTAGAGGCAAAAAACCTAACTCAAGAACAACAATGGATTCCTTTTCCATAAGATTATTAAAAAAATTAAAATTTCAGTTTTTTCTCTCAATTTTATACAAGTAAAAATCGTAGAATTTAAAGCATCACTTATCAACCAATGGTCTTTCAATTGATTAAAAACACAACTAAACACAAACAGGGGGAAGGACATCGACAATGACTTTAAAAGAAATGTGCCATGTCAATGGACGAGGCATTCCTACTTGTATATGCTAATATTCTTCTATTTTTCTTATTTTTGTATTTTAACATATCAAGTCATTGAACCTATAAAAATTTATACCAACAACAATACTATAAAAATAAATAAAAATCAAGTTCATCAAAATGATAAAATTCCATATATGATGTATAATCATATTTGTAATGAACTGAAAATAGAATTCAAAATAGTTTAGAATTCAAAATAAAAATTGAAACAAGTAAAAAATCATCAAAAGTAATTTTTCCCATAAAGTAGCATTTCCTAACTTTAGCATTAGCTTAAAAAATAATTACAACTTCCAATGATCCAAAATAGAACTCTTTAATGGGTGCAATCATAATCAAATGAACCAAAAACCATGTCAGACAACCTCCAATTTTTTTTGAAAACTATAATTTTGTTAGATATGTTTTTGTGGTGCCACTTTAATCCCATGGTAATCATGGGAAGTTGTGCTAAATGATTAATATGAATGTTGATGAATTCAAAATAAAAATTGAAAAAAAATAATTTGGGTTTTGGTTTTCATAAAGGACCTTTGAATTTGAACAACATTTGCATCAAAAGTAGTCAATTTTGTAAATTATTAAGTTCAAGACTCTCCTAATAATGAAATTTTGATGAGAAAAAAATAGAGATGATGTTAATTGATTACCCACACTTAAAAAACATTCACATTTGACATTTGTGGAATTTGAAATTCTTGAAAATAAAAAATCTATTGAATAGAATTTGAAGATTTCAAAAGTCATTTACCACATGTCAACGGGGTGTACTGTACATGACATCCAAAGCAAAGTTGTATTTTATGATAGAAGAAAAAAATATATAAAATACAAAATATATTTTTATGCAATTTGAAATTAATATATTTTTTAAAACAAAACACAGAATTTGGTGGAAACTGTACACTTTTAGAAAATTCTTAGTTATTCATCAAAAAATAATCTAAAAATTTTGATGTATTAAAAACATTATAATAACATATTGCAAAAGGTTTCATCCAAAAAATTCTTTCTACGAAAAAATGAAAATCACCAAAAAAAGGATTATAATCCTTAAGTCCTTTGTCATTGTTGGCTCATTTGATTGTGATTACACCCCAATTGTACATTCCTACTTTCCCACCATTAAACCAATTCAAATTTTCCTTTTTTTGTTGTCATTAGTCCAAGGGTGTCGATAAGGTAACGTAGACATAAAAATTAGTTTGCTTCACTACAATTCTATGGCATTCAACAAACTCAATTATAATGTAAATTCTAATGAAATCATTTGAAGGATATAATTAAGTAGATGTTTAATAGAGTTACATGGCTTGCATTTCCTATTAAAAAATATGCATATTGATGGTTATTCATTCTACTTTCATTCTATTAGATGAAACACTAGTTTTTGTCCAATTTCAAAAAATTACTTGCAACTAGGTCCACACAACATGAAACTCCCCAAAACATAATATGGAGGCATAGATATTTATATGGTGCACCATTATGTAGCATCAGATTATGGTTGGAATGTTTGCAACTTGGAGGAAAATCCATTTGAAATGTATAATCACAGCTTTTATTCAAACATATTTTCAACCTACTTTTCAAAGTCCAAATTTTGAAAATAAATCTGTTTTAAAAACGAAAAAACAAAGGCAATCAGTTTTTTGTAGTTGGTTTTTAGGAAAGATAAAATAAAATTGCACCAATATTATTGAAACCCATAAGAAGAAATTGTGTTTTAGTAGGATACCAAGTAGAAAAATAACCCAACAACAAATGGGGACCATTGATTTAAAATTTTAAATCTTGTGATGAAATGGGCAATAAAAAGGTACGTCCTTAATTTGAATTGAGAGACCTTATTAACAATATTTCCCCATTGATTAGAATTTTGAGCATTATTCATTAAATTACCTAGGCTTCCTAGAAGCACCTATTACCTAGACCTTTTGCCCTCCAATTGACTTGCCATTTTTGTTGGGCACACATCATTTGTGATGTGTTTTCCCCACGCATCAACATTCTTTGAACAACTGCTCCTAATCACAACCTTGCACATTAACATTCATTCATTGCCAAATTCACAAGATGTTGGTAATAATTGTTGGAAAAGATTCAACTCTTGTGAAGATGACATCATGGGACAATATTTAGGTGGTTGCCAAATACGTGAAGGTTTGGTGAATATATGCAAATTTTTGAGCAATTAAATGCCAAATTGTTGAACAAATTTAACCATATGCAACTTCTAAAGGAGAAGCTTGGAAATGTTGAAGTGTAGTTTGTTCAATTTAAAAGAGGGCAACATTATGGTAGAGGAGGCCATACTTGAAGAGGCTTGTAGATTCAAGGCCATCTTTGAAGGTGCAATTATTGTACATGTTCCAGTATGTGAAAAAAAAATTCACAAATTAAGTATTACTTCTTTTTGTTACAATATTTCATGTCTTGCCATGGTTTTACATGGTTTAACATACCTTAGAGCCTTGTTCATCCTTAGTTTGCCCAAAAGGTGATCAACTTCTATGGTTTTGGTAAACTAATATGTTTATTTGTTAGGTTTTCCTTTAAACATGTAAAAAAAATAAAGGAGTGGTGCAATGTTTTTTAACATTAGACTAGTTCTTGATGACCTAAGATGGTAGAATTGAAACCTAAAGGAAAATTACTTAGCAAACTTGTACCATTAGGGATTTTCATTTGGGAATGAAATACACATATGTGAAGAGTTGTGAATTAGCAACATGCAGATGAATTAATCTTGTATGTTTTACTAATATGGAATGTAAGTATCATTATCTTTGTGTTGTTGCATTACATGTCAAAGTTCGGACTTGGGGGTGCAACAATAAAACCTATGTTTACTTGAATCTTTTGCAAAAATCCATCACCATAAGATATATTTGAACTTTTTGGTCCAAGCAAATGTTGGGATGCTATTGTGACTACAGAAATGGGAAACTTAAAGAATAAACATATGATCACCACTTAGAGGGAGGCAACAAGGTTGGAAAAAACAACAACATGGGAGGTTGAGTTAAAAAGGAAAGCAAAAAGGTTATACCTTATACATATTTTAATTTTGGTGAAATCATTTAGATGAAATTGAAGCCTCAAGTATGCCACAATGTGTTCTCATATATTATCTTAAAATACATGAAGATAGTTTGAGTCATTGTTATAAAAAATACATATGCACCTACTACTAGCAAATACCTTATCCTTGAATTGTCATTTTCTAATGAAGTTAAGAACTATAGAAAGCCATATCTTTTGCATCTACAATCCAAATGTAGCAATCTAAAGGGCAATAAGTGCACAATGATATCTTCCACAATCCATTTTTGGACCCCAAAGGCAACCAAAGTTTGGTTTGATTAAATGGTTTGTTTGAATTTTTAAGTGTACTATGACCGACTTTTCTACCTATATCCACCTTACATATAAAAGGTTATGAATTTAGTCTTTAATTGGCTATTTTAAGCTATTTATCATAGGTTAAAATTCAACCTTTGCTTATGTAGAATGTGATATGAAAAATTTGATGATGTTTAATTGAAGAGATGAGAAAATTAATTTCAAGAGTTACTAGATAAAATCTTAGTTTGTATCAATTGAACAAGAAATTTTCAAGAAATAAACAATAATGTTTTTCAAAATGAAGTCATTATTTTATGGGTTGAAGATACATGTAGACATTTTAGTTGGTAAAAGGTTTTTTATTTTGCTGAACCAACTTTAAAAGGAATTGGGAGAATTGTTGATTATTATTTTTTTTGGGAAGAAATATTTTTGTATTAAGATATAATGATAAAAGCATTTATAAGTGTCATTTAGGCAACTTTTTGTTCAAGATTTGTCATTACAAGTTGCTCTATATCATTAGAAAAGTTAAAGTAATGAATTGCTAAAACATCGTAAATTTTTTTCCATCTTATTATTAAGCTAGCTCATAAATCTTCTTTTCAAAGGTGAAAATCAAGCATGACTTATACATTGGTTTTATGGCCAACTTCTATGTTGGTATTGGAAAGGAGAATCAAGTTCGTTTCCAGTTACAAGTGATAAACTTGATACTATCTTCCCTTAACATGAATATTACCCATTGTTGTACACAACTTCAAAAGAGGAATTAATCCACTTATTACCCCATAATTTAGTTTGTCTTTCAAATGTAATACCATAGTACCTTGGAGGCTAAAACACATATCTCATTATTTCTAAAAATGCTAAAATTCTCAAATATTACATGTTTGAAAGAACAAATTCTTGTGAAGAAAAATGAAGAATCTTTCCAGGGAATATTAATTTTTGGAAATGGAATATACAATTGGGCATAAATCCTATGCATGAATGGATATCTTGTTGCCATGTCAAAAAATATGATGCCATAAAAATTTTATTGGCCTAGTCATGTTCTGTATGAATCCATGGCCTCATGTGACATACAAAGTGTTGTACATTAATACGAATTAACCAGGGTAGAGGTGAACCCACAAAATAAAATTAAAACATCATGTAAGGAATTCAAATATGATTTGATATTGAATTTAATACACTTAGAAAGAAAATTAAAAAACAAAAATTTAATATTCCACATCCAACAAACCAATAGACTATATATCGAGATCAACAATGCCATAACATATTTGTATGGTATATCTCCACAAATGTAAAGTTTGATGGTGTAAAATAACTTAATGTTTTTTTATTAGCAAAAACAATTCTGATGATGTCATATATCATGTAATAGCAAAATAGTAAAGCAATGCACATGGCATTATCTCAAACTTTACACCATATTTTAGTTTTATGTAAAAAGTTTTGTTTAATTGCAAATATATAGTGAAAAGGAATTCAGTGAGGTCATTTATCCTACCCCACTGTCTGGGTTGTTTCTCCTTTTTAGAATTGCAACAAGTAGGCTAGAGTGACATATTTTAGAGATTTATCTGATTCCTAACCAGTGTTTTTTTGGTGCAAAATTTTGCACTATCATGACCCCAAAAAACATTCAGTGAGATGGACACAAAGTATTTTTTGGGCAGAAATATGCCAAAGTTGCCATATTGTGAGGGAAAAAAAAGAGTCTTAAGTTGCCATATTGGCTACTCAAATTTCGCTCATTCCTCTTGTCAATGATCAGGAGTCCACCTACTTCACAAAATTGAAAAGAAAAGAAAAGAAAAAAAACCCATGCTTCAACCACTTAAATAATGCAACACAATATGCAGTTGTTGAGCCCTTTTATAGGTCTAAATAGACAGAAAAACAAGGAGCTCATAGAAAAATGACCAGTGTTGTTAGCTGCTTATTGCTTTTTTTTCATAACCAGCCAAGTAGGTTATTTTATATTTTATATTTTTGGATCACAGGGTACCAATATAATTGATTAAAAAAATTGACCCACCAATTATCAAATTATTCAGTTATTTTTGGGTAATAACTGCTGGCTATGCATAAGGGTCAGTTCTCAAATACCCTTGAGAACTATTGGTTATATTGCCTAGAAAAAGGGTAGGTTGTAGGGGTTTTAAATTAAATTAAATTATTTTTTCTGTTTTTTTTTATCATAAAAAGGTTGGGGGTTTTAAGATTGATAGTTTATATGGATGACATTTCAATCATAGGTTATTAAAATTTGAACATTCAATACTCAACCCATAAAGTTCTTGTTGATGCTTCAAATATTATGTATTAGTGGGTATGTTATTTATCATTTTTCAAAAGAAATTCAATAGCATCTAGTAGGTTATTAATAATTGGGTTCATAACTGAGTTTTTTTTCTCATTAAATGGTCAACACTAGTATGCCCTTTATGGCAAGTTCAAACTTGAAACTAAAAATTTCCCCTACGTGATATTGAAAATGCCATTTATCATATGCAAACATAATATTCCAGATGTCATCACCCATTATTATTATTTGCAAAGAAAATAAAACTTAGGAATAAAACTTTGGTTTCGTTGAAATTAAGGATATACTCAAAGTGCACAATGAGATTGTGCAATAGGAAAATAACAAAGGAAAAAATTCAATTTTTTTCCAAAACCAGGGGTGATTTGAGTTCTTTTTTCTTACATTTATCTAGAGGTCTATTTAGGTTACAAGATGTGGCTTGCTTAGGGGATAATACAAAGCCTACCTAATGGGTAAACTAGGGATTTCCTTTTGTAAGGGAATAGGTACTTAGGGATTATTTAGAAAGTTGCCCAGGGGCTAACTCATAGTGCAAGAGATGTCCACATACATCTATGTAGGGGGTATCTAAGATAGGGGATATCAAAATCTAATCTCTAATCTATGTGATGGTAACCTAGGTAGATTGTAGTGTAGTTAGAATTGAAATTTGTGTGACTACTTAAAGGTATTCATCCTTATTTTGGAGAGTGATCTTTACTTTGGTGGATTTTATAGATAGCTTTAAAGAAAGGGAGGATGCGTGGGTAGGATGAGGCTCAAACTAAGGTGTAAAGTGAGGATTATTTTATCGATAACTTTCCTGAATAATTAAAGAGCCAAAAGTTTATGCCCAAATCCTACACTACTGCTTAGTCTCCAGTCTATGGGCAAAGCCAATAAATTGAGATCTCAATTTGCCTCCATCTCAATCATAATCAAGATATTAGTTAACAAATTGGAATAGGCAGCCATGCTATGATGTTGCTCAAGTGGCAATCATCCATAAGAACATTTAGTCAAATTTGGTGATAAAACATGAGAGTAGAAAAATCTTAAACAACTTTCACGTTGTTGTCACTTGTGATGATTTTTGGCAATTTTTAAAAAAACTTAGTTATGGGTACTTTTTTTAAAGAAAGGAATTTGTGACAAAATATTCTTTAGAAATTTTTTTTTCACAAAATGGTGAAAGTTGCCACAAAATAAATCATTGAAGCAGCCCATTGCTTAATGGCTATGCCCCTAATGGTATGAAATCAAACCATCGACAGTTATATAACTGAAACATGTTCCATGAAGTTCGTAGAAAATGAACTCATTTATATAATTCAGAGTAACAACCAGTGAAGATTCCTCAAAATGTGGTTCCAAAGGAATTATGCTTGTTCTTAAGTCTCTCACTAACAAGCAAAGCCAACCAAATTCAAATGTACAGCAAGTTAAAAACCCCTTGATGTTATTTGAGCAACATGTTGTAAATGTTGCATGGGTTTCGAAGTAGCGCAACGCTCCATGTGTGGGTAGGCAATGCTTGAAACCTGCCTCCTTAAAAAAATGTTGGGTTTTGGTTGAATGGGCACCCCATTCCATGTTTTGGTTAGGGTTTAGTTTTGAGCTTTAGAAGGGAGCTTGAAGCACTCTTGCATCTTTTCTGGCAAAGTTCGCACGAGGTTGATTCTTTCAAGCACTTTAGTGTTTTTTCTTGCAAAGTGTGCATGAGGTTGTTATCAACATTGTTGCAATAGATTGGAACTTGTTTTAGGGTTTAGTTTGCATTGTTTCATTATTGTTGTAAGGTTTGTGTTGCTAGATATGTTGGGGACTTGTGTTTGTTTAAAAGTGTTGTCTAATCCAATTCTTGTATACTTGTGATAAAAAATAAGGAACATGGAAAACGAACATCATGTAGAAGATTCAAACGTCATAATAGAAAATGTGAAGATACATGAAACAATGTTTGTGGAGACATACATTTGTGAAGAATGGCTAGAATTGTTTTAGGAATGTCACAATCATAGTGGAAAGGATAGGAAGGAGTTTATTTGTGTTTATTGTAAATGTGAAAAAAACTCAGAAATAGAATTAATGAACACCAAAAGAAAGGGTGCCAAAAAAATAAAGAATTTTGAAAGGAATTCTCTCACCTTAAAGTTATACTCACCATTACAAAATGCAACAAAAGGTGTGTATCTTGCAAAATGTGGGAACATTTTGGAATTTTGAACAAAAACAAATGCATTACTTAATATAAGGCATAGTCGTCCTTCTTCAACACTAGCTTTGTAGGTAAGAAAGATTTTGGAACAAAAATGGAAGAAAAAAAAAACACCACCCTTGGAAAGTTTGGATTGTGATGTAGCACCAGAAAAGGAAATTGTTATGTCATAAGAAACAATTCATAAAACATGCAAGCCAAACCACATTGAAAGAACTTTCAAAAACAACTTTGAACTTATAGTGCAAACCTTTGCCTAAAGTTATAATCACAGAGCATTTGTTATATAGTGGTGAATATCATACCATATCTAAGTTTTTAAAGGTTTATTCAAGTTTCAACATGTTTTTTGTTCATTCCCATGTTGCAATGGTTACATATTGGTAGGTTTTGAAAATCATTCCAAGAAATACCATGTTTTGAATCAAGCAAATCAAGTGTTGTCGTTTTTAGTTAATGTCATCACACATTCATACTTGGTTTCCATGTTTCGATAATCGTGTAAATAAGAAACTATCTTGATCTATGTTTTTGTGGTTAATGATTACCATGTTTTAATGCTAATATATGTTTCAATCCACAATATATGTTACCTTGTAAAATTGATGCATTAAGATGTTGGTTTCAACATTGAGCAATCAAAACATATAGAAGATTTGACAAAAGTATTCTCTAGTGACAAATCTTCCTACCAACCCACCAAACTTATGTACCCCAACATCATTTTCTAAGAAGCTAGAAGCACACATTGGGGATAGGAAGAAGCAATTAAAGTTTGAGCAAGTGTTTTGCAAAAAGGTTTCTTGGTGAAAAGCTAATGATGTGTTTTGAAAACTATCCAAAAGAAAACCATTATTTATTTGGAGCATAGTATAAATGCTAGGGATTTGGCATCTTTTTTAGTGTAATCTTGTTGATTGGAACTAGAGGGTGCAAAAAAAATATGAATTTCCAGAAAGTTGGATGCCTTTGTGCGTGATCCAAACTTCAGCATTGTTGTCTATTGTGCATATGGCAAGTTCATGTGAGGCAATAAATAGGTACATTCTTATTCTCTTTCATGTTGTTTCGTCAAATTTCATAAGTACTAGGTGCACATATGTGCAAGTCCTTTTATTTTCAATAATCCTAGGTTTATAGTTTTAAAATGTCCCAAAGTTTACATGTTCATGTTTTGGTAAATGTCTTACATTCAAATAGTACACATTGGATTCAAGTTTTGACTTTTATTCCATTTTTAGATTTGGGATTAATAATCCAAATTACAATAACATGGTTAATCCATGTATGAAATGATCAAAATATGCCCATGGTTCTCAATGCAATGATGTCCAAACATGTTCATAATGGTTTCGTATGTTTTATTGAACATAATATTCATTATATGTTTCAGTTCCATTCATGTTTCAAATTTCCATATGTTTCAGGTATATATTTTGCAATGAATTTTGGGTACACATTGATGTCAATATTTTGCTTTCTTTTCTTCAATTCTGATAGACGATCAAATTTTGATAACCATGGTTTGTTCATGTTTTTAAAACCCAAAACATGGTCCTTCCATTTCATTAAATGAAATTTAAATATGAGGCAACTTGAATCCAATTACATGGTTTCTAATGATGATGTTTATGGTTTTATAGCATGTTATGTTCATGTGTTGAAAGCACTGGTTAAGAAGTCACCTTAGGTTATGTTTGTGAACTTACATGTCTTCACATGTTTCGTGTAATTCAAGTTTAAGTTACGAAAGAAGTGGTGATGCAATTTTTCAAATAATGGAACTTTTTGAAGCAAGTGAAACACAAGGGTTGGCTAAGTCGCTCCATGAGTTTTGGACTATCAAAAACATCTACAATGATTTATTCAAGCAAAGAATGAACACAAGGAATACCTTCAATAGGGAAGGTTGGTTTTAGGAAATTTGATACAACCAATGCATCGAGACTATAAAGTGGGATTGGAATCCCTTATGGTATATTATCACTAATGATGAAACCTTTCCTACATGTGATAGGCTTGAGTTTCCTTGGTCACACACTTTTGAAGAGGTAGACTATATGTCTAATAATATGTTACAATGCCAGACACCTTGTAGAAGTATTCCTTGGGAAATTATGTTAATGAAGGTATTTTTTTCGCTATTGTTTGATAAAGATTTTAATTGTGCATGTCTACTTCAAAGAGCTAGTTGGGATTCCATTAACAAGTTCAGCAAAGGAAAATATTGTGATGGTTGGTGCAAAGTTATGGATATTTTGAAACAAGATGGGCACCTCCTATCTAGTGGTATAAAAATTCGATAGCCTATTTAAAATGTCATTTTTTTT
>Ga0116226_10004587_pt1 | contig 12270 bp, 7 predicted proteins | sample S1TSphfallax_FD_89692 | JGI IMG/M metagenome (GOLD analysis project Ga0116226, IMG submission 89692) | Host-associated microbial communities from peat moss isolated from Minnesota, USA - S1T2_Fa - Sphagnum fallax MG | ecosystem: Host-associated > Plants > Peat moss > Unclassified | place: USA... | reverse complement strand
CGGCGGCCCGGTCGTCGTCCCCCATCTCTACAACGGCAGAAACAAGACCTTCTTTTTCTTCGCCGAAGAGGGCATGCGCAACCCCCAGGTCGTCACCAGCTACTACCAGGTTCCCACCGCTCTGGAGCGCGCCGGCGACTTCTCCCAGAGCAACGTCACCATCTACAACCCCTACGACCAGACGGTGAATCCCGACGGCTCCTTCACCCGCCACCCCTTCGCCAACAACGTGATTCCCGCCGGACTCATCAGCCCTGTCGGCAAAAACATCGCCTCCTACTATCCCATTCCCAACCTCACCGGACTTCCCTCCGGCGCAGTCAACTACACCCTCCCCGCCCCCGGCCCTGAAAATCGCGGCGACGAGTTCGTCGGCAAGATCGACCACCAGTTCTTCAAATGGTGGGCCGCCAACGTCTCCTATCTCCACTACGGCAGCCTGATCCCCTTCGGCAACGCCCTCGGCACAGCCCCCGGCTCCGGCTCCATCACCTACGACCGCCACGTCGACGCCACGCAGCTCAATAACATCTTCACCGTCAACCCCACCACCGTCGTCAGCGTCCGCTTCGGCTTCAACCGCTTCCCCAACACCATCCTGCCGCTCAGCAAAGGCTTCAGCCCCACCACTCTCGGCTTGCCCGCGTACGACTACCAGTACGATTTCTTCCCGCCCGTCAATGTGACCAACTTCACCCCGCTCAGCGTCTCCACCGCCACGACCGACTTCTGGTACTCCAGAAATCTCTTCACCCAGGTCGCTAAAGAGATCGGCCGCCACAGCGTCAAGGCGGGATTCGACTTCCGCGCCATCGATCTCTCCTACACCGACTTCTCCAGCGCCCCCGGCAGCTTCAACTTCAGCGGCCAGTTCACCCAGTCCGCGCCCTCGGTCAGCGACGGCGGCAGCGCCATCGCCGACCTGCTGCTCGGCCTGCCCATCAGCGGACAAATCGAGCGTTCCCAGCGCTTCTACCAATACATCCATTACTGGGGAGCCTATGTCCAGGATGAATTCCGCCTCTCGCCCCGCCTCACCCTCAACGCCGGCATCCGCTATGAATACGAAACCGGACTGAAAGACGCCAACAACAACCTCGTCGTCGGCTTCAACGAAACCGTCGCCAGCCCCCTCGCCAGCCAGAAGCCCGGCACCGTCGGCGGCCTCGAATTCGCCGGAACCGGCGGCCGCAACGAAACCGGACAGCTCTCCAAGCTCAAGTTCGCTCCCCGCCTAGGCTACGCCTACTCGCTCGGATCCAAAACCGTCCTCCGCGGCGGAGCCGGCATCTTCTACTCCCCCCTCCGCTACGACGCCACCGCCGCCCTGCAGACCGGATTCACCACCCAAACCCAGCTCATCTCCAGCAACGACAACTACCAGACTCCCGCAGCCGGGTTCTCCCTCAGCAACCCCTTCCCCGGCGGACCGCAGCCCCCCACCGGCAACATCAACGGACTGCTCACCGGAATCGGCAACCCCATCGCCGCCTACGACACAAACATCAAGTCCCCGGCCATCTACCAGTTCTCCACCGGAGTCCAACAACAGCTCCCCGGCAACATCGTCCTCGAAGTCGACTACGTCGGCTCCCGCGGACGCCACCTGCTGCCCTCGCCCCAGGGAGGCGGCAGCGCCTCGCCCGCCGGAGGCGGCCGCACCAACATCGACCAGCTCTCCCCGGCCGAGTTCTCCCTCGGCGCGGCCGCTCTCAGCGCCGCCACTCCCAATCCCTTCTACCAGCCCGGCGGCTCCGGCCTCATCGGCAAACCCACCGTCCCTTATCAGCAGCTGCTCCTCCCCTACCCACAGTTCGCCTCCGTCAACCTCATCACCACCGACAGCGCCTCCAGCTACAACTCCATCGCCGCCCGCGTCGAGCGCCGATTCTCCTCCGGCCTCGCCTTGCTCGCCACCTACACCTGGTCCCGCAACTACGACGGCTCCTATGAAACCTCCAGCCCCTCCGGCAGCTCCAACCCCGGCCCGCAAAACATCTACGACCTCAAGGCCGAATACGGCCGCTCCTTCATCGACGTTCCCCAGCGCCTCACCTTCGCCGGCTCCTACGTCCTTCCCTTCGGGCACGGCAAGCAGTTCCTCAACAACGCCGGCTGGTGGAACGACGCCGTCAACAACTGGCAGCTCAGCGCCATCACCTATTACGAAAGCGGCTTCCCCCTCAACATCACCCAGAACAACCTCAACAGCTCCATCGGCGCGGCCGTCCAGCGGCCCAACGTCAATGCAGGAGTCGCCGAAGGAACCTCCGGCAGCCTCTACAACCGCGTCGCCGGCTACATCAACCCCGCCGCCTTCACCGCCGTCCCCGAATACCAGTTCGGCGACTCCCCCAAAGCCGCCTCCCTCCGCGGACCCACCTCCGGACCCGGCAACTGGGACGCCACCCTGCTCAAAACTGTCGCCGTCCAGGAGCGGGTCAACTTCACCTTCCGCGCCGAAATCCAGAACGTCTTCAACCACCCCTGGTTCGCCCTGCCCAACACCACCCTCGGCAGCGCCACCTTCGGCCACATCTCCAGCGACTACAACACCCCCCGCAACATCCAGATCGGAGGCCGCATCACCTTCTAGCCTCCTGCGTCCTATGCCTGCGTCCTTAGTTCGATAAGCGGTGGCCATCCCGTGCGGCCACCTCCATTCGAACCCAAACAAATCTGTCATCCTGAACGCAGTGAAGGACCTCCGGTTTCAACCAGCCACAGCATCTCGGAACGAAAAGCAATCATCACCAAGGAGAACCCATGAACCGCCGCAATTTCCTCTACTCCGCAGCCGCCGCGGCCAGCCTCTCGCTGGCCCGGCCCTCCTTCGGCGCGCCCGCCTCCAAACTCACCCATAAAGAGCGCGTCGACCGCGCCCTTCGCGGCAAGGACGTCGACCGGCCCCCCTACACCTTCTACCACCACTACAAGCGGCCCACCGCCCGGCTCGAGGCACAGGACCACCTCGACTTCCACCGCGCCTACAACACCGACATCGTCAAAGTCATGAACGACTTCGACTATCCCAAGTCCACCACCGCCAATTGGTGGGATCTGCGGCCCCTCGACTCGCCCTATCCCGAACAGCTCGAAACCCTCAAAATCATCCGCGACGGACTCAACGGCGACGCCTATTTCATCGACACCCTCTACGGCCCCTACATGACCGCCATGATCCTCTTCCAGGCCCAGCCCCAGTTCGCCAACCTGCCCAAGTCGGAAGAAGTCCGCGACGAGCAGCTCACCGCCATCAATCGATTTCAGAAAACCAATCCCGACGCATGGCACCAGGCCCTCGAAGCCATCACCCAATCCACCATCAACCACATCCAGCGCGCCAAAGCCATCGGCGCTTCCGGTGCCTTGGTCAGCGTCTTCAACGCCGAAAGCAAATTCGGCTCCGTCGCCGACTACGAGACCTATAGCCGCGCCTATGACAAGCGGGTCTTCGACGCCTTGGCCGACACCAAGCTCACCGTCCTCCACCTCCACTATCTCGAAAGACCCTACATCGACCAGTTCAAAGACTTCAACGCGCCCGTCATCCAATACTCCGTCAAAACCAGCGGCATTCCCATCACCGAAGCTCGCCAGCACTTCTCGCAACCGCTCCTCGGCGGCGTCGACGAAGTCGACTTCCAAAAACTCACCGCCGACGAAATCCGCCAGCAATGGACCGAAGCCCGTCAGCAAGCCGGCCCCAAATACATCGCCGCCCCCGGCTGCTCCATCCCCAACGACTCCACCCCCGCCGAACTCGAACGCTTCCCCCGTTCCCTCGGCATCTAATATCCAGTAGCTGCTTCCTATTTCGGGATGTTTTCAGGGCTCTCGACCCCGGAAACATCCCGAGAGAAACGGATCCTTACAAGTTGCTGGGGAACTCTATCGTGGAGAGGCGGCAAGGCTTCCGCCGTGTCGTAACCCCAACAGAATGAGGCCGGCTTCAGTCATAGAGGCAAGCCCTCCCCACCCGAACACCACCTTCCCCACACCCGCCCCGTGACGCCATCAAAATTATTCGCAACTTCCCCCGGTGCGGCATCGTATCCTTCCAGATACCATCGAAGAACGAGGCCCACCGATGAATCAACTACTCGCCGAGCAGCCGGCCCTAGCCGCACAATCCGCTCCCGCACAACCCGCTCCCATCGGCGAAGTCATCGAGGCGCTCAAAAGAGTCGGCCCCCTCAGCGTGTTGACCGAGGAAGAATACGAATGGCTCGCCCGTAATGGCACCCAGCGTCGCGAGGCCTCCGGAGCCATCCTCTTCCAGGGCGGCGATCCCGCCTCGACCATGAACATCCTGCTCAAAGGCGAAATTCATGTCCGTCGCGAGCTCGGAGCCAACGCGCTCCTCTTCGTCGGCCGCTCCGGCCTCATCACCGGACTCCTGCCCTACTCCCGCATGAAAACCTTCGGCGGCGTCGGCTTCGCCGCTTCCGAAATCTGGACCCTCGACTTCGATCGCTCGCTCTTCCCCGCCATGCTCGACGCCGTGCCCGCCATGGCCCAGATTTGCGTCGGCATCCTCCTCGACCGCGTCCGCGAAATGACCCGCATGGAGCAGCAAACCGAAAAACTTGCCGCCCTCGGCAAGCTCGCCGCCAATCTCGCCCATGAGCTCAACAATCCCGCATCGGCCGCCCAACGCGCCGCCGGCGGCCTGCTCGAAGAACTCCGCGTCTATGGCCGCGAAAAATTCAAACTAGGCGCCCTCTGCATGGACGAGCAGCAACTCAACCGCGTCCGCCAATGGCAGGACTCCATCGCCGTCATCGCCAAGCCTGGCCACGAAAATACCCCCCACCTCGCCGGCCAGGAAGATCGCATCTCCGCCTGGCTGACCAACCACGGCATTGAAAACGCCTGGCAAATCGCCCCCGAGCTCGCCGAGGCCGGCATCTCCCCCGATCGCCTCGACCCGCTCGCCCACATGCTCGACCCCAAAGCCGCCGGAGTCGTCCTCTCCCAGTTCGCCTCCACCCTCCGCGCCGAGCGCATGACCGAGGCCATGATCGACTCCACCGCCCGCATCTTCGACCTCATCAAGGCCATCAAGGACTATTCCTACATGGACCAGGCACCCATCCAGGAAATCGATATCCCCAAAGGCCTCGAAAGCACCCTATCCATGCTCCAATCGCGCCTCCAGCACGTCGAGGTCCTTCGCGACTACGAAGACTGCCTGCCCTGCATCAGCGCCTACGGCAGCGAAATCAACCAGGTCTGGACCGCCCTCATCGAGAACGCCCTCGATGCCATCCACGATCGCGGCCGCATCCAGCTCAAGGCCAAAGTTTCCGGCGAACTGCTCCTCGTCGAAGTCTGGGACAACGGCCCCGGCATCCCCAAAGAAAACCTGGATCGCATCTTCGAGCCCTTCTTCACCACCAAGCCCCCCGGCAAAGGCCTCGGACTCGGACTCGACATGGTCATGCGCGTCGTCCGCAAACACCGCGGCTACGTCCAGGCCCAATCCGAACCCGGCGCCACCTGCTTCCAAGTCCGCCTACCTCTCCAACAACTCCAAGCCTACTAACCCGTCGAACGCCAAATCACCCAAAATTGCGAAGCAATCCGGTAGAAGAGGTGGCCTTCAGGCCACCGTCCCAAAAAAAGGGCTTCAGCCCTGGGCTCTCACCGCAACCGAGCCACGAACGGCCCCGCTTTCCCCCGCCCCCACAACGTTGTCATCCAAACCAGGAGCGGCGCGTCGAACCAACCAGCAATCTCACCGCATTTAACCAAGACTCAATACCCATTCGCCACCAAATACTCCAGCGTAATCTCAAACCCCAGCTTCCGCTCCCGCGCCAAGCGCTCCTCGGCGAACTTCATCAGCACATCCGCCTCCAGATTCACCGCCTGCCCAGCCTTCAGCGAATGAAGATTCGTCGCCGCGTAAGTGTGCGGAATAATCGCCACGCCCACCACATCCCCCACTGGCGTGCCTACTTCGAACCGAGCCACCGTCAGACTGATACCCTCGATCGCAATCGATCCCTTTTCAACAACATACCGGCTCACCGCCTCCGGAACCGCAACCCGCAACCACCAATCCGCCAGCTTCGGATCGGCCGCCGCGTCGATCCGAGCCAGCGAAAGCAGCGTTCCCGCCGCGTCCACATGCCCCTGCACCACATGCCCGCCCAGCGGAGTCCCCGCCGGAGTCGGCAGCTCCAAATTCACCGTCGAACCCGCCGCCAGCCCCGTCAGCGAAGTCCGCGCCACCGTCTCCGCCGCCAGGTCCGCATGAAACACGGGCGGCGCGATATCCAGCGCCGTCAAACAAACCCCGCTCACCGCCACACTGTCGCCCGTCCGCAACTTCGCCGCAATCCCCGGCGCATCGACAGTGATCCGCTGCGACCCGTCCCGCTTCTCCACAGAAACGATCGTGCCCGTGCTCTCAATCAAACCAGTAAACATTCCGTCACCCTAAAACGAACGAATCGCGCGACGACCCTAAGCCTTCCAGGCATCGTGGAGCAGTCCCTCAAAAGCAAAATCTGAACCAAATCGATGAAGGGAAGATTCGAGCACGGCAAGCTTCTCCTTCGCAGCGAACGTAAGCAGTGGCTCGCCCTCCGCTCCCAGAAACCACGGCGCATAGAACAAAAACAGCCGGTCCACCAGCCCAGCCTTAAGGAAACTCCCATTCAGCGCCGAACCCGCCTCCACCATCACGCTTGTGATCGGCATCCCGCCAAGCGCCTGCAAAACCCCCGGCAGCAAAGCTCTACCCTCCCCACCCCCCGGCCCAACCACCCTCACGCCCACGCCACGATCGGCAAACGCCTCCAACCGCTCCGGCGCGGCACCCGAGCAAAAGACCACCACGTCCCCATCCGCCGACCTGCAAAGCTTCGACTCCAGCGGCAGTCGCAACTTCGAATCCAACACCACCCGCAGCAACGGCCTCCGGCGAGCCAGCCCGCTGCGGTCCGTCAGCAACGGATCATCCGCCAACACCGTCCCAATCCCCGTAATCACCGCGTCCACCGAATGCCGAAGCCGCTGCACCCGCTCTCGCGACTCCGCACCCGTGATCCACGAAACCTCGCCCGCCGTCCGCGCCGACGCCGCCGGCGCGATCCGCCCATCCAGCGTCATCGCCGCCTTCAGCGTCACAAACGGCAGCCCCGTCCGAATATACTTCGCGAACCCATCGTTCAGCTGCCGCGCCGCCTTCTGGCAAACGCCAACCGCTACCGCAACCCCCGCCGCCCTGAGCTTCTCGATACCCCGCCCATGCACCACGGGATTTGCATCCGCCGTCGCCGCCACCACCCGCGAAATTCCAGCGGCGATCAGCGCGTCGCAGCAAGGCCCCGTCCGCCCAAAGTGCGAACAAGGCTCCAACGTCACATATGCCGTAGCCCCGCGAGCCAGATCGCCCGCCTCCCGCAATGCCACGACCTCCGCATGGTCCCGGCTGTCGTACTGATGCGCGCCAACCCCAACCAACTGCCCTTCGCGAACAATCACGCACCCAACCGTAGGGTTCGGCGAAGCCAACCCGACCGCCCCCTCGGCAAAGTCCAGCGCCCGGCGCATCCAACGTTCGTCCGCCAGCAACTGCGCGCCGCCAACGTTCTCACCCGCCAAGCAGCGACTCCACAAAAGCCTCGCTATCGAACGGCAATAGGTCGTCGATCTTCTCGCCCACCCCCACATACCGCACCGGCAGCTGCAGCTCCCGGGCGATCGCCCCCGCGATCCCGCCCTTCGCCGTCCCGTCCAGCTTCGTCAGCACGATCCCCGTCACCCCCGCCGACTCCGTGAACAGCCGCGCCTGCTGCAACCCATTCTGCCCCGTCGTCGCGTCCATCACCAGCAGCACTTCGTGCGGAGCCGAAGCCACCAGCCTTTGCGCTGTCCGCCGCATCTTGTCCAGCTCCGCCATCAGGCTGTTCTTCGTATGCAGCCGCCCGGCCGTATCCACAATCAGCACATCCGTCTGCCGCGCCTTCGCCGCCTGCAGCGCGTCGTACAACACCGCCGACGGATCGCCGCCCTGCTTCGTCTTGATCAGCTCCACGCCGCTCCGCTCGCCCCACACCTCCAGCTGCTCGATCGCCGCCGCCCGAAACGTATCGGCCGCGCACAGCAGCACCGTCTTCGCCTCGCGCCGGAAATACGCCGCCAGCTTGCCCGTCGTCGTCGTCTTCCCCGTCCCGTTCACCCCGACCATCATAATCACCAGCGGAGGCGCCACCTTCGCCACCGGCCTCTGCTGCTCATCCAGAATCGCCTTCAGCTGCTCCTTCAGCAGCTGCTTCAACTCCGCCCCGTCGCGAATCTGCGTCCGCTTCGCCCGCTCCCGCAGCGCCCCGATAATCTCCGCCGACGTCGCCACCCCGATGTCCGAAGAGATCAGCGCCATCTCCAGATCTTCAAGCGTCGCCTCGTCCACCTCGCGCGTCAGCGCGATCACGCTCTCGATCTTCTCGCCCAGGCTGTCGCGCGTCTTCGACACCGCCTGCTTCATGCGGTCGAAGATCGATTTCTTCTCGGGTTCGTTCAGGCTGCCAAAAAGGGTTTGAATCATGCCGGGTTAACATTCCTTCGCGGCAAAGACTACCGCTCTTCCGAGTCTAACAAGGCGGCTCTATGAAACCCCGGTACGTCCACCGCCCCCTTGCGAAGTCGCCCAGCAAATCGATCCCGCTTTGGCACTTCCGCTTTGGCACTCCCGCTTTGGGACTCACAGTAATCCTCCCTCAAACAAAATCCCCTCAGCGAACCACACGCCCGAAGTATACTTCCCCTACCTTCAGCCGGAGCGCAAACTCCGGCTGAAAACTGGCCTACCTTCTTGGAAGGCAGATCAGCGCGGCGACCAAGCCCTTACCGGCACTCGAATCGCGAAGTCAACCCGCAACTTAACAAACATGCAGGGTCGCCACCCTCCATACCGGAGCGACTGCAAAGCCCCGCCATCTACGGGGCCTTTGTTTACGGAGCCTTTGTTTACGGAGCCTTTGTTTACGGAGCCTCGTTGCTTTTGGCAAGCAACACTGATCCACCCCGTTTACCAGCCTGCCTCAGTCGATTTGCGAATATATAAGCTGCCCAATACTCCGCCTCTGCAAGAAACAGCGTCGCCATCCAGCATTTCCTCTGTGTTCTCCGTGTTCTTTGTGGTAAATTCTCCCCTCGACCCCTCGACCACCCACAAATCCCCCAAACCTACTCGTCCCTCCCCGGCCGCGCCATCAACTCCCGCATCGCCGCCAACGGCGACCTCCTTCCCTCAAGAATCATCCCCACCTGCGCCGTGATCGGCATCTCGATCCCCTGCCTCGCCGCCAGAGCCAGCGCCGCATGAGTCGTCCGGACCCCCTCGGCAACCTTCCCCCCAAGCCCCGCCAGAATCTCCCCCAGCTCCCGCCCCTTCCCCAGCTCGATCCCCACCAGCCGGTTCCTCGACAGCGAACCCGTGCAAGTCAGCACCAGGTCGCCAATCCCCGACAAACCCGCCAGCGTCTCCCGCCGGCCGCCGCAAGCCAGGGCCAGCCGCGTCGTCTCGGCAATCCCGCGCGTAATCAGCGCCGCCGCCGTGTTGTGGCCCAATCCGAGCCCAGCCACAACCCCGCTCGCGATCGCAATCACATTCTTGAGGGCCCCGCCCAGCTCCACCCCAACCACATCGTCGTTCGTATACACCCGCAACGTCGCCCCGCCGAACTCCCGCTGCACCCTTGCCGCCAACCCCGCGTCCTTGGACGCGATTGTCAGCGCCGTCGGCGACCCAGCCGCCACCTCCTGCGCGAACGACGGCCCGCTCAACACCCCCACCGGCAGCCGCAAGCCGAACCCCGCCGCCACCTCCACAATCACCTCGCTCATCCGACGAAGCGACCCGTCCTCGATCCCCTTCGTCGCGCTGACCAGCAACTGCGCCCCACGCGGTCCACTCTTGCCGAGATGCGGCCCAAACAACTCGTAAGTCGCCCGAACATGCTCCGAAGGAACCACGCTCACCACGATCTCCGCCCCAGTCACAGCCTCGGCCGGATCAGCCGTGATCGCCAAATCCGCAGGCAGCCCAAACCCCGGCAGATAAATCGCATTCTCCCGCCGCTCCCGCATCGCCCCGGCCGCCGCCGCCGACCGCGTCCAAAGCGTCACCGCATGACCGTCGCCATCTCGCCGCGCCAGGCTGATCGCAAGCGCCGTGCCCCACGCCCCGGCACCCAAAATTGCAATCCGGCTCATACCGCTTTCGCCTTGCCGAACCGATACTCGGTCCCCGCCGCCAGGCGCTGAATATTCCCTCGATGCTTCACAATCACCAGCGCCGGAATCCCCGCCACCGCCGCCACAAACAGCGGCGTCCACGCCCCGCGGCCAAACCAAAGAGCCAATACCGGAAAAGCCGCCGCAGAAGCGATGGACGCCAGAGAGACGTACCGCCAGACCGCCATCACCGCCACAAAAATCGCCAGCCCGATCAGAGCCGCCCACGGCGAAAGCGCCACAAACACGCCGAACGCCGTCGCCACGCCCTTGCCGCCCTTGAATCGCAGCCACACCGGATACATATGCCCCAGCACCGCCGCCATCGCCGCGATCGCCGGAAGCCCGCCCAACACCGCCGCCGCCGGCGCGGGATAAAAGACAACGTGCCCGCGTGGTTCGCTCAGGACCAGCGCCACCGCGGCATACCCCTTCGCCGCGTCCAGCAAAAACGTCAGCGCCCCCAAACCCTTGGCCCCTGAGCGAACCACGTTCGTGGCCCCAATGTTCCCGCTGCCCACTGCGCGAATATCTTCCTTCCGGAAAATCCGCACCAGCAGAAACCCGAACGGAATCGACCCCAGCAAATAAGCGATCGCCACTACCGTTCCCACCGCGATCATTCCGTATCCATCCTCGCGCTCCTATCGTTCCTGAGTGTAGCAGCGCCGCCCAGCAAGCGCCCTCGGGTTGCAGCGCAAGCAACCCTCCCCATCCACTCGGAAGTCCCCCCGCTGCCGACCCTCTTCAGCTACGCACCCTATTCGGAAGTCCCCATCTTCCGCGCTCCTCAGGCTGCTCCGCCCGGGAGCGCGGCTCGACAGACTGCCCTTGCCGGCCGCCCGCTATCCGCCGCCCGCCCGCAAAAACAAACGCCCGGCCATCGCTGCGATGGCCGGGCGCCGAGCGTCTCCGCTTACTGCACGGTGACGGTGATGGGGGTGTTGTGGATCGTCCCCGCAGCCGAGGTTCCCGTGACGAGGACAGTGTAGGTCCCCGGCTTCGCGTTATAGGTGATGTTGCCGGTCGAACTGGTGGGCACCTTGCTGCTGCCGCAACCGACTCCGGCCGAGAGCGCGACCAGAGCGATTAGGCTGAAGAACGCCTTGCCATTCCGGCGTTTCCGCGGAATCGCGCAGAGCGCCAACAGCGCCAGCGCCGAGCCCCCAGCCGCGCCTCTCCATCCCGAGCCCGGAACCGAGCCCGGACGCGAACCCGGATTCAGCGCCGAGCTGCCATACGGACTCGTGACCGTCCCAATGGTCAAGCTGGCCGATGCCGTGCCGTTCGCCGTCAGCGTCACCGTCGACGAGCCCGTCGAGCAGGTCAGCCCAACGGCCGGCGCGCAGAGTAGCGTTACCGGGCCGGCGAAGCCGTTGAACGACGTCAGCGTCAGATTCGCCGTCCCCGTGCTCCCCGACGTGATGCTCACCGCCGGAGTCGTCGTCTGCACCGAAAAGTCCGACGGATCGTTCAGCGCCACCACCGAGCTGCTCGACGAAGACTGGTAATTGTTGTCGCCAAAGTAGTTCACGCTGAATTGGTTGTTCCCCTGCGGCAGGTCGGCGGCCCGGAAGCTGAACGCCGCCGTCGAGCTGTTGCCTGTCCCCGCAACCAGCGGGATCGGACTCCCTTGCAGGAAATTGCCGAAGGTGAGCGCGACGCTGCCTGTCGGGGCGGCCGTCCCGGTCCCGGTCACCGTCGCCACACCCGTGATGGCCGTCCCCGGAGTGATGTTGCTCAGATTCGACGGCGTCGTGACGAACGTCGTCGTGCTCGGCAGCAGCGTCGCCTGCACGACGTCGATCACCTGCGTCTCCACCAATCCCGAGAAGTTCACGTCGCCGGAGTACGTCATCGTCAGCGTTCCGCTTCCGACCGGCAAGCCCCCGAGGTTGAACGTCGCCGCGCTCCAGTTGCCGAAGATCGACAGGCTCTGGTACGGCAGCACCGGCGCGGTCACCGGCGCGTTCGAGCCAAATTGGAACGTCGCCGTGCCCGTTGGCAGCAGCCCAGTCT
>Ga0116226_10004586_pt1 | contig 12275 bp, 6 predicted proteins | sample S1TSphfallax_FD_89692 | JGI IMG/M metagenome (GOLD analysis project Ga0116226, IMG submission 89692) | Host-associated microbial communities from peat moss isolated from Minnesota, USA - S1T2_Fa - Sphagnum fallax MG | ecosystem: Host-associated > Plants > Peat moss > Unclassified | place: USA... | reverse complement strand
TATGGTGGCCCGGGCAGGAGTCCAACCTGCGACCTTCGCGTTAGGAGTGCGCTGCTCTATGCAACTGAGCTACCGGGCCACGTCGTGCTTCAAGTGTACCGCGTGAAGGATTGTTGCAGATGGCCGTTCCGCGCTCAGATACCCATGTACTCCGGGGTATAGTTCTGGAAGAGGCCTCGACCGGGATACATGACGCGGACCGGCATCTCTTCGTCGTGCTTGCTCATCTTCACCCAGTGCCAGGCATGCGCTATCTCCGAGGAGTGGAAGTAGAGGGTCTGCGCCTGGAGAACAGCGGTTGCGACGAGGACCATCTCGGCGATCTCCTGGAAGGTGTCGTTGCTGATGACCGCCATGCGCGCGATGCGCTCGGTATGCCGCTGGAGGAAGCGCATCTCATCCCATCGGGCGGTCCAGGTGGCGCCCTCCATTGCGCTCAGGTCGACCAGCAGGCCGATGGGCTGTTTGTGGCTGGAGAGGACGAACTCTATCTGTTGCGAGATTTCAGCTACATCGTCGGCGGTGAGGCGGCCAATCAGCCTGAAGCCGACGGACGGTCCGCGGCTTTCTTTCATTCTTTCGATCAATTTCTTGTCCCTGCTCTCTGAAGGCCTGAGCCTCACAGTCCGTAAGATGCCGATGGTGGAAGGCGCGGCAGAGAACGGTGCGTTCTTCCATGTCTAAGAGTCGAGACATGGGGCACCCGGAGTGATTTTGGGCGGTGATAAAATTAAGCTTGGAGCACGTATGCCACCTATCGCACGCAGAAGTACACCCACGGTCAACATTGGCGGGGTCCTGACCGGCTCATCGCATCCTGTCGTGGTGCAGTCGATGACCAACACCGACACGGCGGATGTCGAGAGCTCCGTGCAACAGATTGCGGCGTTGGCGCGGGCGGGATCTGAGCTGGTGCGGGTTACGGTGAACAACGACGAGGCGGCAAAGGCCGTGCCGTACATTGTCGAAGGTCTGGCGAAGAAGGGCTGGAATACGCCGATCATCGGGGACTTCCACTACAACGGCCACCAGCTTCTGGCGCGATATCCGGAGTGCGCGGAGGCGCTGGCGAAGTACCGCATCAACCCGGGCAACTGCTCGATCGGGCGCAAGGACGACGACAACTTCCGGACGATGGTCGAGGTTGCGGTGAAGCACCAGAAGCCGGTGCGGATCGGGGTGAACTGGGGGTCGCTGGACCAGGCACTGCTGACCACGATGATGGACGCGAACTCGAAGCTGGCCGATCCGTTGCCGGCGCGGGACGTGATGATGGAGGCGATGGTGGTCTCGGCGCTGGACAACGCGGCTGCGGCGGAGCGGTACGGCCTGCGCCGGGACCAGATCGTGCTCTCGGCGAAGGTCTCCGGCGTGCGCGACCTCATCGATGTCTACACCGAGCTTGCATCGCGCTGCGACTACACGCTGCACCTTGGACTGACCGAGGCAGGGATGGGCATGAAGGGTGTTGTCGCGAGCACGGCCGGGCTTGCGCCGCTGCTGCTGGCGGGCATCGGGGACACGATCCGGGTCAGCCTGACGCCGACGCCGGGCGGCGACCGCAGCGAAGAGGTGCGGTGCGCGCAGCAGATTCTACAATCGCTCGGCATTCGCAGCTTCATGCCGCAGGTGACGAGCTGCCCCGGCTGCGGACGGACGACGAGCACCTATTTTCAGGAGTTGGCGGAGCGGATCCAATCGTACCTGGTCGCGTCGATGCCGGAGTGGAAGAAGCAGTATCCGGGCGTCGAAGATCTGAAGCTCGCGGTCATGGGGTGCATCGTGAACGGGCCCGGCGAGAGCAAGCACGCGAACATCGGCATCTCGCTGCCGGGGACGTTCGAGGAGCCGAAGGCACCGGTGTACGTGGACGGCAAGCTGTTCACGACGCTCAAGGGCGACCGCATCGTCGAGGAGTTTCAGGTGATCCTGGACGAATATGTCGAGCGGCGTTACGGGCACGTTCTGGTGGGAGCGTGATCAGGGTCTCGTGACGTCGATCTCGTTGTCGTCGGAGACCCGGTCGATGAGTTTGTTGTAGGGGTCGATGCCGGCGCGGGTGGGTAGCTGGTCGACAACGATCTCGAAGGTCTGCTTTGCCTGGGTCAATTTCTGCTTCTCGATATAGAGGGGCGGTTCGTGGCCCTTCTTGCCGGAGAAGACGCCGATGTCGATGTAGTCGTTCATCGGCATCGGGGTTTCGTTGCCGGAGCCGTCGGACTTGAGTTTCTTCGCCTGCACGGTGAGGGTTACCTTGTACTTCTTGTCCGGGGTCTCGACGCAGGTCGCGGTGAGGGCCTTGTTGTCGTAGAGCACGATGTTTTCAAAGGTGTCTGAGATAAAGTACTGATATTCGGGCGGAGTGACGGCGCGCAAGGCGTCGACAAACTGGCGCGTGTCGGGATACGGGACATCCTGATTGGTGGTCGCGTTGGCATAGCGGTACTGCATCAGGAAGTTGTGCAGCGCGAGGTTGAGCTTATCCTCGCCGATAAAGTCCGAAAGGCCATAGAGCGCCAGCGATCCCTTCTGGTACCAGACGTAACCCTCGCGCTGGACGAGCACGAGCGGAGGCTCCCTGCGGGCCTCGCCGGCGCGGCCGCGGAGATAGCCGTCTAGCTCGTGCGAGAGGAACTTGCGCATCTGGGCGTCGCCATACTTCTTCTGCGCGACGCGAAGCGCGGAGTACTCGGCGAGCGACTCCGACATCATGTTCGATCCTTCCACAGCACCGCCGATCAGTTGGTGCGCCCACCACTGGTGCGCGAGTTCGTGCGCGGTGACGAAGTAGGTGAAATCGATGTCCTTGCCGGGATCGATGACCCGGTTCAGAAAAAATGTCTCCGTAAAGGGAGAGGTATTGGGAAAGGACTGGGCGAACTCGCGGTAGCGTGGAAACTCCATGACGCGGAACTGCTTGAACTGGAAAGGACTGAAGTTCTTTTCGTAGTAGGCGAGACCCGCCCTGGAAGACTCGATGATGTCGTCCACATCGTAGGGGTGGTGGGGATCGTAGTAGACCTCGATGTTGATGGGACCGGAGACCCCCTGGTAGACCGCCCGTTTGATGTCGTAGCGCGCGGAGACGTAGGCGTGGAAGTTCAGCATCTCCGCATCGCCCATGCTGTATTGGAAGTAGTGGCGGCCGTTGCTGTGCCAGTCCTCCTGGAGATATCCCGGCGCGATGGCGATCTGGGGCTTGCCTTCGGAGTCGACATCCGAGGTGCTGACCGTGGCGCGGTAGGTGACCCAGTCGGCGTCCTTGATGAAGAGGTTGGTGCGGCTGCCGAGCGGGTCGCCGCGATGGGGCAGTTCGCTCACCGTGCCGAGGCCCTCTTCGCGGCGGCGGCGGGGATCGGAGAGCTCGCCACTGGTGGAATATCCGATTGCGGGAAAGTAGCTTGAGTCGAAGAATGTGCCGGAGTAGGCAAGCTCGGGCCGCTCGCCGCCGTCCCTGAAGCCGTGCGTGGCATAGGCGACGGTAAAGTCCATGTTCATCCTGTCACCCGGCTGCAGGGGCTGGTCGAGCGCGTAGATGGTATAGACATCGCGCGGACTTGCAGAGACTTTATGGAAGGCGCGGTCGAAGTGGACATTCGAAACGGAATGCTGAAAGTTCAGGATATGTAGCTGGCTGATCGGCGTGGAGGTCTTGTTCTGCAGCAGGTAGTGGCCGGTGCCGGAGAGCGCCCGCCGTTCAGGGAAGATGTCGATGTTGGCATCGACCGCGATAATTTTGGGCTGAGGAAGAAACTCATTCTTCTTGAAGTCGCGCTCATACTGCGCCTGGATCCTGCGCTGCTGGGGGTCGCTGATGAACTCATTCAGGACGTGCGAGTTATAGAAGTACCAGATGCCGCTGCCGATGGCGACCAGGAGGAAGAGGACACCCGGGGCGATAAGCCGCGGAGCGCGGTGCCGGAAGAGACGAAGCCGCGCAGACCAACTGTCCTCCGAACCGCGCAAGGCAACGCCCATCGATATCACACCAAGAAACGCCGAGATCGAGAGCCAGTAGACCTTGGACCAGAGCAGTGCTTGAACGAAGTGGCCGTAGCCGTTCATGTCCGAGTAAATGAAAGGCGGACCGTAGCCGAAGAGATACAGCGAACTCTCCCAGCCGTGCGAGACCAGAACGAGGTCGATCACGAAGAGGCCGACGACGATGGCGTGGCCGATGAACTTATTCGAGAGCACCGTCTGCAGAAACAGGGCCAGGAGGGTGTAGATCAGGACCTGGCTGAACAGGTTGAGGTAGAGCGATTCGGCGTACTCGACCAGCTCGAAGTGGAAGTACCCGGCGACGATCTGGCTTGCGATGCCGCAGAGCATGACAAGTGTGAGCAGGGCGAGTTCGACGACGGCGAGGGCGGCCAACTTCGAGAGCCAGTCGGTGGACTCCCGCAGGGGAAGCGCGTCCTGAATGCCGGAAAAGTTGGTATCGCGCTCGCGCCAGACCAGTTCACCCGCATAGATGGTGGCCACGATGATGAGAAAGATGAAGGCGTTCCCGCGAAGCGCGCTCAGCATGAGAAACGTGGCGGGATAGAGTCTCTGGTCATTGAAGACGGTGGCAAAGTGGCCGTTGACCAGGCAGAAGACGAGCAGTACAACGGAGATCGCCCAGAAGAGAAACTCGGCGAAGATGTTCTTGACCCGCAGCCGGGTGAGTGAGGCGAACTGTGCCCAGGTCGTCGCCGGACCGAAGTACTGATGCACGCGGGGCAGAGGCTCGGCGACCAGCGATCGGGGGGCGCGACTCGTCGCCGCATCGTTCTGCCGCTCGCGGGCCGCGCGCCGGCCCTGCGACACGGCCGTCAACGCTTCGACCGAGATGGGAAACAGAACGTAGACGCTGACCAGGCTGAGGATGCCGACGCCGCTCCAGATGAGGCGGTTATAGAGGAAGACCCCCGACCATGGGAGCTGTAGCGTGTTCTGTTCCACGGGGGTCCAGTACCGCGTGACGGCATTCAGCAGCCGCAGACCGACGGGATCGAAGATGGCAGACCAGAAGTGTTCGAGCGAACCGGTGGCCGCGAAGACGGCCTGGAAGATGAGATAGGCGACGAAGAAGACGACGCCCTGGAGGTATACGATCACCAGTTTGCGCGTGAGCGCGGCGACCGTGAAGAAGACCGAACCAAGGAAGAAGATCTGCACCACGGTCACAGCGAGGAAGGCATGGAAGTACCAGCCGGGATGCCCGTGCGCGATGCGCGCGTGGTCGGCCCAGGGCGCAAAGGTCCCGGTCGCCTCGCCGAAGACGAGGCCGCTGAAGCAGAAGAGAGCCGTGACGAAGGAACCTGCCCACCGGCCTCCAAGGTAGGAGAATTTGGTGATGGGCTTGGTGAAGATCAGTTGGTAGGTGTCGCGCTGGAAGTCGCGCAGGATCGATGTGCCGAAGATCGCGGCGATGACGATGGAACCGAATAAACAGAAGATTATGTGAATGACACTCGTCGCGAGCGGCCCGTTGAGCAGCACCTTGTCGTTGCCGGTGTTCAGGAAGTCGTCTACGGCGATGCACATGAATGAAAGCGAAAACCAGAGCAGGAAGTAGACGTAGGTCGAGATGCTCTTGGCGCGGAACTTGAGTTCGAAGGTGAAGAACTCCCAGAACTGGGTCATGCGGCGGGTCTCCTGTTCGTCTGGGTTCGCTTCTGGGGGTTAGTTCTTTGCCTGGCTGGCCGCAGTCTGGCTTGCCAGATTGAGGAAGTACACGTCTTCGAGGCCGGAGTCGACGGGCGTGAAACCCTCGCCCGGACTTGCATCGGCGTAGATGCGGACCTCGTGCAGACCGCCGACGAGGTGCGTCGAGATGACGCTGAGGCTCGCTTCGAGCGCGCGAAGTTCATCGTCAGTGGAGACCACCTTGCTCCAGATCTTTCCCTTCAATGCGTCAAGCGACTCGGCGGGCGAGCCCTCCAGGAGAACCTCGCCCGAAGCGATGATCGCCATGCGCGGGCAGAGCTCGCGGACATCCTCGACGATGTGCGTCGAAAGGATGACGGTGACGTTCGAACCGATGGAACTCAGCAGGTTCAGGAAGCGGTTGCGCTCTGCGGGATCGAGGCCGGCCGTGGGCTCGTCGACGATGATGAGCTTCGGGTTGGCAAGCAGCGCCTGGGCGATGCCAAACCGCTGCTTCATGCCCCCGGAGTAGGTGCTGAGCGCCTTCTTGCGGGCGGCCCACAGATTGGTCTGGTTCAGCAGCGCGTCCACCATCTGGGTGCGCTCCGTCTTGTTGTTTACGCCCTTTAGAATGGCGAGATGGTGCAGCATGTCGAGCGCGGACATCTTGGGGTAGACGCCGAACTCCTGCGGCAGATAGCCGAGCACCTTGCGCACGGCATCTTTCTGCGTCAGCACATCGAGGCCGTCGAGGACGATCGAGCCGGTATCGGGGTCCTGTAGGGTGGCGATGGTGCGCATCAGGCTGCTCTTGCCGGCGCCGTTCGGGCCGAGCAGCCCGAACATGTTGTTCCCTATGTTCAATGAGAGATTCTTCAATGCCTTGACCCCATTGGGATAGGTCTTGGACAGGCCGACGATCGTGAGTGCCATGGAGGGTCTTCTCCGAATGTGTGTCTGTGGATTGAGCGATAGCCGCACTGTATCACGCCGACACGCTGGTTGGAGAAGGTGCGCCTCGGCCGCTTGCATCGAACCGCAGACCGCAACCGGCCCGCAAACACTCTCAACGCACACAGAGGTCCGATGAGCGATCTGGCGTCCCCGACAAGATTTGAACTTGTGTTGTCGCCTTGAGAAGGCGGTGTCCTGGGCCGGCTAGACGACGGGGACGCACCCGTGACTCCCCGATGCTACCAACATCGCTGGCGAGTGGCAAAGGCTGCGAGCGAGCTTGCATAGTATTCTCAAGCAGGCGGCCGCGAAGCGTTTGTCGCGTGCAGGCATTGCCACTATGACCACCTCGACAGCCGCATCCCTGACTGAACCGCAGCTTCCCTCCCCGGCCGGCTCCGCGCGAAGCTATCAGTATCTCGACGCCCTCACCACCGCCTTCGTCGTCATCCTGCTAATCTCGAACCTCATTGCGCAAAAGGTCTGCATGTTCGGGCCGTTCGCATTCCATCTCTTCGGGCGCGGGGTTTCGCTGGGGCCAATCTACACCAGCGGGGCCATGATCCTCTTCCCCATCACCTACATCTTCGGCGATGTCTTCACCGAGGTCTACGGGTTCGCTGCGTCCCGCCGCGCGATCTGGCTTGGCTTTTTCGGCACCGCGCTCATGTATGCGGTCGGGGCAGCGATTATCGCGCTCCCGGGCTCGCCCGAGTGGAAGAATCAGCAGGCCTTCGACACCGTCTTCGGGATCATCCCGCGGATTCTTGCGGCGAGCCTTATCTCCTTCTGGGCGGGAGAGTTCGCCAACTCCTACACCATGGCGCGCCTGAAGCTGCTGACCAATGGCCGCAAACTCTGGACGCGGACGATCGGCTCGACGGTCGTTGGCCAGGCCGTTGATACGACGCTGGTCGTCGTTCTCACCTTCGCGGGAACCTACAGCGCCCACACGCTGCTCAAGATCATCTACGCCGCCTATCTCTTCAAAGTCGTCTACGAGATCGTCGCGACCCCGCTGACCTACCTGGTGATCAACTGGCTCAAGCGGGCGGAGCAGGCCGACGCGTTCGACCGCCACCAGAGCTTCAACCCTTTCGCCTTCCGGGGTTAGGCGAGTGCGTGCCAGGTGCGAGCGGAGAACCATCACAGCCAACGCTCTTCATCGTTCCCGCCAACCCGTGTCATCCTGCGCGTCCATTGACCAGTTCCATCGCGGTCCACGGCCATGAGGGATCTGCTTCTAGCCCTTTTCGGGGAGAGGAAAACCTTCAACAGCCGACAATTTACGCATCCTGCGCCGGGCAACCTCATCTAAAGCAGACAGAATCGAGTAATCCAGCGCCCGGAGACCTCTGCCGGGCAATCACGCCGTTGCTATCCGCGAGCACCCCGGGCGTACGCCCGGTGGAAGCCCGCCGTCTTTACGACCGCCGTCTTCACCATCAGGAGCCGCACTTGCAGACCGCCTCTCGCCCTCCCGTGTTCACATCTTCTCGCGCTGACTTCGGCCTCACCCTCGCCGTTGTCCTGATGGCGGGATGCAGCAAGCCCCCGGCACCCCAGCCACAGATGAGGCCAACGCCGGTAGCGGTGCAGACGGTCTCGCTGAGCCCGGTGCCCAACTCCGATACCTACGTCGCCACCATCAAGAGCCGCCGCTCCTCCACCATGCAGCCGCAGGTAGACGGCAATCTCACGAAGATCCTCGTCCACTCCGGCGACTCCGTGAAGGCCGGACAGGTGCTGATGCAGATCGACCCGCTCAAACAGGTCGCGACGCTGGAGAGCCAGCAAGGCACGCAGGCGCAGAAGAAGGCGCTGCTGGACTACAACACGCGCGAACTCGATCGCCAGAAGAAGCTCCTGGACGCAGGTGTGACCTCGAAGCAGGCCTACGACCAGGAGCTGCAGGCCTATCAGAACGCCAAGGCGGACTACGAGTCCTCGGTCGCGCTGACCGCCACGCAGAAGCAGCAGCTTAGCTACTACGAGATCCGTGCGCCGTTCGCCGGCATCGTGGGCGACATTCCGGTTCACCTCGGCGACTACGTCTCGCCCACAACTGTCCTTACGACGGTCGACGAGAACGCCGACCTCGAAGCCTACATCTACATCCCGACCGACCGTGCCTCCCAGGTCCGCATAGGTCTGCCCGTCGAGCTTCTCGGCGGCGATGGCTCCGTTATAACCAAATCCACAATCAGCTTTCTCTCGCCCGAGGTCGACAACGGCCTCCAGAGCATCCTCGCCAAGGCCGAGATTCCGCGATCCCAGCAGATGCTTCGCAACCTGCAACTGGTGAACGCGCGCGTCATCTGGAGCACCGCGCCTGCACCGACTGTGCCGGTCCTCTCGGTGGTCCGCGTCGGGGGACAGCCGTTCGTCTTCGTGGCGCAGCAGAAGGGCGACGGATACGTCGCGCACCAGGTTGCCGTCACGCTGGGCGATACGCTCGGCAACACCTATCCTGTGCTCAGCGGACTTCATCCGGGCGACAGGGTCATCCTCTCCCAGCTACAGTTTTTGCAGGAAAACGCCCCGGTACAGCCGCTGGGCTAGGAAGTCGCGTCGTCCGTTGCTCGTTATTCGTTGTTCGCAGGTACGACGAGGCCAGACCGTTACGAACCACCAGCAGCGAAAGACGAACAACGCGCTTTTTAGAGGTTTGACTTGGTAGATTTCTTCATACGCCGCCCGATCTTCGCCACGGTCTGCGCTCTTCTGATTGTGCTGGCCGGTGCGGTCTGCATCCCGACGCTGCCGATCTCGCTGTACCCGACACTCGCGCCCCCCCAGGTGGTGGTGAGTTGCAACTACATCGGCGCGAACTCCAAGGATGTGGAGTCGGCAGTGACGACCATCCTCGAGCAGTCGATCAACGGCGTCGAGGGCATGCGCTACATCAGCTCCACCAGCGCGAACGACGGCACCTCCACCATCACCGTCACCTTCCAGACGGGCTACGACCTCGACATCGCCGCGGTCGACGTGCAGAACCGCGTCTCCTCGGTCTCGGGCCGCCTGCCCGCGACGGTCAACAATACCGGCATCTCCATCACGAAGGCGAACGCCAACTTCGTGCTGGCCATCGGCTTCGTCTCGCCCGACCACTCGCTCTCCCCGCTCTTCATCTCGAACTACCTCGACGTGTACGTTGCCGACGCGCTCAAGCGGGTCAAGGGCGTCGGCGCGGCGGTCATCTTCGGCGAACGCAAGTACGCGATGCGGATCTGGCTCGACCCGGCGAAGCTGGCGGCGCGGCAGCTTACCGCGCTCGACGTCACCAATGCCCTCTCCGCGCAAAACGTGGAAGTCCCCGCCGGGCAGCTCGGCATTCCGCCGTCGGACCCCAAGCAGACCTTTCAGATCGCAGTCCGCGTCGCTGGCCGCCTCGCCGACCCCCGGCAGTTCGAAGGCATCATCCTCAAGAACGGCACCGGCAACAACGGTCTCGTCCTCCTAAGAGATGTTGGCCGCGCCGAGATCGGCGCGGAGAACTACAACACCGACCTGAAGTTCTCCGGCGGCGACGCCGTCGGCATCGGCATCCAGCAGCTCTCCACCGCCAACGCCCTCGACGTCAAGAACAACTGCGAGGCCGTGCTGAAGGAGCTGAAGAAGTCCTTCCCCCCCGGACTGGACTACGTCGTCGCGGTCGATTCGACGCTGGTCGTCTCGGACTCCATCAAGGAGGTCGAGAAGACGCTGGCCGAAGCGATCCTCATCGTCATCATCGTCATCTATCTCTTCCTCCAGGACTGGCGCGCCACCATCATCCCGGCCGTCACCATACCGGTCTCGCTCATCGGAACCTTCGCCTTCATCAAGATCTTCGGCTTCTCCATCAACTCGCTCACCCTCTTCGGCATCACCCTCGCCACCGGCCTGGTCGTGGACGACGCCATCGTCGTCATCGAGAACGTCCAGCGACATCTTGAAGAAGAGTTCGAGCGCGGCGAGATCGACGAAAACCGCGACGCCCACCACGCCACCAGCGTCGCCATGGCGGAGGTCACATCCGCGGTCATCGCCACGTCGCTGGTGTTGATCTCCGTCTTCGTGCCGGTCAGCTTCTTCCCCGGAACCACGGGCATCCTGTACAAGCAGTTCTCGCTCACCATCGCCTTCTCGATCGCCATCTCGGCCTTCAACGCGCTCACGCTCTCGCCCGCGCTCGCCGCCATCCTGCTGCGTCCGCAACAGAAGCCCACAGGACTGCTGGGTCTTATCCTCAATCCCGTCGAAGCGGTCATCAAGCAGACCATCAAGATCTATGCCTTTCTGGTGACATGGTTCGTCAAGCTGCGGTACGCGATCCTGGTGGTCTTTATCGCGGCGCTCGGCGCAACGGCCTTCATGTACCAGCACGTACCGACAGCCTTCATCCCAGCCGAAGACCAGAGTTACTTCCTCATCATCGTCCAGACGCCGCCCGGCGCCTCACTCGGCTACACGTCTGAATTTGCGGCACGCGGAGCTGCGATCGTTCAGAAGGATGACGACGTCTTCGCCACGTTCTCCGTGATGGGCTTCTCGCTCTCCGGCGGCAGCTCACCCAACGCCGGGCTAATCTTCGTCCCCCTCAAGTCCATCGACGAGCGCACGAAGAAGGGTGCGGGACACTCCGCGCACGATATCGTGGCGCGCATCGGTCCGAAGCTCTTTCAGGTTCCCGGCGGCATTCTCTTTGCAGCGGAACCGCCCGCGATCGCCGGCATCGGGACCGTCGGCGGATTCCAGTTCATCCTGCAGGACGCAGGACGTAACACCTTCTCCGACATCGACCGCATCGCCCACACTATCGTCGGCGCGTCGCGCGCTCCGGGCTCGGGGCTGACCGCGCTCAACACCACCTTCACCGCCAACGACCCGCAGCTACAGGTGGTCATCGACCGGCAGAAGGCCCAGGCCATCGGCGTTCCCCTCGCGCAGATCACCGCCGCGATGTCGACCTTCATGGGTTCGAGCTATGTGAACGACTTCGACTTCAACAACCGCTCCTATCGCGTCTACGTGCAGGCCGACGAGATGTTCCGGCGGAACGCCACCGATCTGCGCCAGTACTATGTGCGGTCGGACTCAGGCCAGATGATCCCCCTCGACAACCTCGTCATGACCAGCGAAACCTCCGGACCGCAGGTCATCAATCACTACAACCTCTTCCGATCGGCGGAGATCGATGGCTCGCCGGCCGCGGGAGTCAGTTCCGGCCAGGGCCTCGACAACATGGTCGCGCTCTTCGACAAGTTCAAGCTCGAAGGCATGAGCTACTCCTGGACGGGCATCGCGCTTGAAGAGGTCGAATCCGCCGGCAAGGCGATCATCATCTTCGGCCTTGGATTGCTCGTCGTCTATCTCGCACTTGCGGCGCAGTACGAGAGCTTTGCCCTGCCCTTCATCATCCTGCTGGCCGTACCTATGGCCATCCTCGGCGCGCTTTCGCTGGTCGCCGCGCGCGGTCTGGTGGACGACGTCTACGTGCAGATCGGCCTCGTCATGCTCATCGGACTCTCCGCCAAGAACTCGATCCTGATCGTCGAGTTTGCCGAGCAGCAGCTCGAACACGGCAAGAGCATCATCGACGCGGCCATCATCGCGGCGGAACTGCGCCTCAGGCCCATCCTGATGACCTCGATCGCCTTTATTCTCGGTGTGCTGCCGCTCTACTTCGCGACCGGGGCCGG
>Ga0116226_10004585_pt1 | contig 12276 bp, 6 predicted proteins | sample S1TSphfallax_FD_89692 | JGI IMG/M metagenome (GOLD analysis project Ga0116226, IMG submission 89692) | Host-associated microbial communities from peat moss isolated from Minnesota, USA - S1T2_Fa - Sphagnum fallax MG | ecosystem: Host-associated > Plants > Peat moss > Unclassified | place: USA... | reverse complement strand
GCCCATAACATTTGTCACCTCGGTAAGTACATTTTCCGTATTTATTTATCTTAACATAGTTGGGTTTTTTCCCGCCTAACTACTTATTTAGTTTATATGATGACCCGAAAATCCCTTTTGTAGTTTGGTTACTAGAGAACCCTAAGAGCCTATTGGCGTTACCTGGAAAAATTAGTTTGCGCCACCATGATTATATTCACATACTTTTAAGTAGAGGAATTTCTTCTCAAGATGAAGCTTTTGTAATAGGATTTACAATGGGTAATGACTTAAAAACCAATCAACTACATTTATTCATATATAAATTTTTTGCTAAATTTATATATCCAGTTTCTTATAGATTTTCCAAGTTAGATTTCATGAATTTTAACTTAGGATTTATCTATGGCAGAAAGATTAAAATTAAACAAATAAATGAGATCGATTTTAAAATGTATCAAAATGAAAATATCAGATACTTAAGAGATTTTTTCGGTATAAATACTGATGAAACGAAATTGATGCGAGAGTATTAAATGGGGTTAAGCTAAAAAACATCTAATTTGCATAATCGAATTAAGCATAACTCTTGTGAGGTGGGCATCTTTCCCACCCAGTATATACAAGTTTATTTGTGGAACAGGTTAGTACTAATTAAAATGCATCTAAAAAAATAGTATGAGAATACACCTACCTTATAAATTGAGATTTGTTTCTTCTCAACTTGTAACTGTAACAGTACTGCTGACATTGCTCTTATTTATTCCTCAAATTTGGCTCAACTGGCAAGTATATAATAGCTTTAATAATATTGTTAAATATGAATTTAAGCTACAAATTCTGAGTGATGAAATTACTTATTTTGATGAAGTATTAACGATGTCAGCTCGGATGAATGCTGCCACAGGTAACTTTATTTGGGAACAACGGTATCGCCAATTTGAACCTAAGCTAGATATTGCTATTAAAGAATCTATTAAACTTGCTCCTAAAGCATATAAAAATGAGGATACCAAAATAATTGATGCTACTAATCAGCTCTTGGTTGCAATGGAATATCAATCTTTTGATTTAGTTAATAAAAATCAAAAAGAGAAAGCTAAACTACTGCTGTTTAGCAGCGAATATGAAAATAATAAACGCATTTATGCTAATGGTGTTGCCCAAAGAAAGCGTAACATTTCACTTCAGTTACACCAGAAAATTGATGAATATTATCAAAGAGTTTTTTGGGCAATTTTAGAATCTATTATAAGTTTAGTAATGCTGATTCCAGCATGGCTGTTAGTATTGCATTTATTGCAACAATACTTAAAAGAGAAAAAAATTGCTCAAGCCGCCTTAGAAGAAACTAATTCTAGATTGGAAACACAAGTTGCAGAGAGAACAGTAAAATTAAAATTCAAAAACTTTCAACTAAAACAGACACTGAAAGAATTGCAACACACTCAAGTACAACTTGTTCAAACTGAGAAAATGTCTTCATTAGGTCAGTTAGTTGCGGGTGTTGCTCATGAAATCAATAATCCAGTTAATTTCATTTATGGCAACCTAATCTACGTTAGAGAATATAGTCAGCAATTACTAACTTTAATTACCCTGTATCAGCAACAATGTTATAATCATAGCCCAGAAATAACTACTCTAGTCGATCAGATAGATTTAGAGTTTATTATTGATGATATGCCAAGAATATTATCATCAATGGAAATTGGTACTGAACGTATTCGCGAAATTGTACTAACTTTGCGTAACTTTTCGCGTCTTGATGAAGCAGACATGAAATTTGTTGATATTCATGAAGGAATTAATAGTACCCTATTAATTTTACAGTATCGTCTCAAAGAAAATCATAACCAGCAGGAAATTACAATTATCAAAGATTATGGTAATTTGCCTCTTGTTGAATGTTATGCGGGAGGATTAAATCAGGTATTTATGAATATCTTAAGTAACGCTATTGATGCTTTATATCAATGGGAAACAGAGTGTTTAGAAGGAGAGATTGAAAAACAGCTTAGTTCTATTATTATCCATACTCAAGTTAAAAATAAAGAATACATAATTATTAGTATTAAAGATAATGGTTCAGGAATAACTAAGGAAGCCCAAGCTAGATTATTTGACCCTTTCTTTACTACTAAACCTATAGGTAAAGGTACTGGCTTAGGATTATCTATTAGTTACCAGATTATAGTGGAAAAACATAAAGGGAAAATTAAGTGTATTTCTGCACCTGGTGAAGGTACAGAATTTGTGATTGAGATTCCTATCAAGCAGACGCGGTAAGTAAATATATGAACTGTGCCTAGCTTTAGCGTAGTTCTGGGAAAGAAGTCTACACCTGTAACCGAGCTTACATTACCGCCAGATGTCTATATAATATATTTATAATTATTTGTGGTCATACATTTGACATAATATTGCAATGTTTTTGTCAATATTATGTGCAATAGTTTACTCATCAAACTGATTAACGGAACTAGGCAGCTAACCCCTGCCTTTTTTAATCAATACCCTATACTACTACATTTGAACACAACTTTAGCAGTAGCAAGCTTTAATTTCCTTGCTATTTAATTATGGGCTATTCCCCTTTACCTGAGAATTACTAATAGAAAATCCTCGGCGCGTGGGTTTAATACTAGCTAGCTCCACCTGAAAACTTACCTTGTCGGTCATTTCCCCGCTTTTGGCTTCCAAAGTCCACTTCCCAGGACGCAAATTCCAAAATAAAGAATTAGCTGAGTTTGTATCTAACTTTTCCCCATTTAGCCACCATTCAACAGGCGCAGATTTATTTCCCGCCAGCTTAAATTCGAGTTTTTGCTTTGCTTCTTCACCTGGATAGAGTAAGAATAAATCGCCATGATGCGGAGATAAAATTCTCAAATTGCTAGAAATAAGACTCGATTGCTGTTGTTTTGCCAACCATTCATCATACTCTGGTGGTAAATTGAATGGATTGTCACCTTCGTAGGCAACTTTATCTTCTGGATAGAAATATTCCTGTACTACTGATGTACAATCTGGTGTTGGTCGTAACCCCGAAATTGCACAAACAGGTAATTGCACTAAACCTTCAGGAGGTGGAAAACCTGCTGGTTCTTGATGTTCGTGCAGGTGTAACATAATCCGATTCCACAAAGGTGCAGCGCCTGTCACACCTGATACTTGTCGCATCGGTTCGCCGTTGAAATTGCCTACCCAAGTAGCGACGGTGTAATCGGTGGTGAAGCCAACTGTCCAAGTATCACGAAAATTGGAAGAAGTGCCAGTTTTAACAGCAACAGGAAAGGGTAAATTTAACACAGAGTCTACACCAAAGGCCGTTGCACGAGCATGATTATCACTGAGGATGTTAGTAATTAATTGCCATATCGTTGTTGAATTTGGGATTTGAGGTTGTACCTTTGATGCGCTTTCAGCGTGACTTGGATTTTGGATTAGGGAATCGGAAAATGTGCTTACTAAAGGGGTCGCATCTCCTTGTCGTGCTATAGTCAGGTAGGCACGGGCTAGTTCCCATAAACTGACTTCGCCGCTACCGAGAGTTAACCCTAAACCGTAATGTTCTGGGGTTTGATTGAGGTTTTCAAATCCTAATTGATGCAGTCGTTCTAAGAAAGTTTCCACACCTACTTTTTCTAACACCCGCACTGCGGGTACATTCAGTGAATTTGCTAACGCGATTCGCACCCGCACAGGCCCAAGAAAGCGTTCGGTATAATCGGTTGGGCTGTAAAGTCTTGCACCGGGAATTGCATAATGGGCAGGCACATCTGCTAGAATAGTATTTGGGCGAATTAAACCTTTTTCTAAAGCTAATTCATAGACAAAAGGCTTGAGAGTAGAACCTGGTTGACGTAGCGCTTGTACTCCATCATTACGTCCTAGTTTTGCTTCATTAAAGTAATCAGGTGAACCGACATAAGCCAAAATTTCACCAGTGTGATTGTCAATCACCAACGCAGCTGCATCATGGACATTATTGGCGGCGAGGGAAGAAATTACCTGTTGCACCTGTGCTTCGACAAACTGCTGTAGAGGACGATTTATAGTTGTACGGATGGGGGAATTTTCTGCTGTTTGCGCCTTATCAAACTGATTGGCTAACCAAAATAAAAAGTGTGGTGCGGCGATAATTCCCCGTTGGCGAGATTGAAACACAATCTTTTCGGTGGATGTTCGGTCTGCGAGCGCACCACTAATATACTTTTCCTGTACCATCCGATTAAGGACGTATTTTTGTCGCTGCTTTAATCGTTCCCAATGTTCATAAGGATTAAAGTATGTGGGATTATTGGGAATAGCAGCCAACAGACTAGCTTGGGCAAGATTCAATTCACTAGCCGGGATAGAAAAATAAGTCCGCGCTGCTGCTTCCACACCATATATATTCCCGCCCATTGGTAGCCGATTAATATATGCAGAGAGAATTTCATCTTTATTCATCCCTGCTGCTAACCGCCAAGATAGCCAAATTTCACTCAGTTTACCAGAGAAACTGCGAGGCACTGGATCTAACATCCGCGCCAACTGCATAGTAATCGTGGAAGCCCCTGAAACAATTCTTTTAGCGTGGATGGCTTCTTTGCCGGCGCGGATAACAGCTTTCATATCCAACGCCCCATGATGGTAAAAGCTGCCATCTTCGGCGGCTAAAATAGCATGGGTAAACTGCGGCGAAACCTGATTTAGTGCGACTACTGATGTATGTTCTTGGTCACGGGTGAGCAATGTTCCTAATGGTAAACCATTGCGATCGCTAAATTGCATTGCCAACTGATTTTGGGCAATATCTGTGGCCCGAACGGGCGCAAAATAAGGTATTAACCGGATAATTAGGCAGATTACAAGCACAGCCAGGATAACTTTGCTACTGTGCTTAATTTGGAGTAGCGATCGTAAAATTAGTTTCATCAGGGAATCCCCTGTCTCAGAAAATTTACCTTAATTTGGACGCGGCGATTACATCTACATCAGTAAATATGTCAAATCCTTAACGATCCATTTTTCATAACTTAGCAGATGTAAATTAATGTTTGCAGAAGTTAAATACTTCTTCATAGTTAAGAATTGTAGTGATTTTTCGGAACAATCTCACGGGATTGTTTATCTATGTAAATAAACATAGTTAAATCCAAAATCTGGGTAAAAAATAGTCATCTGGCATCCTTTATTAATCTTGGCATTACCAAATCAATCAGGGAATGCCAACTTTTCCTAGCTATAATTTGTAAATTTTTTATTACTAAAAATATGAGTATCAGAGTTTTACTCCGTTTACCCTATAAGATTACTTATCTCTTCCTTCGCGTCCTTGGCGTTCTTGGCGGTTGTCTGCGGCAAGCCGAAGCGTCTACGTTCAAAAAAATTAGCCATTCCTCACGCCAGAAGAGAAGAATACAGTTTCTTCTTCTCTTTACATTCATGCTAGCGATGACAGGGTGTAATTTTTTTGGTGTCAACTCAAATAAAGAACAACTCCCAGCAGTATCCCCACTCACACCACCAAAACTCCCAGACTGGATTGAACAAATCAGTCCCATTGGCGATGCAAAACCTCTTAACCAAATCCGCATCCGTTTTAAAGAAGCCTTAATCCCAGTTGAAAGTCTTGACAGTCCAGAACAGCAGAAAATATTACAAAAATTTGCCCTTTGGCCACCTTTACCCGGTCAATTTCGCTTTTTGACACCCCGCATGGTAGGTTTTCAAGCCGAAAAAGCATTGCCAATAGCCACAAGATTCCAAGTCACTCTCAAAGCCGGTTTAGCCGATTTAAAAAATCATCGGCTAGACAAAGATTTACCTTGGACTTTCAACACCGAATCTATTAATCTGACTAATTTACCCGGTGTCAATCCCATTGAAAAAGCTGATATCGAACCAATTGATTTACAACAAAAGCTACACTTTACTTCCAATGTAGAATTGAATTTAGCTTCTGTACAAGAACATTTGCAGTTAATTCCTGAAGGTAAAAATAAAGGGATAGGTTTTAAAATTGAATTAGACAAAGAAGAAAAACCAGTAAAAAAGGATGAAGACCCTTTAGAAAAATTTGATCCTTCGGCAAGCAATTGGATTTATAATCTCATTCCCCAGCAAAATCTCGAAAAAGCAACCCCTTATCGCTTAGTATTTTCTCCGGGAATACGTCCTGCTTATGGAAATCTCCCTACAGAGAAAGAATTTGCCAGTAAATTAGCAACTTATTCGCCTTTAGCATTCCAGAAAATTGACTTTTACGGACAGCCAGATGCAGGTGGAACATTTGGCAGATTCCTTAAAGGCAGTCCCCAGCTAGAATTTAATAATATATTATTGGCAGATTCCGCTAAAGAAAATATTACCATTAATCCGGCACCAAAAGACATTTCCAGAATCATCCAAATTAATGATGAAGATAAAATTATCGGCATCAATCCCTACGCGCTAGAACCTGCCAAGACTTATACAATTACTATTGGCGGAAATCTCAAAGATAAATTTGGTCAGACTTTGGGTAAACCTGTCACACTTAAATATGATACTGGAGATTTAGCTGGGGATATCTGGGTACCATCAGATTTGAATATTTTCCCCACAAGTAAAGATTTACAACTAAATATTAGTACAGGAAATCTGCCAGAATCTAAATACAAAGCAGCTTATCAAGTAGTTCAACCGAAAGATTTAGTTTATTTTAATAATAGTAATGATTTATTACCCCAACCTGCTGAATGGCAAAGCTTTCAGGTATCGGGTAAGAAAAATCAATCAGTTGATATTGCTGTTCCTCTGCGGGAAAAAATAAGTGCAGCCACGGGAATGTTAGCCTATGGAGTGCAAGCCCGCACTAATAAATATCAGGAGAACGGTAAGGAACTGTGGCGAGAACCTACCACTTATGGCATGGTTGAATTGACAAATTTGGGCGTTTTTACTCAGTGGTTTCCTGAATCGGGCTTAATTCGCGTCAATCATCTTACAGATGGTTCCCCAGTTCCATCGGCTGCTGTTGAAATTTATCAATCAAAATTACAAGCAAAATCTCGCCCGGAACCAGTACCTTGTGCAACTGGTAAAACTGATGAAAATGGAATTTTTAGAATTGTCCGTGAAGGATTACAGCCATGTTATTCTGGGAATGAAAGTTCTAGTAAATCACCACAATTATTAGTAATTGCCCGTGAAAATCAAGATTGGGCATTCGCTAGAACCGAAGAATATAGCGGCGTGTATGGTTACGGTATTGATGCAGGTTGGCAAGAGGGTAAGCCGGAATCACGCGGGGTAATTTTCTCAGATAGACAATTATATCAACCAGGCGAAAAAGCTTGGTTAACTGGGTTTGCTGGCTTCTTACAAAATGGCACAATCCAGCAAGATAAAAATGCTGTCTACCAATTAACTTTGGTAAATCCTGATGGACAAAAGACTAACTTAGGTACGCAAACTACAAATGAATTTGGTACGTTTTCTCTGGAACTGCCAATTAAAACTACTCAGCGTTTAGGCTACCATACAATCCAGGCTCAGGGTAAGAACGGACAAGAACTTTCTGGAGAATTTCGGGTAGCTGAGTTTAAGCCACCCAATTTTAAAGTCGAACTCAACTTAGATAAAGAATTTGCTTATATTGACGATAAAGTTGAGATTAATGCTACAAGTAATTATTTATTTGGTGCGCCTGTAGAAGGTGGAGAAGCAAAATATTTTATTACTCGCCAACAAGCTAATTTTATTCCCAAAGGTTGGGACGAATTTACTTTTGGTCGGCAATGGTTATGGCCGGAAGAATCTCCTACTGTATCTAGCGATGTGTTACAAAATCATGCCCAGCTAGATGCTAATGGTAAAAGTAGTCAAACGGTGAGTGTGGCTAATGATTTACTATATCCCATGACTTACCAAGTAGATGTACAAGTTGCAGATGTTTCTAATCTATCTGTAGCGAATTCCAAAACTTTTACAGCCTTACCAAGTAATCGTCTTATCGGCTTAAAAAGTAATTTTATTACTGATGCTGGTAAGGCTTTCCCTATTGATGTGGTTGTGACTGACCCTACAGGAAAACCGATAACAGGTCAACGGGTGCGGCTGGAATTACAAGAGATTAAATATAGTAGCGTCACCCAATTAGTTGAAGGTAGCCGAACGCCAAAAAATCAAGTTGAATATAAAACAGTGGGACAAGCAGAAATTACATCTGCTAGCAATCCGCAATCGGTAAATTTGACAGCACCAGAATCAGGTTCATACCGAATTAGAGTTAATTTTAGCGATGCAAAATCCGAATTAAGTGCCACAGATTTACAAATTTGGGCAACTGGAGAAAATCCAATATTTTGGGGTACAAGAGAAAAAGATGTCTTAGAAGTTAAATTAGATAAAAAAGAGTTCAAACCCGGAGAAACCGCTACTGTACTAATTCAATCTCCCTATCCAGATGCAGAATTGTACTTTGCTGTGATTAAAGACAAACCCCTTTATCAACAAATTACCAAAGTTCAGGGAGGCACACCACAAATTCAGTTTCAAGTTACGCCAGAAATGCTGCCAAATGCAGCCATCGAAGCTGTCTTAGTTAGGCAAGGTAAACCCATAAATCAAGTAGAAGCAGGAACTTTAGATAACTTGGTGAAGATTGGTTTTACACCTTTTAAAGTTAACTTGGAGGATAAGTATTTAAAACTGCAAGTTAAGCCAGTACAAGCATCATTAGAACCTGGTGCAGAAGCAACAGTACAACTGCAACTCAAGGATAATCAAGGAAATCCCACCAAAGGACAGTTGACAGTCATGGTGGTAAATGAGGCGGTGTTACAACTTTCTGGTTATCGTCCGCCAGATTTGGTGGATACAGTTTACGCAGAACAGACAATATCTACCCGCTTTAGCGATAATCGACCGGATGTCATATTACAAGCACAAGATGTAGCTAAACCCAAAGGTTGGGGTTATGGCGGTGGTTTCTCAACTGGTGCAGCAAATACTCGTACTCGCACTGATTTTCAAGCCTTAGCTTACTACAACGGTTCTGTTCTCACCGATGCTAACGGTAATGCACAGATAACCTTTAAACTCCCGGATGACTTAACTACATGGCGAGTGATGGCTGTCGCCACCGATGGAAATCTGCGTTTCGGGAATGGGGACGCGACCTTTATCACCACCAAGCCACTACTAACTAATGCCATCTTGCCACAATTTGCCCGTCCAGGCGATCGCATCCTTGCCGGTTTATCTGTAACTAACAACACCGGGAATACAGGAAATCTCTCAATCAATGGCGAACTTAGCGGTACGGTGAAGTTTGCTGAGAAAAACCCCACAACTACTGCTTTGCAAACCAAAGCTGAATCCGCAACTCATGCTTATCGCTTTCCAATGGTGGCGGATAGCGGGGGAATTGGTAAAGTTCGCTTTACCACTCAGCTAAATGGTACAGCCGCAGACGCTTTTGAAGTACCTTTGGAAGTTAAGCCAATGGAAATTACCGAACAAGTCGTTGAAACTGGTGTAACTGAAAAACAGATAAATATTCCTCTGAATGTTGATAAAAATACCTTCCCTGATGCGGGAGGTTTAGATATTCAGTTGGCGAGTAGTTTGATTCCAGAGATTAAAGCACCAGCCAAGCAGGTTTTAGAAGATAATGATTTACCGTTTACAGAACCGGCTGCAAGTCAATTAATGATTGCAGCTAATTTGCAAACTATCGCCCAAAAATATGGTCAAACCTTTGCAGAATTTAATCCTAGCCAACAGGCAAATAAAGCAATTGAACAATTACAAAAACTTCAGATAGCCGATGGTGGTTTTGCTGCTTTCCCCGGACAAGAAAAATCCGACCCTTGGGTTTCTTCTTATGCGGGTGAATCTTTGGCTAAAGCCAGTCAGGTGTTTCCTAATTTAATCGATTCTGCAATGCTATCTCGCCTGAAAGCTTATCTGCAAAAAGTTCTAGCGAATCCTGGAGAATACGATTTTTGTAAACAACTACTCTGTAAAAGGCAACTGCAACTCAATGCTTTAATCGCTTTATCAGAATTGGGAGATAAACGCAATACTTTCCTCGCAGATATTTACGAACAGCGCAATAATTTTGATTTAGTAACTCAAATTAAACTAGCGCGATACTTATCTCAATTCCCAGAATGGCAAAATGAATCTCAACAACTAGTAAACAAACTGCAACAGAATATATATGAAACTGGTCGTACAGCAGTTGTGAGTTTACCCAGCAGTTGGGGATGGATGAGTTCATCTACGACGACGCAAGCGCAAGCTTTACGTTTATTTATTGCCAAGCAGAGTAAACCCGAAGTTATAGATAAATTATTCCAAAGTCTTCTGGCACTGCGACGAGATGGCACATGGCAAACTAACTATAATAATGCCCAAGCATTAACAGCTTTGGTAGATTATAGTCAACTACAATCAACGCCACCGAATTTTGTTGCCACTGTGCAATTAGCTGGTAAGAAATTAGGAGAAAATCACTTTGATGGCTATAAAAATCCTAGCTTACAACTAAATGTGCCCATGAATCAATTACCTCGTGGTCGGAATGATTTAACGCTGCAAAAGTCAGGTAATGGGACTTTGCACTATCTAGTTGCTTATAATTATCGCTTGCTAGGAAATCAACCAGGGAGATTTAACGGTCTACGCATAACACGAGATATTAGTCAAGTAAACAAAGAGAAATCTTTACAAAAAACAGGTCTTTACGCTTTCGATCAACCCTTGACTTTAGCCTCTGGACAGGTGTTTGATATTGGTTTAGAAATTATTGCCGATCATCCCGTGGATCATATAGTAATTAAAGATCCGCTACCAGCAGGATTTGAGGCGGTGGATGCAAGTTTTCAAACTACCACAGCTGCATTACAAGCAAAAGCCGATAGCTGGGAACTTGGCTTTAGAAATATCTACCGCGATCGCATTATCGCCTACGCCGACCACCTGGAACCAGGAGTTTATAGCCTGCATTACTTAGTCCGTTCTGTCACCCCTGGGACATTTTCTTGGCCTGGTGCAGAAGTTCATCTGCAATATGCACCACAAGAATTTGGGCGGACTGCTGAGTCTACATTGATACTGGAAGATGGAAAGTAATTGGCTCTAGGTAAAGTTCTATTGCTTCTTGAATATTCTCTAATGCTTTTGGCAATGAACTTACTTTTCTATTTTTAATGATTTTTGACCATCGCATTGTAATTGAAGTGCGAAAATTTGAAAGGTGCGATCGCACCAGTTCATGGTAAACAAAATTTGTATCTTTCGTTACTGCCAACCATATAATGCTCAACAGGTTACGATCAATTAAGAAGTAATAATTTTTTACGGCACCGCCAGGAGTCTCTTAATGTTCATCAATGAATTATCACCTATATTCAAAGAATTTATCCATCATCCAGTCTCATTTGTGGGTGGTTTCTTTTCTGGTGTACTTCGGCTCAATCTTGCAGATGATCCTGTTAAAAGCTGGCTAGATCACAAGATCCGCTCAAATAGTTACACCAGTAGCACAACAGACGCACATAATGGCAAAGCTACTGGGCCTCAACAGATTTCGATTGAGTGACATACTCCCACACTGTATGCTTGCATACAGTGTGGGCTTCTCAGCGACTCCCGGTATCCCGTCGGACAAAAACTTACGCTTTTTTTTGACTGCACGGGATGCCCCACCGCACAGTTGTAGCTTGCTTCCCGAAGGGTACAAGTACAAACTATAACGAACCCAGGCGATGAAATTATTCTGAATACACCCTACTATTTCAACCATGAAATGGCGATGCCTGCGGCGGTAAACTACGCAATAGCTGGTTGTCGTCCAATATTAGTGGCGACAGATGAAAATTACCAACTACGAAAAGAAGCGATCGCTCAAGCAATTACCCCCAAAACACGGGCTGTAGTCACAATTTCACATAGTTGGGAGTTGATATTTGATTTATGAAGGCGTTAGACTGTGTTGGCGTACTTACTTTGCAATATAAGTATAAAATCTAACAAATGCCAATTATTATTAAAAACCTGAAAGAATGTTTTCAAACATAACCTTCCTTTCCACAAACCAGGACTTTCATTGTGTCAAAGGTAGACGTAATTAATTATGAAAAATAACGATAATTTTGTATTACGTAATACCTGGTACTATGCTCTGCCTAGTAATCAGATCAAGCCAGGTATGATGGTCGGTCGTATTTTTTTGGGAGAACCGGTGCTGCTAGTCCGCAGCCAGGATGGTAAAGTCTCTGCTATGCGCGACATTTGTCCCCATCGGGCTGTACCCCT
>Ga0116226_10004584_pt1 | contig 12276 bp, 17 predicted proteins | sample S1TSphfallax_FD_89692 | JGI IMG/M metagenome (GOLD analysis project Ga0116226, IMG submission 89692) | Host-associated microbial communities from peat moss isolated from Minnesota, USA - S1T2_Fa - Sphagnum fallax MG | ecosystem: Host-associated > Plants > Peat moss > Unclassified | place: USA... | reverse complement strand
TAGGGAATATTTTCAAAAATTAAAACCCACTAGTTTTAGGGCTAGGTCAAATTTTCATGACCAATGATTATGGGTCCAACAAGTGCAAATTATCTTATAATAACTTTTTGTTTTAACTTATTCTTTGGGATGATTGCAAAGTTGATTTATAAATTGTTTTGATTTTTTTGGATTTTGGTGTTTTCAAAATGTTCTCACCAAATTCTCAAACTGTTCCCAAGCTATTCTCATCAAGTTCTTTTTATTTCTTGATGAATTTTTTAAATGTTCCCCAACATGTTCCCAAAAGCAATATTATGAAAATATAATGTACTTAATGTGTGATTCATATTTATTAATTATAGGAAGGTGCACACAAAGTTTTTTTCTTTCACAATGAACCACTTTAATTTGCATCACTAAAGAATTCAAATTATTGGCACTCCCCAAATATAAAATTTGCACTTGCACTTTCAAAACAAAAGTATATAAGTCTTTTGATTTGGTTAACTTTATAATTTTCAAAAATAAAGTTGGCTTAAGGCTATGTGGTAAAAATGTGATGAAAAAATTGGGTCTTTTTAGGTGTTGTTGCATCATGTCATTGCTTAAATAAGTTCATATTATTAAAAATGTTAATCACCATTTTTGGCCTAATGACCAAGAGCACCACACTTTTATCCTATATGTTTTGCCCAAACTTGTAATAAAGAAACTCATAGAAGTGGGCAAATAGAAAAGGCTATTCATAAAGGAGATGCAAAGTGCAAAATATATATATGTTAATTACATTCTAAACCCCACCTAGACCATACTTAAAACTCAAACTTTGTGTACAAGGACTTAAGATCTTTTTCTTAACTTGATTTTGAGCCAAAATCTTGAGTTAGAATCTTGACCCAACACAAGTTTGAAGACAATCTTGTCCCATGTAGACTTGCCAAATCCAATTCTTAGAATCAAACCCATAACCAATTGAAAACTTGATACTGACTAACATTAGTTCCAACCAATGAAATGACAAACATGTTGTGTTCTAGTAGAGAAAAAGTATTTGGAAATTGACCAAAACACATGGATTATGGTGAAGAATAGAATTTATGAAGGCAACTTTGCAAAAATCAAACTAATTTTATCGTTCAAGGTGACATGGTCATTTTATAAAGCCAAATTTGTTATGGTTTTGTCCTACTTTTAGTTTCAATTTTTTTTGTGTTTTGAACAAATTTGAAATATTGTTTAAAATACTTTTTATACAACACTTCTCACAACATTTAATACAAAACACATACCTCAATGCTAAAACATACAAGTAGTCGTGCACTTTAAACTAACAACATCCATAATCATACCAACACTTTGCAAAACACTTTCATGATTCTAAGATTTTTTCATAAGTAGCATGGAAATCTAATATGGAATAAACTAAAGAAAAATTATAAGTAATTGTCATATTGTTCATTAAAAAATAGTCAACCTTGCATGGAACCTTCACATCTCAAATTTGAAAAAAATGTTAGAACTAAACAAGTTCTTTTGTGCACCTCCTTCCTTGATTTATCTATGTCTGCACAAATCTCGGACTTGGTTGAATACTTGCAAATCATGCCTAGCACGTTCCCATTGCTTGCCATTAATATCGTTTATGATGTAGACTTCGCTGCCATCACCAAATTCTCTACAACCCTTATTGTCTTTGTATTTCATAACGACATATGAACCCTCCCAACTAGCAAGTAATGCCCTTCTCTTTCCTAGCTGTCTCATCTTTACCATGGTTTTTCCTTCCTCAAATCATACAAACTCTTGTTTGTTTTTTCGCGTAGCATAACTTCTACATTGCCTTTTCTGTGCTTGGTCCACATTCTCCAACACAAATGAATGCATATTGGAAATGAGTTTGAGCTTCTCCACCATTAACTACGTCATCTCCTCCAAGGTGAGTTCTTCCTCTTCTACATTAATGAATGCAACAAGGCTATTGTCACATGTGAGGCTTGGGCTTCTTGTAGTCATCACCATGGAAGGAAAGAATTTGGTGCTAACCTAAACACCATTTCTATAGCCAAAAAAAATTCAGGGTAATTGGAGGTCCCAATTATCCGAATTAGTAAATGACACAACAAATAATCCATTCTTCAAAGTTTTAATCATCCTTTCCACCATCCCATTGCATTGAAGCCATTGTGGAGTTGTGAAATGACGAGTAATCCCATATTTCTTACACAGTAGGTCAAATTCAACCATTTATTCACCTCCATTATCCGTGAGAATGAATTTGGGCACACCAAATCTGCATATGATTTCCTCTTCCAAAAATCTTGCAGTAGTAGTAGCATCATGATCTTTGACAAGTCTTCCTTCACACCATTTTGAGTAGTGGTCAATGGCAACTAGAGCATACCTATTTTCATCTTTAGTTTCAAGCAAAGGTCCAACAATATCCAATGCCACCCTATAGAAAAGGTCACAAACAAGAATGTTCTTCATCTCCTCAATACATGATCTAATGTTTCTTAAACTTTTGGCAATCTAACAACGTTGGCATTGTCTCACCACCGTCCTCACATATTCTGTTATGTCATGCCTAAAAAAATCTCTTCTTAACCTCAACCAATGTTTTTCTTTCATTAAAGTGCCCAATTTCCTCATGTATGTCCTTGACTAGCACCTTTCTTTCCTTGGGCTTTGGCACCACCAAATTCTTGAAAAACAATGTATCTTCTCTCTAGTGGTAATTCAATAATCTTCTTTTGGTTCAGTCAACTTCAATAACATCATCCAACACTCGGTCCACAGTGCTTCCAAACAACAAAATCATGCAACTTCCATCCTTCCAAATGTCCATATGTTTCCTTGTTTCTTCTATTTCAATGTCCTTTTCACTACTACTCACATCAATGGGGTTTATTTATGCATCCACCATCTCTTAAGCCTCGCAAACCAATCCCCAATAGTCAGTGTCTGGTGCTAAAATCCTATTTGCCTTCCTTTTTGGAGTAGGTACATGAGCTAAAAAATTATAATTCTCTTCTGCAAATTCCCCATATTGATTAATTTATTCATCTTCATTTGTCTACATTAGTTCAGCATCAACAATCTAGGAGATAGTGAGGATATGTGGACTCAAGGTAGTGGATTTCTAGACTTGTGCCACATTAACATCCTTCTTCTCATCTTGTATCTCCACCCCAAAATCCTCATCGTCATCATGTGAATCAACTGGATTACGGCTCAAAGCATCAACATTTGCAAGACTAGTTCCTGCCCTGTGGACAATTTTGAAATTAAAGTCTTGGAGCATGGAGATCCACATGCCTCTATTGTCAAATGGATTAGATATTGTTGCAAGCCATTCTAATGGCTTGTGGTTAGTCTTGACAACAAAGGAGGCATGAGATAAATAGTGCCAAAAATGCATTATCCCCCATATTAGAGCATAACACTCACCTTCCATAGGATGGAACTTCCTTTGTGAGGGTGTGAAACCTTTACTTGCATATGCAATAACACATTCATGTTTATCTTGCTTTTGGGATAGAACCAACCTTACTCCTTTTGTAAACCAATCTACATCAAGTATGAAAAGCTTCTCAAAGTCAAATCTTATAAGGATGGGTGCCTCAATTAACTTGAACTTGGGTGTGTCAAAAGCTTCCTAACATGTAAGGGTCCAAAGGAAATTTTGATCCTTCTTGGTTAAATCAAAAAGTGGCACAACAATTTTAGCATACCCATGTACAAAATTCTTGTAATATCTTTTCAAACCTAAAAAGGCCTGCACATTAGTTAAAGACCTAGGTATTGGAAAATCCTTAACAACTTGTACCTTCTTTGGATCAGGATATGAACCATGTTTGGTCACAACATGTCCCATAAATACATTCTCTTGTGCACCAAAAGAACATATCCTAGGGTTTAACTTCAATTTTACATCCCACAATTGTGTAAGAACAACCTTCAAGTGCGTAAAATGCTCTTCCCATGTTAAGCTGTGTATATTGACATCATCAACAAAGACCTTCAAAAATTGGTCTATCCAATCCTGAAACACTTATGCCAAAGTTTTGGAGAATGTCCTTGTTGCATTTTTTAGTCTAAATGGCATCACATTCCAATCATAGAGACTAGATTTTGTGATTATAACTATTTTTTATGTCATTTGGTAACATTCAGATATGCCAAAAGCTAGATTGTAAAACCAATGCACTAAACCATTGGCTGCTTCCCATTTGACATTAAACATCATCAATCAAAGGCATTAGAAATGAATTTCTTCTAGTATGCATGTTTAATGGTTTGTAATCACCACAAAACCGCATGTTGCCATCCTTCTTAAAAGGCATACTACTTTGCAAACATATTCAAAATCATTATTTTTCATCTTACCAAGCTTGATCAATGTTTAAATTTGTTTGTTCACTTCAGCTTTTTCCCAATAAAACAGCTTCCCAAGTGTGGTGCGACATGGGGGAAAGCCTTGTGTGTCAATTGCATGTTCCCCTTTAGTGTAACACCCCAACTCCCCTTTGTGCCAATCAAAGAGATCCTTGAAGTCCTCCAACAAAATCCATAGTTTTTTTGCTTGGTTTTCACCAAGGGCTTGGTCAAACTTTATCTTGTTTCATATTTCATCCCACCTTTCATCTCTAAAAAGAACAACATGTTGCATGTTTTCATGATCCAAATGCACTAGATTAAGCACAAGCACATAAATAGAACATCCCTTGAGATTTTTTGATTTTTCAACAGCTCCCCATTGAAGCCAATCAACATAGTCAAGATGGTTTAGCCCTTGGTCCTTCATATCATCTTTAGATATTGCATCATTTTCCTACATGATCAAGCTTAATTAAGCATCTTCCTCATCAATTTCACTCTCAAATTCAGTTATGTTATCATCAGATGATCCTTCATCATTAGGATGGTTCAAACCTGAAAAACATCCACCTTTCCAAGACAAGCCTTTCTCAAGCAGGTCCTCCACTTGGAGTTGTTGGAACATCTTGCCAAGACTCTTAATATGTTCAATTGAAGTAGGATGTGTCTCCCCATACTATACAATGTTCACAACATTCAAAGGTAGCATTTCCACATTAGCCCTAGGTCTATGCCTAACCTATATGGTGTTTTTTTCTACATCGACCATTGCCCCAATCTTCATGACGAAGTCTAAACTTAGCAAGAGGTCATATGTATTTGTATCCACCACCAAAAACACCATACTACAAACCACATTGCCGACACACACATGTATGTCATCTAGCCTCCCTAAAGCAATGGTAATAAAACCAGATGTTTTCTTGTATGTCTCATGTCCTAAGACCAAATGCATGATCCCAAGTTCTCGTACTATATTGGCTACCATTATTGACATAGACGAACCAATATAAACAAGTCCCTTAATCACCCCATTGTTGATCTCCACGAACAAGTGCATGGTTTTCCCTTAGGAATTTTTGTTCACAGAAATCCTTCTGACAACAGAGGTATTGTTGACAGTTATAACTTGATTATTGCTAGTCTCTTCATCTTTCTTTCTTTTGTCCAATTTAACCAATCCTTCAAGATACTCTAACTCCTCATGGATTCTCATGATTGTCTCCATGAGGGTTAGAGAAATTTAGCCTTTCATGAAATGTAGAAGAATTTTTTATTTGCACCAGAATCGAGCATTGTTTCCCTAGTTTTATTTCTTACATTAGCGCCTTCAACTTGTTTGGCAATCCTTTCTTCTTCATTAACATGCATTGGAAATCTTCTATTGGGAATATTGTTTCCAGATGACAAATGGTGATTAACACCACAAATCTTGTTCAATTTTTTCAATGTGGCCTCTTCATCATTGACCAACACCTCAAGGTAGTTGGTAGTGGAGTTAGAAGGTTTATTGTCTTTTTTCTTCCAACAACAATCCTTCGAATGATTTAAACTATTACAAAATCATGAACACCTTATGCCACAGTTCTCAATCCTATGTCCTCCACCACATTTGCCGCATTTGGGTCGCATATCATTGTGCTTTGGACAGGCCACTGCAGTGTGGTCATCAACTTGGCATAATTGACACCTAGATGTATTATTAGAAGAGCTAGCACTAGGTCCACTTCTATTGCTAGATTCCGTAAAAAAATTGTATCAAGGTTTCATTCAACACTGACAAGTGTTTATTTATAAATGATTCTCCAACTGCATCCTCATCCTTCTCCTCCCTGAGGGGATCATATGGTGTTTCCCCTAGGTCTCTTGGCACCCTTTCAATCTCTGTTGCTGTAGTCACCATTTCCTTGATATTTGTGTAGGTTTTTATTACACAAATTTTTTTAAGTTTTGGCTTTAGTCGAGCCAAAAACCTTTTCCGTTGTTCAACATCTTCAATCTTCCCTCTCTGAAAAAGTTTATCCAACCTTTCAAAATATTTTTCAACTTTTTTTTTGGGTTTTTGTTTGATTACATCAAGTTTGACATGAATTTCAGTTGCATCAACATCTCCAAACTTTTGAACAATTACAATCCTTACAACAATCCAATTTGCAAGTGGTGGATTGAGTTTTTTGAACTATTCTTTAGCTTGGTTGTGCAAGTTCAATTTGGCTATTTTAAACGACTTGTCATCATTAAGATCTTTGACCTCAAATGCCATAGTTAGACGCTAAACCCAATCATTCACATCCTCATGGTCCATGCCCCAAAAAAACTCATCCATACCTTGAGGACTAGTCATTGTGATTTGTTGGATTCAAGTCAAATGGTGAAAATTGTTGGGTCCGATTAACTAAAAAGAATCTTTACAAGTGTAGAAATTCTCATGATCCCAAGCTTTATTAATCCATTTTCCCTTCTCAAGTTTATTTAGTACATAGAGTATTCCTTTTTTTAATGTTGTCATTATAGGATTAAAGGATAAGGGTTTAGATGTGGTATTTGTGTTTAAAATCTAGCTCATGTCACCACATCAAGCAACCATACCTCTACTTCATCCCAAATACAAATAATGAGTGTTAACAAAAGGAAGACACTACATGATAAATTTGTTCCTACATCTGGCCTTCATCCATGTTGCCACCTTCACGAAGAATTTAGAATAACTATGACAATCAAGTCTCAATTCTTAGGAACTCGAGGATAGAGTCCAACCTAGGTTACTAGTGAAAATCAACTAATTTAGTAACTACAAACCCTACATTATGTTCTTGGGAAAACACAATCTTATTAAAGGATATGACTCCGCTAGGTTTTTAGAATTCATGACCTCTTCCTAAACAAAACTTAAATGTTATCCTATACTTATATATTCAAAGAACTCATGTTGTTTTCCTTCTATTATTGGAATAAGATCTTGAGAAACAATTGGCAAAGGTGAGAAACTTTGCTCATCTGAGTTGTCTAGTTGCCATGATTGCTGAAATTTAACATTATGCTAAAGCCTCCAACACACCAATCATGATGATAAACCTAATGCTTTAACTTTGAGAATCTTGTCACTTGCTTGGAAGAAGACCTCAATTTTGGGCATGAAAAATCTGGTGAAGTGATTGGGAGATCTTGCAAAATGAAGTACCCATATATCTCCAGCCCTAGGATTTTCTTTGGTTTTATCCGACACAATGTGGGTAGATCTATGTGAGGTATGAAGTGAAGTGGAATTGCTGTTGTAATTCTGTTCTTGTGTACCAACTATTTGCTCCATCTTATGAATTCACCCACACTCTCACCTTATACACACACCCATTATGTGTGCTTTTCATGGAAATATCTCCAACTTGTGCTACTGCATGGTTGAATCTCACAACATTCACCACCCCAAATCCAACCAACCTAAAGACCACAAATCAAACTTGAAGAAATGGTCGACTAGAAGGGTTGTTGAAACTCCTAAAAATTTGTTAATCATGGATTGCTTGAAATCAATAACAAACTGGTCTGAATCAAAATTGGACATGGCTTCCTGAGACAAAACTGGTCACCACACATAATGTTGTTTCATATTACTAAATTATGTACCTAAGTTGATTTGTTCTGATACCAAAAACTAGGGCATACAATAATCAAAACACGGAACACATATATTAAATGGTAGATACATTTTTAGAATTACCCACTGGCATGATCATATGGGCACCTAATTTAGATCCTCTGACCACCTAAGTTCTTGCTTTCTTCAATAAAGAGAGGCTTGAGGTCTCTAAGGGGTCATATCACTCTAATCTTTCTCTTTTGAGCCCATTGGCCTTCCTTTTCTTTTCAATTTCTTCAAACCATATGAACTTAGAACCACATCAAGCTTCCACTTGAACCCAAGTCCCAGATTACATTTTATAACAAAAATCGGTGTTCATGACACCATCCTTCAAATTGACAACACATAAAAGCAAGAAAATAACACACTTCAACTCCCTAATGACTACTTCACAAGTTTTACAAAAAACCACAACCCCCCATTTACATGGTCCACAAAGTGAAATTCAACAGACTATGGTTGTTCTTTGGAATTCCTAGTAATCAAGGTGTTCTCTCATGATATGCAAGTCAACAACACGCACATACAGATTGACCTGACACACACATATTGAGAAGATTTTAGGCCGGTCTTGAGATCCCTAAGATTTTCATCATCCCCCTTATCAACTTTCAAAACTAACTCCTAGACTAAATTTATGCCTCTTCGAATACATTATGTAGTGGATATATATCTTTGTACCTTTGTTTGAAACAAAAATCCAACCTTCTTTTTTTCAAAACCTTTACTTATTGAAAAATAAACCTCTTCCCTTCCCATGCTTTATTATTCTTCTTTCTTCCACTCCACATTGAGATTTTTGCCGGCATGTTTTGCTTGGCAACTCCTTTGCCACACAATTAACTAATCTCCAACAATATCCACAATAACACATTCATCGCAAATTTTAAAAAAGAACATAAAAACATCAAAGCCATAAAAACCATAAAAACCATTGCATCACCATTAGTGTTTTTCCTTATCTCCATTGTTGTCATGTGTAAACATTCCCATCGAAAACAGGAGAAACCATTTTCCTTCAAAACCCTAAAACTCTTTTTTGTTCACATGCAAACCCTAAAGTTAAAAATTTATTACACTTTGATTCCCAAAATTTTCAAAAGATCAAAATTGAAAGTTTTTTTTTAATCGAATAACCTCACAACCTTTTTTTTTTAGTTTTGCAATGTTGCCAAAATAGCAATTAATACTAATATAACTACAAAACAAATCTAACTATCGCAACCCTAACCTTGGGCTTGTGACCAAAACAAGGGCTTATAAAGCTCGCAGGTCAAGAGTGAAGCTCGATAGTCATATTTCATGCTCCCAGGAGTGTAGGAGAGTGTGAGGGAATGAAACCCCACATTCCCAAGTGAGCTCCCACTTTGGGAGTTGGAGTCCCAATGGACTTCCAAACCTTCAAAGGGCAATTGTAGGGGTGACAAATCATTGGATTGAGAACTTTTTTATATCATTGGAAAGTTTTTGAAACTTAAATGTCTAAAATGGGCTGCATTACCCATTTGGGTACTTAAAACATAAGTTATGGCCAAAAGAAGGGTTAGGAATCAAATTGACAAATTGACTCTTGATCATTAAAAGTCAAGAATCATCATGATTTCTTTGCGTGCAGGTGGCTTGTCATATACCGTTGAAAAGATCTTGACAAGGGTTACAACTTTGCTTGAGACCTCGCCTTAATCAGAGGTCTACACACAAAGTTATGGGCCCCCAAAGTTTCACGAGTCCTAATTTAGTGAATTTTGAAACTTCAACTTTGGGGTCTCAAGATAAAATGACATTTGGGTGTTAGCCCCATGGCTAGGCATAAAGAACACTATAAGGGGGAAGGTGGTGGCTTCCCCCAAGTCTGGGCCGTGGTGAGTTTTGTTAGTTCATGTTTGCCCATGGTTCGTTCGTGCACCAAAAATGCTTCAACTATGCATTAACAAACTTGTTGTTTGGTTTGTGTGAATAATTGACTTGCTTATCACTTTTCTTAATCATTCTTTCTAGTCCCTATCGCGGAGTTCTAGCATGCCCTTTTACCCGCAAAGTGTTATGAGCCAAGGAACCTACTCGAACTTTTCATTCTTTCGTTGTGTTCACCTTGGATTCACATTTGAGTTTATTAAGGAGCTTGGAAGTGCATCACTAATAATACCAAAAAAATAAAATAATATTGTGATTACATATTGGTGATTTATTTTTTGAAATTTGAAAGATTTAAACCTATCTTCCCTCAAAAAATCCATTTGTTGATATTGTTAAGGATTATATTTTTTTGAAAGAATGACAAATGAGAAAAAAATGTCGCCAAGAAAAACACACACACAAAATTCACACTGTTCACAACATGATCCATCCATACCAATGTTTTTTATGGGGCAAAATTTAGTCAAAATTCAATTTGAAAAATATGATCTCAAATTATTATACAAAGAAAAAATATTCATGGAAAAGGTGACCCAAATTTGCCAAAATTTGAAATTTTTTTCCAAATCATCAATTTTTTATGATAAATTCCAATAGGTAATGAAGAATATAAAAGAATTTTGGTTTTTTTTCTACTTTCATATGTAAGGTAGACCGATTGGTGACTGAACATTTAAGTATTAAAGGCATGCCGTATCCAAGGGAAGGGCACCGTTGTTTTTGGTGTCCAAACAAAACTTCAACCCCTCCTCTTGGTGCATTTGATGCACTAAGAACAATTGAAAATGGATTAAAAATGAGAAAATTACAGTCCCCATCATAAAGGGGTCAAAAACTCAAAAAAAACAAACCATTGAACATTATAAAGATCATTTCTTGAACATTCAAATAACTATTTTTATGTTACTTTGTTACTATTAGAGTTCCAAGAAAATTGTAGAACTTCAAGTGGTGATTTTATATTACTTTAAATCATTTAAAATAAAAATTAAAAAAATTATGATGTTTGAAAGTAGGAGGGTCAAAATGAAGAAAAATGGAAAGAAACACGTTGTACAAAAAAAACGTATTTTCTTTATTACACCTTTTTGGCTGGTCCTTTGGCTCTGCATTTCAAAATGATTTGTAGAGCTTGAGAAAGGGCTCTTATAACATTTTAAATCACTGAAAATGGAGAAGAATTGAGAAAGATTTATCAAAGTGTTCGGTCAATGACATGCAATCGATGATGGGCCGGTCTACCCTAGTATGTAGCCAAATCTGGCTAAATCATCTTATGAATGATGGCCACTTCAATTACATCACAAATTTGATGAAAAAAAAATCCTGATCCATACATGATTTGCAATAATCAAATGTGCATTAAGGTGTGATGTAATCCACTTAAGTTAGCTTATCCAAGAATTACTATGACACAAATCATTAAATTCATGAAGCAAAGATACCTAACAGTTAGGAGCCCTGCTCATGACAAAAGACTTATTCCATTATGTCTTATTATTAAGGCCCACTTTAGATATTAATGTCCAGGGTCCCAAATTCCTAGGAACCAATTTGGACTTATTTGTTCAAAGCAAATTGCATCCTTGAGTTGGACTCTAGCTTGCATCTTGGTTTCCAAATCATGAACTTTTTTTCTTTTTAAAAATTAATTTTTAATATTAAAAAAAATATTTTGAAATTTATTTAATGGGTCTGAACCAATTGCTTTTTCCTCCACAATTGTGCCATGTAGGTTTGCCTCAATTTGCCATTTTTTTTTGTCTTGGACCCTCGTCTGAAGGCCATAGGTCCAATGTATAGCTCTCAGCCAATAGGATTGCTCTATTTCATTGGACCCTGGACCTTGGAGCCTCATCTTATGTGGCCCTAAGTGTGGGTATTAGTTAAGTGTTTTTTAGTTAATTTTACATGCACACGCTCTACACTTAATTGTCTCTGCCGGCGCTGCCGCCGTCATTCGTGAGCAGACTCCCCCCCCACCCATCGCCCCAAAGCTTCCATTGATTTCCTCCATCTCTTTCTACTAGTTCTTGCTGCAGACCGTCACTCATGCACTTCGGATCCTGCAAATTTGTTGTTCACCAATGACTCCTTCTCCTCTCCTTGTGGAGTAGCTTTCTTCGTGTTTTTTCTCACAGTTTTGGAGTGTGTATGTGTGTGTGTGTGTGTGTGGTCTTTCTAAGGATGTGGAATACAGTGATCGAGGTGGGGGATGTATAGTTACGTTGCAGAGGTTGCTTGCATTTTGTTCTTGTTTTGTTTTTCTGGAAAATCTGAGCTCTTTAGAAAAGAAGGTTGGCTGCTGTTTATCGGTCCGTGTTGCTGTAATAAGAGGGCCAATATGGAGGAGCTTGGTT
>Ga0116226_10004583_pt1 | contig 12279 bp, 9 predicted proteins | sample S1TSphfallax_FD_89692 | JGI IMG/M metagenome (GOLD analysis project Ga0116226, IMG submission 89692) | Host-associated microbial communities from peat moss isolated from Minnesota, USA - S1T2_Fa - Sphagnum fallax MG | ecosystem: Host-associated > Plants > Peat moss > Unclassified | place: USA... | reverse complement strand
GCCAAGGTCTATATTTCCTCGCGCAAGGCTGGCAAATGCGATGAGGCCGCCGAGGCCCTCTCGGCCTTCGGAACCTGCATCTCACTGCCCCAAGATGTCTCCACCACTGCCGGGTGTCAGGCCCTGGCTGAACGCCTCACAGCCCTGGAGCCAAAGCTCGACATTCTGGTCAATAATGCCGGCGCCGCCTGGGGCGCGCCCTTCGAAGAGTTTCCCGAGAGCGGCTGGGACAAGGTGCTCAATCTCAATCTGAAGTCGCCGTTCTTCCTCACCCAGGCCCTTCACGGCGCCCTGGCCGCGGCGGGGAGCCCAGATAAGCCCGCCAAGGTGATCAATATCTGCTCTATCGACGGCATACGGCTCAACCCGCAGGAAACCTATTCCTACCATGCCTCCAAGGCCGGCCTGATCTACCTGACGCGTCGGCTAGCCGCCCGGCTGATCAGCGATAACATCGTGGTCAGCGCCATCGCGCCCGGCGCTTTCGCCTCGGAGATGAATCGCGAGGCGCGCGATCGGGGCGACGAGATCGCCCAACGCATCCCCAGCCGTAGGATCGGCCAGGATGAAGACATGGCCGCCGCCGCTATCTATCTCGCCGCGCGGGCGGGGGACTATGTGGTGGGCGAGACCATCGCGGTGGACGGCGGCGTCGCCCTGGCCATGCCCGGCGGGCTCTGAATCAGGGTCGATTCTGATTCGCCCGCATGGCGGGCGGCGTCATGTTCGCGGCGGACGCACGTCCCGGCGCCGCTAAATTCAGCGATGCGTGTCTTCCGATGTGACGAGGCGTGTCCGGATTAGATGCGCCGCGCGTTTCCCGTTTATTGCGCGGGCCTAGCCGGCGCCCTAGGTCTGGAGTCGCCCGGGGCCTCGTCGGTCCTGGTCCAACAACGAAGTCTGGTGATTTTATGCCTGAGGGAAACGTCCATTTGACCACCGATCCCAAGGGAGGCTTGACGGCGGGCGGCCTGGAGATACCGGGACTGGCGCCTGCGCCGACGGCTCATCAGGGACTGATTGCCTGGGTGCGGGATATCGCGACCCTGACACAGCCCGACCGGGTGCATTGGTGTGACGGCTCGCAGGCGGAATGGGATCAGCTGACGGCGACGATGGTCGCCCAGGGCACCCTCAAGGCGCTCGACCCGATCAAACGGCCCAACAGTTTCTACGCCGCCTCCGACCCCCGGGACGTCGCCCGGGTGGAGAGCCGCACCTATATCTGCTCCCGCGAAGAGGCTGACGCCGGGCCCAGCAACAATTGGCGCGAGCCTGGGGGGATGCGCGCCGAGCTGAATGGCCTGTTCCAGGGCTGCATGCGCGGCCGCACCCTCTATGTCGTGCCCTTCTGCATGGGTCCCCTGGGCTCGCCGATCAGCGCGCTGGGCGTCGAGATCACCGACAGCCCCTATGTGGTGGTCTCCATGCGCATCATGACCCGCATGGGTCAGGGCGCCCTGGAGGCTCTGGGCGATGACGGCTTCTTCGTGCCGGCCGTCCATAGCGTCGGCAAGCCTCTGGCTGACGGCGAGGCGGATGTCGCGTGGCCCTGCAGCGAGACCAAATATATCTGCCATTTCCCTGAGGATCGGGAGATCTGGTCCTTCGGCTCCGGCTATGGCGGCAACGCCCTGCTGGGTAAGAAATGCTACGCCCTGCGCATCGCCTCGGTCATGGCCCGGGATGAGGGCTGGCTCGCCGAGCATATGCTTATCCTCAAGCTCACCTCTCCCGAGGGTCACAAGCACTTCATCGCGGCGGCCTTTCCCAGCGCTTGCGGCAAGACCAATCTCTCCATGCTGCAACCGACCCTCCCGGGCTGGAAGGCCGAGACGGTGGGCGACGACATCTGCTGGATGCGCTTCGCCCCGGACGGGACCCTGCGGGCGATCAATCCCGAGGCGGGGTTCTTCGGAGTGGCGCCGGGCACGGGACACGCCACCAATCCCAACGCCATCGCCTCGCTCTCGGCCAATAGCATCTTCACCAACGTCGCCCTCACTGACGACGGCGACGTCTGGTGGGAGGGTCTGACGGCCGATCCGCCCGCGAACCTCACCGACTGGAAGGGCCGGCCGTGGACCCCCGAATCCCGCGAGCCTGCCGCCCATCCCAATGCCCGCTTCACGGCGCCCGCCGGACAGTGCCCGTCCATCGCCGCGGAGTGGGAGGATCCGGCAGGCGTGCCGATTTCCGCCATCCTCTTTGGCGGGCGCCGCGCCAGCGCCGTGCCACTGGTCACCGAGGCCTTTGACTGGAACCATGGCGTGTTTCTGGCTTCCAATGTGGCCTCCGAAGGCACGGCCGCGGCGGAAAACCGAGTGGGCGATCTGCGCCGCGATCCCTTCGCCATGCTGCCCTTCTGCGGCTACAACATGGGTGACTATTTCGCGCACTGGCTGAAGGTGGGCGCGAAGGGCGACCCCTCGCGTCTGCCGCGCATCTTCTTCGTCAACTGGTTCCGCAAGGACGGCCACGGCCGCTTCATCTGGCCGGGATTTGGCGAGAACAGCCGCGTGCTCAAATGGATCGTCGGGCGCCTGGAGGGCCAGGTCGGCGCCAAGGACACCCCCATCGGTCGGGTGCCCACGTCCCACGACCTCGATCTCGTTGGGCTGACGCTCAGCGCCGAGCATCTGGACACCTTGCTGGACGTGGATGTGGAGACCTGGCGCGAGGAGGCGGCCCTGATTCCCGCGGCATATGACCGCTTCGGCGAGCGCCTGCCCCTCGAGCTCTGGGCGCAATATGACGCCCTCTGCGCGCGCCTGGACGCGGCGGCCTAAAGCCAAACCCATGGACGCCCGGGAAGCCGCCCTGCGCGAAGAGATCGTGCGGGTGATGGTCGCCATGGATGCGCGTGGCCTGAACCGCGGCGCAACGGGAAACGTCTCGGCCCGCTGGGGCGAGGCGATCTTGATCACGCCCACCGGCGTTCCGCCCGCCGATCTGGATCCTTCGCAAATCGTCCGGATCGGGCTGAAGGATGACTGGCCGGCGGAGGGGCTGCGACCCTCCAGCGAGTGGAGGATGCATGAGGGCATTCTCAAGGGTCGGCCCGACGTCAACGCTGTGGTTCACTGCCATTCGCGGCATGCCACGATCCTGGCCAGCGCGGGCCGTGAGATCCCGTCCATGCATTACATGGTCGCCATGGCGGGTGGATCCAGCATCCCCCTCGCACCCTATGCCACTTTCGGCTCAAGCGAATTGGCGGACGCCGTGGTCGAAACTCTGGCGGGGCGCAACGCCGCCCTGATGGCCAATCACGGTCAGATCGCCCTAGCCCCAACTCTCGCGCGCGCTCTGGCCATCGCGGAGGAGGTGGAGGAACAGGCCGCCGTCTATTGGGGAACCCTGGCCATCGGCGGCCCTAAGCTGTTGGACGCCGATGAGATGAAACGGGTGCTTGAGCTCTTCAGGACCTATGGCCAACAGGCCTCGGACAAGACCTGACGCGCAGCCTCTGGCGAGGCCGCCAGCGAAAGTGTAGGGAACCGGCCAACCGTCGAACCCATAGAATCGAACCCCTCAAGGGGGAGGAAACCCAAAGATGCGTGAAGCCGTCATCGTCTCCTATGCCCGCACGGGCCTCGCCAAGTCAGGGCGCGGCGGGTTCAACATTACCCCCACGGTATCCATGGCCGCCCACGCGGTGAAGCACGCCGTGGAGCGCTCGGGCGTGGAAGCCGCCGCGATGGAAGACTGTTTCATGGGCAATGTGTCCCACGGCGCGGGAAATCTCGGCCGCCAGGCGGCCCTGCTCGCCGGCCTGCCGATCACCACGTCGGGCGTGACGGTGAACCGCTTCTGCTCCTCAGGCCTCCAGACCATCGCCATGGCCGCGCGCTATGTGAAGGATGACGGCGCCAATGCGGTGGTGGCCGGCGGGGTCGAGTCGATCAGCTTTCCAGGCGGCGGCATGGGGTCCGGCAATAATGACCCTAGGCTTACCGAGATGTATCCCGACATCTTCATGCCGATGATCGACACCGCCGATATCGTCTCCCAGCGCTATGGCGTCACACGTGAGTCCCAGGACGAATATTCCCTGGAATCTCAGCGCCGCATGGCTAGCGCCCAGCAGGCCGGCAAGTTCAAGGATGAGATCGTGCCTATGCCCACCAAGATGAAGGTGGTGGACAAGGAGACCAAGGCCGAGAGCATCGTCGATGTCATCGTGGACCGCGATGAATGCAATCGCCCCGACACCACCCTCGAAGGCCTGCAAAAGCTCCAGCCCGTGCGTGGGCCGGGCAATTACGTCACCGCTGGCAACGCCTCGCAGCTCTCAGACGGCGCCGCGGTTGTCGTGATCATGGAAGCCAAGGAAGCCGAACGTCGTGGCCTGGAGCCTCTGGGCCTTTTCAAAGGCTGGGCGGTCGCCGGCTGCAAGCCCGACGAAATGGGCATCGGCCCCGTCTTCGCCGTGCCGCGTCTCTTGGAGCGACATGGCCTCAAGGTCGACGACATCGATCTGTGGGAGCTGAACGAGGCCTTTGCCAGCCAGTGCCTCTATAGCCGCGACACCCTGGGCATCGATCCTGAGAAGTACAACGTCAATGGCGGCTCCATCGCCATCGGCCACCCCTTCGGCATGACCGGCGCGCGTCTGGCGGGCCACGTGCTTCAGGAGGGCAAGCGTCGCGGCAATGTGAAGCACGCCGTGGTCAGCATGTGCATTGGCGGCGGCATGGGCGGCGCGGGCCTCTTCGAGGTTTTCTAGCCCGATTGCCGCCGCTTCAATCCGCGTCATCCCGGGGCGCGAAGCGAGCCGGGGACCCAGGAGACAGGATTCAGCTTCGAGGTTCGCGAACCGCGAAATTACACCCGCTCGCCTGGGTCCCAGATAAGCCGCTGCGCGTCTCTCCGGAATGACGTCAGAAATGGAGGCTCGCTCCCCCGAACGCGTCGCGGCGGACGCTGAGGCGGCTTACGAGAAGTTCGTCTGGGACAATCTGCCCCGCAACTTTGTCGGCCATTTCGTCCATGGGGCGCTCGGCATGACCGGGTTCCGGCTGATCAACAGCCTGACCATTATGCCGGCCTACTTAAGCTATCTGTCCGGCGGCTCGACCCTGATCGTCGGCCTTGGCCAATCCCTGCAGCAGCTCGGCGGGGTGGTCTCGCCGGTGGTGGGCGCGGCCTTCATCGAGCATCGCAAAAGGGTGCTGCCCGTCTCCATGGTGATGGGGACGCTGATGCGCACCCAGATTTTGGGACTGGCGGCGGCGGGATTCTTTCTCCACGGGAAGGCGCTTCTCGCCGTTGTGCTGACCTGCCTGTTCTTCTTAGGCCTGTTTTCGGGGGCCCAGGGCGTGGCCTTTCAGCTCCTCATGGCCAAGGTCATTCCGATCACGCGGCGCGGCGCGCTTCAGGCCATTCGCAACGCCGTGGGCGGCGCCATCGCCGCGGGCCTCGCCTGGTGGGCTGGCGCCTATCTCGTTCAGCGTAACATCTTCCATAACGGCTATGGCGTGACCTTCGCCGTGGCCTTGGTCCTTACGACCCTTGGCCTGACGGTTCTGGCCACGGTGATGCGCGAGCCCATCCCGCCCACCGTGCGCGCCAAGACCCCCTTCATTGCGCGCCTCCGCGAATTCCCGAGCCTCTTTGCTCAGGATCGCGGGTTCATGTTCTTCATGATCGCGCAGACCCTGGCCACGGCGGGGCGGATCGGGGCGCCGTTCTATATTCTGTTCGCCGGCCACACCATGACGCTGGACGGCAAGACCATCGGCCTCCTGTCCCTAATCTCGCTGGGCGCCGATACGGCCACAAATCTGGTCTGGGGCCTGGTCGGCGACAGGTTCGGTTTTCGCTTGAGCTTTGTTCTGGCTCTCATCGCGTGGATCGGTGGCACGGTGCTGCTCATGGCCGCGCCCAGCATGGCCCACATCTATGTCGGCGGCCTGGATCTGGGCGCCAAGGCCTTCATTCTCATGGCTTTTTTCGCCCTCGGTGCGGCCCAGTCCGGCTTCCTAATGAGCTCTCAGACCATGGTTCTGGAGTTCGGCTCTCGCGATGACATCCCCATGCGTCTGGCCCTGGTCGCGACGGGGCAGGGGGCCATGAACGCCGCGACGCCGCTGCTGGGGGGCCTCATTGCCGCGACGCTCGGTTTCGAGGTGCTGTTCGGCCTCTCGGTGGCGCTTCTGGTCCTGGCCCTGGGTCTTCTCATCGTCCTGGTGGAGGAGCCCCGAAACCGTCGGCGGGCCGCTTGAGAGCCCTTTCGCCCAGGCCCCGGAATCCGGCTATAGAGCCGCTAACCCCCCACTCCTGACTTAAAGGAACAGGCCCCTCATGCGCGTTGGCGTGCCGAAGGAAATCAAGACCCTGGAATTTCGCGTCGGCGTGACGCCAGGGGTCGCCCAGCGCCTTATCCGCGAGGGCCATGAGGTGTTCATCGAGGCGGGCGCCGGGGCGGGGATCGGCCTCGCGGATGAAGCCTTCGCCGATGTGGGCGCCCAGATCCTTCCCACCGCCGATGATGTGTTCGAAGCCGCCGACATGATCGTCAAGGTGAAGGAGCCCCAGGCGGTGGAGATCGGACGTCTCAAGCCCCGCCACATCCTTTTCACCTATCTGCACCTCGCGGCTGATTTGCCCCAGGCCCGCGACCTTATGGACTCGGGCTGCACGGCAATCGCCTATGAGACCATCTCTGATCGCTGGGGCCGCCTGCCGCTGCTCGCGCCCATGAGCCAGGTGGCTGGGCGCATGGCGGTGGATGTGGGCGCCTATCATCTGCTCAAGCCCGCCGGCGGACGGGGCCTCTTGCTCGGCGGCGCGCCGGGCGTGCTTCCGGCCCGGGTTCTGATCCTCGGCGGCGGCGTGGCCGGCAAGCACGCCGCCGAGATGGCCGTGGGCCACGGCGCCGACGTCACGCTCTATGACATCTCCGCCGCGCGGCTGGAGCAACTCGACGACCAGTTCGGCGGACGCCTCAAGACTTGCTACTCCACCCACGATCTGGTGGCCGAGGCCCTGCCCACCGCCGATCTGGTCATCGGCTGCGTCCTCATCCCCGGCGCCGCGGCCCCGAAGCTCGTCACCCGCGCGGACTTGAAGACCATGCGCAAGGGCTCGGTCTTGGTGGACGTGGCCATCGACCAGGGCGGATGTTTCGAGACAAGCCACCCCACCACCCATGCCGATCCGACCTTCGTGGTGGAGGACGTTATTCATTATTGCGTCGCCAATATGCCCGGCGCCGCGCCCCTCACCTCCACCTATGCCCTGAGCGCCGCCACCGCCCCCTACATCTCCGCCCTCGCCGGCAAGGGTGTCCACGCCGCCTTCGCCGCCGACCCCGGCTTCGCGGAGGGGCTGAATGTGCAGGGCGGCCGTGTCGTGCACCCGGCGGCGGCGCACGCCCTGGGACTGGATTAGGTTAGAGCCGTCAGTCCGCGCTTGAGGGCATGGCGATAGATGCGGCTGACGCGCAGCTCCGTGTCATCCTTGAGATGAACCACCGCGTCGCCGTTGGCGGCGGGTTCAATGCCGGTGATCCGGTCAAGGGCGACGATGTCCCGCCGATGGATGCGCACGAACCGGGCTGGGTCGAGCCGGGATTCGAGCCGGGTCAGGGTCTCGCGGAGCAGGAGGGCCCTCGCCCCGACGTGCAGCGCGACATAATTGCCCTGGGCCTCGATCCAGTCGATCTCCGCGACGCTGACCATTTGAGAGCGGCCCTTCTCCTTGATCTCGATGACTTTCAGAGGGGCGAGCCCAGGGGCGTGTGCAGGCCGAAGGGGCGGAGGGGGAGATAAGCGCGATTGTCTCAGATGGGCCAGACCGCTCAAGGCCATGACCCCGGCAAAGACCAGAAGTTCATTGGCCGCGAGATCGTCTCGCAATCCCGCCAGAGACAGTTTGTGCGCCGGCTCCAGAAGCCAGAGGGCCAGGACATGTCCGGCGATAATCAGGATGGATGCGGCCACCCCCGCCGCCGCCAGATGGATTGATCCATTTCGCCACCGTCGCGGCGCGGCGATGGGAAGGCGGCGGGATAGCGCAAAGAAAATCGGCGCGGTGACGGACCCCAGGAGCCCCGCCGCCGTAACCCGGAGGACTTCCCGTCCCAGGTGAGGTGTTGCGCCCATGCTTAAGGCATTCACCCAGTTCCCGGGCGCTAGCGCTCCGACAATCACTACCCAATAGACGAAGCCAAAGGCGGCTTCCCCTAACAGCGAAAGCGCGCGCTGGCCGGCGCCGTCCGGTGCGGCCTCCGCGGTCAGGTCCTGGGTTGAGGCCATGGTCATCCTTGCGACGCCTCGTAGCCGACGTCCATGGGCCAGAGCCTCAGATTTGTGACGAGACGGCTCCAAATCGGGATGGGCCGACCTATCGGCGCTCGTGAAACGCCTCATGCTGCAAGACCTGATTTTCTCGTGAGGTCAAAAGTGAAAACCCTGATGTGTCTGGCCATTCTGGCCTGCTCGCTTATCTCGCCGCCCCCTGCCGCGGCGGTGGTTGTGAGGACGGAGGCTGGGGACGTCCAGGGCGCTCGCCAGGGCGACCTCGATATCTACAAGGCCATTCCCTTCGCCGCGCCGCCCGTGGGGGATTTGCGGTGGAAGCCGCCAGAGCCAGCGATCGCCTGGGCCGGCGTGCGGCGGGCGCGCGATTTCGCGCCGGCCTGTATGCAAACCGGGGTCTCGATGCCCGGCGAAACCCCGCCCAGGATCAGCGAAGATTGCCTCTATCTCAACATCTGGGAGCCGGCCCGGCGTATCGCCTCGCCCCTGCCGGTCATGGTCTTCATCTATGGAGGCGGATTCATGAACGGCTCGGCCGCCATGCCGCTCTATTGGGGAGATGAACTGGCCAGGCATGGCGTGATCGTCGTGACCGTTGGCTATCGCGTCGGGCCCTTCGGCTTTTTGGCGACGCCCGAACTGACCCGGGAATCGCCGAACCACGCCTCGGGAAACTACGGGATCCTGGACCAGATCGCCGCGCTCAAATGGGTCAAGCGCAACATCGCGGCCTTTGGTGGCGATCCGGGGCGGGTGACGATTTTCGGCCAATCGGCCGGCGCCATGTCGGTGAGCATCCTGGCCTCCACCCCTCTGGCGAGCCATCTGTTTGAAGGCGCCATCGCCGAGAGCGGCGGGGTGTTCGAGCCCCTGGAGCTGGCGCCGGGTTGGCTCCTGCCTAAGGCGGAGGTGGCGGGGGAGGCCTTCGGCGCAGCGCGGGGCGCTAAGACGCTTGCCGAGCTGCGCGCGCTTCCGGCGAGCCAGGTCCTGGCGGGGGACCTGGTCGCGGTCTCTCACCCCGTTCTTGATGACTATGTGCTCAAGGAGTCGCCCTATGCTGTGTTCGCCGCAGGCCGGCAGGCCGATGTTCCCATGCTTGTTGGCTCGAATGAGGAAGAGGCGCGGGCCTTGGTTGATCTTTCCAAGGTGAAGGCCGCAACCTTCACGGCGCAGATCGAGATGGCTTGGGGCGCCCTGCCGCCGGCCCTGCTCGCGCCCTACCCGCACGCCACCGACGAGGAGGCGAAGGCCGGGCGCGCCCACTTCGAGCGCGACTTGCGATTTGGTTGGGACATGTGGGCCTGGGCGCGGCTTCAGGCGGCGACCGGCCGCCAGGGTGTCTACTATTATCACTTCACCCGTGCGCCGCCCTTTCCGGAGACGTCGGCCTATAGCGGCTGGGGGCCCAGCCACTATGCGGAACTCTGGTACGTCTTCGATCACCTGAACCAGGAGCCCTGGCGCTGGACGGCGGCGGACCGGACGCTGGCGGCGGCTATGTCGACCTACTGGACCAACTTCGCCAAGACCGGCGATCCCAATGGCCCCGGCGTGCCTTCATGGCCAAAGTTCTCAGCCGGCGGCCAAGTCATCTATCTCGGCGACACAATCACCCTGGGCGGCGTCGCCGATCTGACATCGCTCACCGTATTTGACGCGGTCTATGGTCAGGTTCGGGGCTCAATGCCGCCAATGGCGCCTCCCGGTCCTTCAAGTCCACCCCGGTGAACCCCAATCGCCGGGCCTCCGTGAGCAGCCAGGCGATCTTGTCGGCGGCCGATTCCGCGCTCAGGCCGCCGCGGGGACGGATGTTGGAGACGCAGTTGCGGTCGCTATCCAGCCGCCCGGTGCGTGGCCTCCAGGTGAGATAGGCGCCGAGGCTATCGGCGGCGCTCAGGCCGGGCCGCTCGCCGATCAGGACCACCACCGCCTGAGCCGTCATGGCCTCGCCGATGGCGTCGCCGAGCGCCACACGTCCCTGGCGCGCCATGACTATGGGGCCCACCCGCCAATCCGTCAGGCGCGGGAGAAGGGCGCGGATCAGGGGTGGAGCATGGGCGTTGGCTGCGGCGGCTGAGAGGCCATCGGCGATGACCAGCACCAGATCAAAGGGGCCGGCCGCGAGCGTGGGCGACTGGGGATCGAGGCGGCGGCCCAGACTAGGGTTGCGCAGATAGGTGGGACGATCCGGCGCGGCGCTGTTGACCACAAGGCTCGGCGCCCCGATCTCAGCCGCTAGCTTCTCGACATCGAGCCCGGTGAAGACAGCGCCCCGGGCCAGGGCCTCGGCTCCCTGGAGTGCGAGCAAATCGCTTGTGGCCAGGGATTGCCCGGTGCGCCCTAGTCCGATCCGCGCAGGTGTCGCGGCGCGCAAGGCCGCGAAGGGGTCCCGCGCCGGGATGGGGGGCTCAGCCATGGTCGGACAAGTCCTCCAGAATCCGCCCCGCCGCCGCCGAGGCGCTGAGCGGGGTCATGCGGCCGTCGTCGCCGAGAAGCCCCACGCCTTTCAGCCAGGCCTCGAATTCCGGGGCCGGGCGCAGACCCAGAACCTCCCGGGCATAGAGAGCGTCGTGGAAACTGGTGCTTTGATAGCCCAGCGCGATGTCGTCGCCGCCGGGCACGCCCATGATGAAATTGACCCCCGCCACGCCCAGCAAGGTCAGCAGGGAATCCATGTCATCCCCGTCCGCGGCGGCGTGGTTGGTATAGCAGATATCCACCCCCATCGGCAGGCCGAGCAGCTTGCCGCAGAAATGATCCTCCAGGGCCGCGCGGATGATCTGCTTGCCGTCATAGAGATATTCCGGGCCGATAAAGCCCACCACCGTATTGATAAGCAGGGGCTTAAAAGGCCGCGCCACGGCATAGGCCCGGGCCTCCAGGGTCTGCTGATCCACCCCGTGATGGGCGCCCGCCGAAAGGGCCGATCCCTGTCCGGTCTCGAAATACATCACATTGTTGGCGATCTCGTAGCGGCCAAGATCCAGCGCCGCCTCATGGGCCTCGCGGAGCATGGCCAGATCGATGCCGAAGCCGTGATTGGCGCCCTCGCTCCCGGCGATCGACTGGAAGACCAGATCCACCGGCGCGCCCTGGGCCATCAGTTCCAGCGAGGTGGTGACATGGGCCAGAACGCAGGTCTGGGTGGGAATAGCCCAGCGCAGACGAAGATCATCCATCATCCGCAGGAGCAGGCCCACGGTCTCCACATTGTCACTGGCCGGATTGACCCCGATCACGGCATCGCCGCATCCCAGCGCCAGACCGTCGAGGATTGAGGCGGCGATGCCGCGCGCGTCATCCGTGGGATGGTTCGGCTGTAGGCGCACCGCGAGGCGCCCGGGAAGGCCAATCTGGTTTCGAAAGGCGGTGACCACCCGGCATTTGCGCGCCACGGCGATGAGATCCTGGTTTCGCATCAGCTTGCTCACCGCCGCCGCCATTTCCGGCGTGATCCCGGGCGCGACGGCCGCCAGATCGGCGCTGGTCGTCTCATTGGCGAGGAGCCAATCGCGAAAGCCCCCCACGGTCAGATGGGCGATAGGGGCGAAGGCGGCGCGGTCGTGGGTGTCGACGATCAGGCGGCTGACCTCGTCCGCCTCGTAAGGAATGACCAGCTCTTCTAGAAAGGTCGTAAGCGGCAGATCGGCCAGGGCGTAACGAGCCGCCACCCGCGCCTCCGGCCCCGTCGCCGCCACGCCGGCCAGCTCATCGCCCGAGCGCAGGGGCGTCGCCGCCGCGAGCAGCGCCTTCATATCGGCGAAGACGTGGCGGGTCCCGCCCAGGTCAGCGTGTCGCACGGCCCTCTCGCTCGCGTGAATCCTGCGCCCAGTATAGGTAAGCCGGAACGTAGCGAGGGGTTTTTGTGAATGCGTTGGGCGGGGACGCGCACGGGCGCCTTTATGACGGGCCTTTGCCTCGTTCTGGCATCCGCCCGCGCGATGGGCGCCGAGCCCGCGCCTTCGCCTGAGGCTTTCCCCGGCATTTGCCACTTCTCTGTCCCGGCCTTCAGCTT
>Ga0116226_10004582_pt1 | contig 12279 bp, 17 predicted proteins | sample S1TSphfallax_FD_89692 | JGI IMG/M metagenome (GOLD analysis project Ga0116226, IMG submission 89692) | Host-associated microbial communities from peat moss isolated from Minnesota, USA - S1T2_Fa - Sphagnum fallax MG | ecosystem: Host-associated > Plants > Peat moss > Unclassified | place: USA... | reverse complement strand
TCACCGATTCTATGGTTGATTTTGTCCAGAATACTATTAATAATACACCCAGAAAAATCCTCGGCTTCAAAACCCCCCATGAAGTCTTCTTCAACCGTTGCACTTCAGGTTAGAATTCGCCTTAAAATTACAGAATAGTTAGAAGCGTTATTTTGTGTATTTTTTGTATCATCAAAATAGATAAGCCGTGTATGAGGAGGTTGTCCCTTCCATTGATCATAAACTGTCATCCCATCTTCTGTATATCCCACAAATATAGCTGCATGTTTCGGTGTATCCTTACCCTGAGGATATAAACCATCTTCATTAAAAGTAGCAATCGCAGTACCTGTAGATAAAGGAGGGCTACCAGGAGCGGTAATAGCTTGTCCAGCAATCCACTCTTTTGTAGAAGGAAGCCCAAATACTTTTTTTACCAATGCCACACATTCCCCATTCCCAACTACACCTTTTACTTTGTAATTGGCATTTACATAAGGCTTACTGAGACTATCGTCCTTCCCCGCATCTCCCCCCTCATCTGTCCAGCGTCCATCTTCGTCTCTTGCCTGATCAGGATTAAAATTTGCCTTTCCCAACCTAACAGGTTGAGCTAACGCCAGCAGCATATTGACTTTAGCCAGTGTGGGGACGTGATTAGCATCATGCGGTGTTCTGGATTCCCACTCTTCTTTTTTTACCTGTGCCAGTAATTCACTTGCACGATTAATATAAGCTGATTGTCGAGATGATAGGGAAGAAGCCATTTTAGAAAGTGCTATTCCATTGATAACAATACCTTCAGGTGTGGCAATGATTTTAGAAAGCGATTTATGCTGCATGGTGAACCCAACAATGATAAATAAGGCTTACGCTTATAGCATGGCTGGATAATTATGTCAAGGGATAATTCCCTTTTTTAGCCGTCAAAGCCTAAACCTTGCGGAAAATCAACGAAGCATTCGTCCCACCAAAGCCAAACGAGTTGGATAACACCGTATTAATATTACGGGGTTTTGCTTTATGTGCCACCAGATCAATATCGCATCCTTCGGAAGGATCATCCAGATTCAACGTAGGCGGAGCAATCTGGTCACGCAGTGCAAGGATGGAAAAAATCGCTTCCACACTGCCCGCAGCACCAAGCAAATGCCCAATGGCCGACTTGGTAGAAGACATGGAGAGTTTATAGGCATGTTCACCAAACATGCGTTTAATCGCTCCCAGTTCAATTTCATCACCGAGCGGGGTTGATGTGCCGTGAGCATTGATATAATCAATCGTATCAGGCGTTATTTTTGCATCTTTCATCGCTGCCTGCATGGCACGATAGCCTCCATTGCCGTCACTGGCAGGAGCAGTAATATGATAGGCATCGCCTGACATACCGTAGCCAATCAACTCACCATATATTTTTGCACCGCGTTTTTTGGCATGTTCATATTCTTCTAGCACCACCACGCCCGCACCTTCACCCATCACAAAGCCGTCACGTCCTTTATCCCAGGGGCGTGAACCTTTTTCAGGTGTATCATTATAGCTGGTAGACAAGGCACGCGAAGCAGAAAATCCTGCAATCCCGATGGGGCAGATTGCTGCTTCCGTTCCACCTGCCACCATTACGTCTGCATCACCATATTTGATAATACGGCTGGCATCCCCAATAGCGTGTGCACCTGTAGCACAGGCTGTTACCATCGCAGTATTAGGCCCTTTAAGCCCGAACATCATGGAAACATGCCCTGAAGCAAGGTTGATAAGGCTGGAAGGAATAAAAAAGGGGCTTACCCTTCTGGCTCCTTTTTCCTTCATTTCCAGCACGGTGCTTTCAATGACTTTCAAACCGCCAATGCCTGAGCCAATCATGACACCCGCACGTTCTTTCTGTTCTTCCGTTTCTCCCACCCAGCCCGAGTCTTTCAACGCCTGCGTAGCAGCAGCAATCGCAAAAATAATGAAATCATCCATTTTTTTCTGCTCTTTATGCGGAACCCAGTCTGTAGCATTAAATTCATGTTCCGCCGTGCCGTAAGGAACGTGAGCTGCAATTTTCGCTGGCAAATCAGAGGTATCAAAACGGGTAATCCGTGAAATACCTGACTTGCCTGCCAGAATATTTTGCCAACTGGCTTCCACACCGCAGCCAAGCGGTGTGACAAGCCCTAATCCGGTAACTACAACAACACGACGGGTCATGAATTTATTTTCTATCAGTTCAAAAGTTTAGGCAGCAGCAGCGTTGTGTTGCTGAACGTAATTAATCGCATCCTGAATGGTGGTAATTTTTTCAGCAGCTTCATCGGGGATTTCGCAGTTGAATTCTTCTTCAAAAGCCATAACCAGCTCTACCGTATCAAGACTATCTGCACCCAGATCGTCAATGAAACTGGCATCATTGGTTGCCTTGGCTTCGTCAATACCCAAATGTTCCACTACAATCTTTTTAACGCGAGCAGCAATATCATCAGTCATAAATAATTTCCTTGGTTGTTTATGTAACGTGCGAGAAGCTAATTACCATAGTGTAAATAATTTGTCTAATAATTTATTAGTTTTGCTTTTTTAGATGGAAATGCCTGTAATCCTGCCACTCCATAGCAGCACCAGAAAGGCACAGCCAATCGCCACGCCATATGGAACGTAGCGTTCACCTACCCTCAAAATTCGGGGAATTTCAGATTCTGTTCTACCTTTTTTTGTCATTACATAAGACACCAAAGGACGCAGTACAATAATCGAAAGGCAAAGCAGTCCACCAAAAATCGCCATATTAATCAAGAGATCCACAATCGTTTCCTTGCCCGTATAAAGGGCAAGTACCGCCAGCAGTTTTACATCGCCTCCGCCCGTCAATTTCAGACAATAGAGCAGAAACCCGATCGCAAATACACCACCCCCGATAACTACCGACATTTTCCAATCGTGCATCACGGGCAGGCTTAAAAACATGACGGGATATAAAATAAGGAGTGCCAACACCAAAATATTAGGTATAATAAACTCCTTCATGTCTGTAATCATGATGGATATAACGAGCGTACTCAACACAAGCGTAAAAAATAATGGCAGCATTTCATTTCCTTGAACGTATCAGACGGTTAAAACTCCCTATCACAAGAGCCAATCTTGTCAAGGGTCTCATAACCTACAGTATTTTATGGGGATGCGTAGTGTTATTTCAAAGGCATCTGATGTATCACCCCGATACGAACATTGATGCTCCCCAAGCCTATAATCTAATGGAATTTAGTGAAGTTTTTATTAACACGCAAGCACATCAGCGACTTGCCCTCTGGCAACATCCCGCAGCACCTTCCATGCCCACAATCGTTTTTTTTCACGGTAATGCGGGTAATCTTTCCAATCGTCGCACGATCTTTCATGCCCTTGCAGAGCAGGGATTTGGCGTAGTAGCGGTGGATTATCGCGGTTTTGGTAAAAGCGAGGGCAGCCCTACCGAAGCGGGGGTGTATGAAGATGCAGCAGCAACGATAGACTATACGAAAAACACGCTGCACATCCCGCAGCAGAAGCTGATTTATTTCGGTGAATCGCTCGGTACGGGCGTGGCAATAGAGATGGCAAAGCACTCACCCCCTGCCCTGCTGATGCTTGAAGCCCCCTATACCTCCGTTGCCACGCTGGCAGCAGAAACCTACTGGTTTATTGCGGGAGCGACATATGTGGTATGGGATCGCTATGATGCAGTGGATAACATACCTTCTCTTCACTGCCCCATCCTCATGATTCACGGGGAGGAAGATTCCATCATACCCGTAAAATACGCCAGAACCCTGTTTGCCGCCGCCAATGAACCGAAAAAACTTATTATTTATCCTGGTAGGGAACATGTGAGTTTTACCATGCCAGAAGTGATTACGCCTTTGCTGGAAATGTCGAAAAATTATGGATTGGTGGGGAAGTAGTGGGGATTAGGAGACGATTATCTATGAATATTACAGAGCATGAGCATCAGCAAATGACTGCGTGGCAAGAATTTGGTATATTGGCAAAGGAACGCATTGCAGAGGCAGATAATGACGAGATCTCTATCCGTTCATTGGATGAGATTTTTGATTTAGTGCAATGTGAGATGAAAAAAACATAACCAGTCATTAGACCTCTGTCAAAACGCATTTTGGCTGGCTGCAAATACCAGTTTTTCTGCGTTACGATACTCACGTACTAATAGGTACGGCTTACGTTTCGTTACTCGAAAACCTGGCATTTTCGCCTACCCAAAATGGGTTTTGACAGAGGTCTAATATAAAAAGCAATATCTCGCAAATATCAAAAAAGGATAGACTGATTGAAAAATAGTAGTATTAATGTAGCTATTCTTAAAAAATACAGAAAAAATCATCATGGTGCATGTGAATCCCAAACTGCTTGAAATACTGGTATGCCCGCTTACCAAATCACTCCTGCGTTATGACGTGGAAAAACAGGAGCTGATTAGCGAAAAGGCTAGGCTTGCCTATCCCGTCCGTGACGGTATTCCCATTATGCTGGTGGAAGAAGCCCGCAAACTCTCTGAATAATGAAAGTCTCTCATGAAAAATAAACTAAAAATTGCGGTAATTTTCTTAAGTATCGCATTCATCGCAACTTATAGCTATTTCTGGCATGAACGTGCTGCTTTCATCAAGAGCAATATCGAAAAAGCGATTGCGGATACCAATACTGCCTATAAGGCAAAAACAGGCTTTGCACTGTTTGAATATCAGGAAATCAGCATGTCGGGTTATCCTTTTCATATACAAGCTAATTTTGCACAAGCAAAAACCCATATTGAGATGATTCCTCCTGTTTCAACCGCTATTCCTGAACCCGTCAAATTTACACTTGATACCGTATATGATGAACCCGTTTCGCTCTCCAGCAACTTATTGATTAATGATTTTATCCTTAAAATATCAGGAGAGATACATAATCATCTTGCCTTTAATACCATGCCAGCAACGGCTATCACTACCCGGCTTGATAGCCCGATTACCTGCCATTTAGGTGTAGAGAATGCAGAAAATAACCCGTGGAATGCCACAAAGACGTTTGATAATGTTGCCTCTTTTCTGCTGAGCTTCAGGCAGTTTGACTGTAATATGGGCAAAAGCAGGAATATACTCGCAGATACCAAAGAAGTGCTGACGGAAAGCGAAGGCTTGCGTGTTTTCCTGCATCATGACCCGCTGGAAAATGGCATCCATGCCATAGATGTGAAACTGGATTCAAAACAGAATAAAAGCACCCCTGCCTACGACCGCCTGTTGCAAAGCTATTTCCATGCGTTTCATGAAGCCACGCATAGTGTAACGCCAGAACCCGTTTTTAATCTGGCAGCTTACGGTGCGAGTGATGTGCATATCGATACGCATTTCAAAGGGGATATGAATGCAAAAAGTCTACTGGAAACCAAAGGGATTGATTTCCAGCTTAAAGCATTTGACCTGAAAAATGACCTGTATGATACGAAAAATACCGCCCTTTTCCTGCTTGCTCCCGTAGAAACAGGGCTTAAAACCGGCATTGACTTCACCAGTAAAACCGAATTTTCCCCTGCCTATACTGCGTTATTGGAGAAAATGGTGGAAGAGAAGATTCGTCTTTTTGCTACGGCTGGCAATGCACCTGCCTTTAATGAAGTGGTGACGGGAGGTAAAACCACCCTGCTGGCACAAGCAGTAACGCCCCATCTTTCCGACTGGGGAAGCGTCCAGTTTGAATTGGCAGACAAGGGGACTATTGCCAAAGATGCAAATGGTACTATCCTGCTGAATATAGCGAATCTGCCTTCGGACTATTATAAACTGGCACTCGCTTCCAAACTTTATGACATAAAACTGGAAGGCAAAGGCAATCCCCTTAATACCAAAGCTCTCCTAAGCGACATTACTCTTGATTGCAAAGATTGTGATGCCCTGATTAATCATCTGATGGACTATGCCATTGCTGTTGATACCATTATCAGTGATGCCCGCCCCACCAAAAACCACTATGTTAACCCGCAATTAAGACAAGCACTGATTGGCTTTCTCCATGCTATTAATGAAAAAGAAGCAACTGACAAGAAAGACATAAGCATACATATCGCTTCCGATGGGAAAACCCCTGTTACTATTAGTGGGAAACAAATGCTGGAAGTGATGCTGCTGTTTAGCTCTGGTGTGGCTCCTTATCTAAGCGTAAAGTAGGATTTTGCTTGACTTGGAAGGGTGTTTTCGTTAGTCTGGTAAAATAAAACTTGACAAATAAAAAACCTATCAAGTAAAAGCGTGTAAAATTCCAAAGGTATCCATATGACTGCATTAAACCCTAAAGAAGAGCATGACGCTGTGGTTCGTGCCTTATGCAAGGAAAATGAAGCAAAATTCAAGGTTTTAAATAATCTTGATGAAGAGAAGCATTATGTTGCCGGGCGTTTTCCTGATATTATCTTCCAGGATAAAGAAGGGAAGCTGATGTTTATCCTTGAGGTAAGAAAAAATGGTACCATTGCAGAATGTATCCAGCAGTGGAAAAGCGTAAAGCCCTTGCCCGCTTTTTTATACGTTGTTGTACCTGAATCTGATTTGCAAAATGCCAAGTCCATCGCCCGGGTAATAGGCTTAAATGTCAAATTTGCTTCTTATACCCTGGACGCTCAAAACAAGGTAACCATAAAATATGAATGACATTATCTTTACGTTAACAGGTGGTTTCCTATCTGCTTTGGGTGGTTTTTTTGCTATTATATTTAAAAAAAAGGAGCAGATTAACTATATAAAAATAAGTTTAATAGATGAAATAGAAGAGATTGAACGCATTATAGGACATATATGTGAATCTTGCAGGATGGGGCAAGCAGTACCTGTCACCTGTTTTAACGAACTATCTGAAAATACAGAATCTTTTGATAGTAACAAACAAAAATTATATTTGATTCATGATAAAGTCTTAAGAAAAGATATTACAAAATTTTACAAAGACCTAAAGTCCTATATTGAAAAATCTATTACCATAGTGGGAAGATTAAATCCTGATGCTTCAGGAGCATCAGATAATCAGATTAAAAGTGACTCTGAAAAAGTAAAACATAATGCAGCAAATTTAAAAATTCAAATCACCAAATATAAGTTCAAGCCTTTGTTTTTTATATAGAGTATGAAGCAACTACCCTGGCAACATCCTCTGGATATGGCAGAAAAACTATCTGCCAGTAGCGAAGAATACATGCTGCTTTATTCGGGTGTAGCAAAAGCAGGAGGCAACACCTACTCCTATCTTGCTTTATATCCCCAGCATATTATGGATAAAGGTGGATTTTCTGCCCTTTCCAACCAGTTGGGAGCAGATAAACCCACATTTGAGAATGCGTGGTTTGGCTATCTGGGATATGAACTGCTGCATGAACTGGAAATAGTGCCTGAAACCCGCAATCATTATATTCAACTACCTGATATATGGATGGCACAATTTGGGCTTGTTTTACAGTTTAATCATGAAAAACAGGAACTTTACCAGTATGGTGAAGGGGAACTGCAAGAGCTTTCTGTCCCCTACCCTGCTCCTGCTGTGAAAGTCGCAAGCCTTACCTCCTCCATGCCTTACGAAACCTATCACCAAGTCATTGAAAATACCAAAGAAGCCATCCGCAACGGGGATTTTTACCAGGCAAATATCACCCATAAATTTATGGGTACTTTTACTGCCAAACCTGATGCCTTCGCCATTTTCAAAAAGCTGTGCGAAGCCAGCCCTTCGGTTTATAGCAGCTATCTGCATACCAAAGATTTCACGATTATTTCTTCCAGTCCTGAACGCTTCCTGCATATAGATGCGAAAGGATTCATGCAATCCAGCCCGATCAAAGGCACTTCTGCCCGCCATAAAGATGCTCTGCTAGATCAGGCATCGCTTGACTATCTCAAAACCAGTGAAAAAGAACGTGCTGAAAATCTGATGATTGTGGATTTGATGCGTAATGATCTGGCGAAAACGGCTATAACAGGTACGGTAGCGGTAAATAATCTGTTTGAAATTGCTGCTTATAAAACCCTTTACCATTTGGTTTCTACTATCACTGGCATAAAACGTCATGATATGACTACGCTTGAAGCCGTAAAAGCCGCTTTCCCCGCTGGTTCCATGACGGGTACACCCAAATTAAAAGCGATAAAATGGTGCATGGAGCAGGAAAATATTAAGCGGGGCATTTATAGCGGGGCATTGGGCTGGTTTGGTGGCGATGGCTCGTGCGATCTCTGCGTGGTGATACGCACATTGGTAATAGCAGGAAATCGCTTTGAATTTCAGGTAGGGGGTGGCATTACCATTGATTCAGACCCTGAAACAGAATGGCAGGAAACGCTTACCAAAGCCAAAGGAATTATGATGGCGATCGGAGTAAAGTAAAAAAACCCCTTTGCCACTGCTGTAACAGAGGGGTTTTTTCTGTAGTAAGATATAGTCTAGTTAAACCGTAACACGAGTGAACAGGCTTGGGTGGTAGCCTGACTACCAACCTGGTAGACCGTGGTACTTGCCACAGCACCGCTGTTAGTACAATTTGTGCTTCCCACACCTGGAACAGTACTCGTACCCTGTGTAGTACCTGCTACAAAGGCAATACCCAATGCAACGCTTTGCGTATCCAATGCTTTTACAACACCCGAAGTAGGCAGACCGTCATCTATTTTCTTATCAATATTATAGGCTTCCGTAGGAGTCAGATTGTTTTTCTGCGTCGCATATGCTCCCGTAGCAGTTGTCACGGTTCCCCCACCAAAGCCTGAAATCATAAAGTAGTTCAGACCATTATATGACATCACGTTAAACGAATTGCCCCTTCCGAGCTTTGCAGGTGGTATCCAGGCATTGAAAGCTGCGGTAGTAGCTGCAACACCTCCCGTATCGCCTGCAACTGATAACCCCGTTCCAAACGATCCATCCATATATCCCGCAACAGTCAGGTTGTTCCAGAATATAACGGGTTCACCCGCAAATCCAATGGAGGTAGATGCCGGAGTGGTTGTACCGCCTTCAATCAGACCATTACCGTCACCACCAGAGGTAAGAGCAGCTACTTGGCTGCTAAGCTGAAACTGATTTACGGTAGCCCACGGCATATCACCAGGAATATAGCCATATTTACCCCGAAAAGTATTCACTGCCGTATTATATTTCTCATATTGGGAAACGGTAGCACGAATCTCTGCCGCACGAATCAGATCCTGACCTACCAGCACACCACCGACAATCAGACCGATAATGACCAGTACGATGGAAAGCTCTATCAGGGTGAAACCTCCCCGCCTATTGCTTCCCGTTTTTTTCTTTACATGATTAGACATATTAGGCTCCTTAGTATGATGATTTAGCTTATCAAGCAACAACGCTTATAACTAGGTGTAACATAAAGTGGTTAATGAAATCCTAAGAAAACCCCCTAATGATAATAATTTCTCCTTTTTTAACGCAAAGGGGTATTTATTACCTTATTACATACTGCCCCCCTACCCGCAACAGCTATTTTATAAGCAAAGGGCTAGATTATGAACTTCTTGGCAACAGAAGCAAACGCAAAGGAGTAAATATATGAATATCAGATCATATCACAATGGAGTGGATGAAATGCCACCGCTTTACCTCTGGGCTATTACGCTATGTGTGCTTAGTGTACTGGTACTCTATATCGCTTATAGTGCCTACCTCCCCCCTTCACCCGAGACTCTGCACAGTATGTGCAGTCAAGAATTCAGAAAGTGCATTAAATCTCTTACAACTCATTTTTTATAAAGGATACCTACCATGAATAATACCAAATTACACACTTCACATCAGGAAGATCATCAGCAGAGAAACCGCGGGCTTTCATCACAGCGTCAAGGTACTGGCGTAGCCAACAGTTACTTTGGTTCCATCTCGCAAATGTTTCAGGAAATGGATCGCATCATGAATAGCAGCCTTCAGACGTTCGGGATGCCAAACCTCACGAAAAACCTTTCCAACATGCAAAACATGATGTTCAGCCCCTATCTGGAAGTCACTTCCAATGAGAGTGAATATACGATCAGGGCAGAAATGGCAGGCATGGATCCCAAAGATATTCATGTAGAGTTACTGCCCAACGGTACGCTGCTGATTGAAGGTGAAAAACGCATGAACGAGCGTAACAGAGATCATAATTACCATGTTTCTGAACGTAGCTATGGTTCGTTCCACCGTACCCTGCCCTTGCCCGAGTCCGTTATCAAAGAAAGCATCGTGGCTGATTTTGAAAATGGTGTGTTGACTATTTCTGCGGAAAAAAGAGAAACCTCCGCTATGAAGCCACAACGTATTGAAATTAATGCTGGAGAGCATACCCGTCAGCGTTCACATATTGGTGGCTCACGTCAGGAAGCAAGACAGCAGGACTCAAAACAGCAGGAATCGCGTAATGAAGCGGGCAATGCAAGTGCGAAAAAAGTAGCCTAAGTATAACGGGGAGCTGGTACTGATGCACAGCTCCCCGTTTTTTATTTCAAAAGGAATCAACCGATGAATCATCCTTCCTCCTCACCGGCACATAATACCTTAAACCTAACCGAAGATATTACTGCTTTTCCTGCACCGACAAGAGAAGCCAATTATTTTCTAAATGCACTGCAACATATTGCATATGGAAGCATCCTGATTGTAACACCCCATCAGGAACATCTGGAATTTACCGGTTATAAAAAAGGAGTGTCCGCAAGACTGGAACTGCGTGACTGGGATGTATTATCCGATCTGGTGGCAAAAGGGGAAGTAGGCTTTGCGGAAGCCTATATGGAAGGCAGATGGGAAAGTCCCGATCTGACCGCCCTGATTACTTTTGCATTAGTCAATACTGAGTCTTTGGAACATTTCTTTCATGGCAAGCCTATCTATGCCATCTGGATGCGGGTAAGGGAATTTTTCCGTGCCAATTCCCCCACCGGCAGCCGGCGTAACGTCAAGGCTCATTATGATTTGGGTAATGAATTTTACCGTCTATGGCTGGATAAAAGCATGACCTATTCCTGCGGACTGTTTGAAGGTAACCGTAACCGCAGTCTTGAAGAGGCACAACACGCAAAATATAACCGTATCCTGCAAAAACTGGAGGCTCTACCTGGTGAAACGATTCTGGAAATTGGTTGCGGATGGGGTGGCTTTGGCGAAGTAGCGGGCAGAGCAAATCTAAAAGTAACAGGGCTTACGCTTTCCGAAGAACAGGCACGTTTTGCCAGTCACCGTATCAAAGATGCAGGACTGGAAGACAAGGTTTCCATAGTTCTGCAAGATTATCGGGAAATAAAAGGGCAATTTGACCATATGGTGTCGATTGGCATGTTTGAGCATGTAGGCGAACGCTATTGGCCTGTTTATTTTCGTACCCTGAAAGAACGTCTGAAACCGGGTGGAACCGCAATGGTACAAACCATTACGCTGGATGATAAACTGTTTGAATCATTGCACGGCACGACGGGATTTATTGAAGCCTATATATTCCCGGGCGGGATGCTGCCTTCCAAAAGCCGTTTCAAAAAAGCAGCCGAAGCAGCAGGGCTTTATTGCAAAGAAGTATTTAGCTTTGGAGGCGATTACGCTATTACGTTACGTCACTGGCTGGCTGCCTTTGAAGCCAATAAACTCTCCGTTAAAGCGATGGGCTATGATGAACGGTTTATTCGCATGTGGCGGTTTTACCTGACCAGTTGCATTGCTTCTTTTGAAAGCGGGCGTACCGATGTGATGCAGGTGGAACTGAAACATGCTTCCCCTGAATAGTGTTAATAATAATTAGGAAATATGGTTAAGCATCATGTTGAAAAATTTAGCCACCATGTTGCCAGATGGGCAGGCACTTCCATTGCCTTTATCGTGGTTATTTCCTTGCTTTTTATCTGGCTGGTGACAGGTTTTTTTGTTTCCTATTCCAACGGATGGGCAGTTGCATTCGGCATCTTTTTAAGTATTACCAGCTTTATACTGCTCTTTATTATGCAGCGTGCCAACACTAAGGACTTAATGGCTATTCATTTAAAACTCAATGGATTGATAGCTTCACAGCATACTGCCAGTAATGAACTGATTAATATAGAAGAGGCAACGGAAGAAGACATCAAACATATGCACGAACTGCATCGCAAACTTTCGCAGGGGGTGTGACGGAAATCTTAGAACCTGTTTAGAATCTTTTTTAACGATGGATTTTTAGAGAATTTTGTGCGAAAAATGAGGTATGATTCGAGAGGATATGTGGTACTATTTCAAGAATCATACCTCATTTTGCAGCCAAAATTGTCAAAAATAGGC
>Ga0116226_10004581_pt1 | contig 12279 bp, 7 predicted proteins | sample S1TSphfallax_FD_89692 | JGI IMG/M metagenome (GOLD analysis project Ga0116226, IMG submission 89692) | Host-associated microbial communities from peat moss isolated from Minnesota, USA - S1T2_Fa - Sphagnum fallax MG | ecosystem: Host-associated > Plants > Peat moss > Unclassified | place: USA... | reverse complement strand
GTGGTTTGCGCCGAGGCGAGCAGCGCATCCGCGGCGACCACGCCGTAATACGCCTGAACGACGGCCACGGCCACCTGCTGCGAGACGCTGTTCAACGAAGCCGCCGCGGCGTCCAGCGAATGACGCGCGCTCGAAAGCTTGGCTTCGCGCCCGCCAAAATCGTACAGGGTCCACGACAGCGTGACCGCCGCGTCGCGCGTGTTTTGAGAGCTGGATTCGATATTGCCGGTCGCATCGGTATGCACGCCGTCATAGGTCCGCGAGCGCGAACCGGTGGCGGCGATGATGGGCAAGTAGGCGCTGTCGGCCGTGCCGAGAGCCGCCGCCTGTTGGCGCGCGGCCGCCCAAGCCGAACGCGTGGACGGATTACGGCACAGTGCCAAATCCACGGCCCCGCGCAACGACAGGGGGCCCGGAGAAAGCTCGCAGGAACGGTCGGTCGGATCGTTGAGGCCGGGTAGACGGTGCTCGAGCGAGGCGTGCGTGCGGAACACGTCGGGGTCGAACAGATCGGACTTCGGTTCGGCACTGGCGGACGCGGCGACGGAGGCCGCCACTAGCGTTGCCGTGCAGGCGGATGTGAAGCGCATGCTACGGTTCCCGCATCGCTTCAGAACCCGTGCGCAGCGCGCCGTCGACCAGGTAGGACAAGATGGTGCGTTTGCCGACCATGATGTCACCGATGAGCGTCATGCCTGGAACCAGCCTGAAATCCTTTGGGACATTACGCAATTGTGCCTCCTTGATTTCCACCCGTACTTTGAAGTAAGGCTCGACGGCCATGTTGTTCTCGTCCGTGGTGAACGAGCCTTCGCTGATGGTTTTGATGATTCCCTTCGCCGTGCCGTGCTGCATGAAGCGATACGCATCGAGCTTGAGCTGCACCGGATCGCCCACCTTGATGAAGCCGATATCGGCGGCGCGAATGTTGACGTCGGCTTCAACCGGCGCGTCGAGCGGCACCAACGTGAACAGCGGTTCCTGACCCACGTTGAGCGCTCCGCCACCGGTCGCCACCGAGCCGGCGGACACCTTCCCGACTCGCAGCACCACGGCATCGGCCGGTGAATCCAGCGTGGTCAGATCGCTCATCTTTTGCGCCTTCGCAAGGTTCTGGCGCGTGATGTCGAGATCGTTGCGGTCGGCCACGAGCTGGGCACCGGTGTCCGAATGCCATTTTTGAATATAGGCATCCCGCTGTGCCTTCAGTGAATCAAGCGTTTGGCGGGCTTGATTCGCTTGGTTGCTGGCGTCCGCGAGCAATCGGCTCATCTCGGTGCGGCTGTCCGTGGCCTGCATGAGCTGCAACTTCGACACGTAGCCTTTGTCGAGCAGCGGTTGATAGACGTTTTCGAGATCCCCGGCAATCTTCAGACGATTACCGTATTTTTCCGTGTCCGCCCGAAATTGCGCAATCTGCGCCTCGATGCCGCGAATCTGACCGTCGAAGTTCGCGAGATTGGAGCGATACTCGGATTGGCGTTTCTGCCAGATGCCACCTTGCGTCGCTTGATAGGGGTCGGTCATGGAATAGGTGAAGGGCTTTCCCGCCAACTCCGCCTCTTCGCGCAACACCGCAGCCTCATCGCTGGCAAACCGCTGCTGCAGCTGTTTCAAGTCCGCATGGGTGAACGTGGGATCGAGTGTTGCCAGCGTCTGCCCCTTCCTGACAACCTCCCCCGGCTTCACCTGCACCTCGCGCACGATACCGGTATCGAACGGAGATACGTAGATTGACCCAGCAGCGGTCACGATACTGCCAGTGCTGTTGACCACCTTGTCCAGCCTGACCACAGCCATGAGAATCAGCGCAGCGACCACCATGGCGGCGAGCACATAGAGGATGACATGCTCGTTGAGCGGCGAGGTACGCAGCAACACCGACGCCGTTTCGGACTCGAACGCACCGACCAAGTCATTGACCGGATTCGCACGCCGGCGCGGCACGGACACACGCGCGGGACTGACTACCTCCATGCTCATCGTTTGGACCCACCGGCGATCAACAGCGGCATATCCGCGGCGCCCGGATCGAGATGCCGGTTTTGCTGGTACCACATGTGCTTGTAGATATCGCAGCGCTGCAACAATTCCTCGTGCGTGCCGATGTCGTAGAACTTACCGCGCTCGAGCACAAGGATGGCATCGCACTCCACGAGCATGGACAGCCGGTGCGAGATCGACAGCACGGTACGGCCCGTGGCAATGCGTTTTAGATTCGCATTGACGATGGCCTCGCTCTCCGCGTCGAGCGCGCTCGTTGCCTCGTCCAGGATCAGCACCGCCGGATTGATGAGGAGAGCGCGCGCGATGGCGAGCCGCTGCCGCTGGCCACCCGATAAATTCGTGGCACCCTCCGCGAGCGGCGTGTCGTAGCCGCGCGGGAGTCGTTCGATGAACTCTTCAGCCCCGGCCAACTGCGCCGCGCGCACCACGTCGCTGAAGGCCGCCTCCGGCCTGGCCATCGAGATGTTGTCGCGAATGGTGCCCGTGAATAGGAAATTCTCCTGCGGCACGACGCCAATGTTGGTGCGCAGGTGTGTGAGATCGATTTCGCGAAGGTCCATGCCGTCAACCTTGATCATGCCCTCGTAATTCGAGTTCAGCCGCTGCAGCAGGCGGGTCACCGTGGTCTTGCCGGAACCGCTGCGCCCCATGATGCCGAGCATGGTGCCCGCCGGCACGGTGAACGACACTTCGTCGAGCGCAAACGGCGCTCCCGGCGCATAGCGGAACCGTACGTCCTTGAACGACACGTCTCCCTTGATGGGCAGCCGCAGCCCGGTGGTCCGCGTCTCCTCGGGCGGCACATTCATGATGGAGGCCACTTCACCCACCGCGCCACGGACCTCTGCCAAGTCCTGCTGCAAGTGCGCAATCTTGACCAGCGGCTGCGCCAAACGCATCGACAACATGGAGAAGGCGACCAACGCGCCGGGGTTGATCGACCCAGGACTTGCCAGCACGGTGTAGGCGCCGACGGCCATGCAGCCTGAATAGATGAGACGCTCGAACGGCATCGTCAATGTCTGGGGATAATTCGTCATCAAACCCAGCGCGTGCTGAGCCGCGGTCGAATTGGCCACACGTATATCCCACTCCTTGCGTCGCCGTCCCTCGAGCACCAGCGACTTGATCGTCTTGATGCCGTGGATTGTTTCCACCAAGTGAGAACCTTTCGCGTGTTCCGCCTTCACGGAATCGAAATGCAACCGCGAAATCGGTTTGAGAAAGACCATCACGATGAGGAAAATGATGCCGGACAGACTGAAGGCCATCAGCGAAAGCCGCCAATCGAGGATAATCATTGCCGGGATCAGCCCGATGAGCGGCACCGCATCCAAGAAGGCACCAAACAGTTGTCCGGTCAGGAAAGTACGGATTTTCCACACCGCCCCCAGTTTGCCGAGCGTATACCCCGTCGGCTCTCGCTCGAAATAGTCCATCGGCAGCTTGAGCAGCTTCTCGATGATGTACAAATTGATACGGGCATCGATACGCGTGGTCGCCACCTGCGTGAGTAGGCGGCGCAGGTACATGAGTACCGTCTCGAATAACAGCACGAGCATTAACGCGCCAACCAGGACGTTTAGAGTGGACATGGACCGGTTCACGAGGACCCGGTCGAGCACGATCATGAAGATGAAGGGCGGCATGAGCGCGAACACCGTGCTGACCAGTGCACCGACCGCGATGTCGCTGAACAACTTGCGCTCCCGCAGCACCTGGGCGGCAAGCCACCCTATTCCGAAGGGTACCTGCTCATCGCCAGCCGCGTGGATGCGCTTGACGAGAATGACCTCGCCTTCCCACACTTCGGCCAGATGCAATTCGTCGATGGCGAACACCGCATCCGGACCGGCGGCCGGATCGCGGATAACGGCCACCGTACCTTTCGCCGGATCGGAGCGCGCATCATCCAATATGAGGGATCCGCCCTCCTTGGCACGCAGAATGGCGGGCAAGGAGCGAGCCAGTCTCGGCAACTCGTGGAACGCCATGCTCACCGGCTTCGCTTCGAGTCCAAGCTCGCGCGCCAGCGCAACGAGGGTCGCCGTATCCGGTTCACCGTCACCCAGCGCAAACCGGCGCCGCAGCTGCTCGAGACTCACGTCGACCCCGAGACGCGTCGCGACCGCGGCCAGCGCCATCAGCGAGCTGGCGACGGGCAGTGAGTTCGCCGCAGACGGCGACCCATCAACGCCATTCGAAGTCAATCCAGGAACTTGATGCATTGGCCTTAAGTTTTTGGGCGCGGTGAGACTCAATATGCGTGAGCAGCAAATGCCAGACTCTGCGCGACATTCCGTTTCTTCCATGCCGCGTTGCGGCAACGCGTCGCGCGAAATTGTGACTTCGACATTTAAATATGCGCGGGGGACAGGCTATGTTTGAGCATCGATACATAGGATCGCGCGTGTCAATCAAATCCATCATTGCTGAGACGGAGCATGTCAGCGCGATTGCCCAGGATATCGGCGGCGACACGGTCGTCGTCACCTTCAATGAAATGGGCTTCGTGCGCAATGGCACCCATTTTTGGGGCGACGAGTTCCTGTTGAAGCTCGGTGTCTCCGCCATTGGCATCGTCACGCCGCGGCCCAACTGGTATCCGCCGCGCGACATGGATGAAATCATCCCGGCCGTGCTGGCGCAAGTCAAAGGACGCCGCGTCGTCACTTACGGACACAGTCAGGGCGGCTTCGGAGCGCTCAAATTCTCAGGACGGCTCAATGCGTCGGTGGCACTGTGTTTCTGCCCGCAATGGACCATCAATCCCGACGACGTTCGCTCCTTTGATTCGCGGACGACACCCTATTTCGATGCGGCCTTGGGTAACGGCGTGCACTTGGTGCCCGGCGACGTCTGCAAGGGCTCGTTCATTTTCTACGACCCGATGGAGCCGACCGACGCGCGGCACGCCGACGTTCTCTCGGCCTATCCGGGCGTCTATCGGGTTCTGGTGCCCTTCGGGATGCATGACACGATCCGCATCCTGACAGAGGGGCGCGGCGCATCGAGCCTCATCAATCTGTGCCGCACGCCAACGCTACCCACCATTCCCGATTTTCGCCGCATCATCCGGCATTGCCGCCGCCACTCGAAGACCTATCATGACCATATGATCCGGGGTCTCATCCTGCGGATGAGCCATTCCCGCAATCACTCCTCGGTGTTTCTCTCCCGCATCTTTGCGAAGACCGGTAAGCCCACCCGCTTTTACTCTGCGCTGATCGCCCACGCCAATGGGGACACCGTGCTGGCTCGATCGGAACTGGCAAGCACCACGCGACGGGACTTCGAAGACATCGAACTCTTGTTCCTGTGGAGCCTGACCAACAGCCTCGAGTTCTTTGATGCCGAAATGGCCGTCGCCGGGCGCATCCGTGAGTTGGAACCCGACAATACCTGGGCTTGCCTGCATGCCGTCAAGACCTTGACGCGGGCCGGTCATCTGCGCGAAGCAGAGGCCGAACTCACGCGGATATCCCGCCATCCCGGTGCCGCCGAACATGCCAGTTACTTTGAAGAATTCTCGGCGTTGATCCGCCAGTTGACGTCTCAAGGCGCCGCTTCCGCGGCCTAACGGCCACCGATTGCATGCTGCCCATCATCTTTCGGGGTAACAACGAGCCCGGGTTCTTCGCGCACGCCGTCGGCATGCGCAGCGGTCCGAACCCGCTCGAAGTCCTACCCGGCAATCAGCGAACCGACGAGTCGCGCTATGCCTGCCTGATCGTCGTCAAGGATTATCATCGCATGCGCTTAAGAGCGGCGAATTCGAGCGAATGGCATTACAGCCAGATCGAACCCGATGTCATCGCCGACGTGCGCGCGGGCCGCGCCATCCTGGTGTTCGATCTCAGCAATGAAGGCCCTGCCTACGATAGCGACATTTTCAACGAGTTGTACACGTGGATCGAAAACCACCGACTGCCGCCGGGACGCTGCATCTGGCTTGCGCAGAATCGCGTGATGGGTACGGCCGCCGCGGCTCACGCGGGCGGGCGTGCCCGGATGATCGCATTCGAGCGGTACGATTATTTCGTGAAGCTCATGGCCTGGAATTTCTCGGTGATGGACGGGCAACAGCGCGGTTCAAACGGGGATGGGTATCTAGGCCGGGACGACTACCTAGGCCGGCTGTGCAACGTCGCGCGCAAGGACAAGCTCTTGCTGTGCCTCAATGCGACGCCCCGGCTTGCACGCGTACTGACCATCGCTGCCCTGTATCAGCACCAGCTCTTGCACCGGTCCCTCGTGTCGTTCCCGGGCATGCAGTACGTAAAGTCGGGCGTGTCGCTGGACGAAGTGTTCGGCTTCATCGATGCCCATCCCAGTCTCGCGAGCTTGCGGCCGTGGGTGCAGACGGTCGCTCGGATGGCACCCCAGCGCGTCGACGATTTTCAAGAACAAGGCAATGCGCTGGTGGAAAAGATAGACCGCAGCGCCTACGAGCGTACCTATTTCTCGCTGGTCACCGAGAGCGACTTTTCGGCACGGCATATCGAACGCGTGACCGAGAAGACCGTAAAGGCTTTCTGTCTCGGACACCCGGCGTTGATCGTCGGCAATACCCACTCCGTCGACATCATGCGCACATACGGCTTCGAAGACTGGAGTGACCTGTTCGACCGTCACTTCGACTCCGTGGTGGAACCCGCGGCTCGTTTCGACTCGGTACTCGGTGAGGCGCTGCGTCAAACGCAACGCATCACGGAGGATCCCGCTGCGTGGCTCGATGCCAGTCGCGAAGTCAGCACTCACAACCATCGGTATGCGGTCAGCGGCGCGTTCTTGAACCGCTACATCGACACTTACGATCGGCGTCTCATCGAACGCATGGCGTCGCTGATCGCTGCCTGATGCGCGCCCGCACAACCGTCGCAAAGGTTGTGCAGTGCAGGTGCCCGGCAAATGAGGAATGGGTCGATGTGGCGCGGCCGGCGACCTGATTACTATCCGACGCACGCCGGGTTCGACTCCATGCCCGATAAGGACGCTTCCGTGGATATTCCCCCGTACTCAAGCCTCATCAATCGCAAGCTCATCGTTCCCTCGTCGCGAAAACCCTTCGTCGCGGTCGACGAAAATTTCGTCACTCAGCTTTTGATGCCAGGGCTCGAGAGAATTCGTGTGGACGAGGCCTGGTACTTGGAGACGTACCCCGATGTTCGTGACGCCATTCAACGCAAGGTGGTCGAGGGCGCGAAGGCTCACTACTGCCAATATGGCTATTTTGAACACCGGATGCCGCACCGAATCGCGGTCGACGAACCCTGGTATTTGTCCGAATACCCGGATGTCCGCGAGGGAGTCATCGGAGCCCGGGATTTTGCGTCCGGCCAAGATCACTTCGAACGCCTCGGGTACAAGGAAGGGCGCTTTCCGTATCGTGGCTTTCGGCTCGAGACGGTGAATCCATGACCATCGGCGAGCCGCCGATCGATATTTTCGACGACGATTTCCACGAGGCAGTCGCTCCGCGGAACTACGAGAAACCGGACTGGTTCGACGAGGAGGCGTACCTTAGCGCAAATCCCGACGTCCTCGTTTCAGTGGGCGCCGCCGAGTTTGCGTCGGCGTATCACCATTACATTCTGCACGGTCGCGAAGAGCGGCGGCCTCTGCACGGTAGCTCCCCCGACCGGCGTAACTGCTTGATCCGCCAGCGCCGCGGCGACGACCGTCCGCAGAAAGCGGAGCTGCGGTCATCGGTGGAGGTGGCGATGATGTCACCGCGCGGCGGATTGATGGTGGTCGGATGGGTGGACGACATGTCCGTGGCCTTGGATTGGGTCAAGCTGTCCGGCAACGGGTGGCACATGACGCTGACACCGAACCGTCTCGCCCGCTTCCGCCGCACCGACGTCGAGGCAGCCCTGGGCGCGGTGGGTGTCCACTCGTTCGGTTTCTTCGCCTTTGCATATGCGGCAGAACCCCTTGGCGACATGGACACATGCACGGTCACGCTGGGCCTCGCCGATGCGCGCGAGGTCGTCAAGGAACTATCGTTGCGCCGCGTCAGCGAGATCGAACTGCGTAACACCGCCCTGGGTTACGTCTCCGACTCGGAATTTTTCGGCAATCGACAGGTCGAGGCGGTACGACTGTTGCGCGGTCCCGTGGGCACCACCATCGTCAAACACAACCGCGACATCAGCCAGGACATCGTCCGCGGCGCACACGTCGAGCGCTTTGGACCCAGGGACCGGAAGCTGCGTGGCTCTCTGGTGGTCTGCCTCTACGGCAAGCCGGAATACCTGTTCCTGCAGAACGCGTTGTTCGCGGGCGGCCATGGCATCGAGGACTACGAGATGGTGTACGTCTCGAATAGCCCGGAGATGGCCGAGAAACTCATGAAGGACATGCGCACAGCCACCCAGATCTACAATCTGCCGCAAACTCTGGTGTTACTGCCGGGCAATGCCGGTTTCGGCGCAGCGAACAATGTCGCCGTGAATCACGCGGTGAGCGATCGCATCTTGATCGTCAACCCGGATGTGTTTCCGCGCGACGCCGACTGGGCCAGCAAACATACGCAGATCGTCACAGACCGACCCAAGGCGGAAACCGACCTGTTCGGCGTGCCGCTCTACTACGACGATGGCACGCTGATGCACGGTGGTATGTATTTCGAATACGACGTGGGATTGAGCGGCGATGCGGCGGCGATGACGGGCTGCCGGATGGTACGCGTCGAGCACTACGGCAAGGGCGCACCGGCCTGGTCCGACGAGTTCACCCGGTCGCGGCCGGTACCGGCGGTTACCGGGGCATTCATTTCCATCAGTCGAGCCTGGTATGAAAAGTTAGGCGGCTTCACCGAGGATTTCGTTTTTGGCCACTATGAAGATGCCGATCTATGCCTGAAAAGCATCGCCGCGGGGGTTGCTCCGTGGATTCACGATATTCGCCTGTGGCATCTCGAGGGCAAGGGCTCGACTCGCCTGCCCGTGCACGAGGGCGGCTCCTACGTGAATCGCGGCATCTTCTCCGAGCGCTGGGACGCGGTGATCAGTGCCGGTCTCGAGGGCAGAAGGCCAAGCCACCCGCTTCTAAATCCAGACGCTTCACTCAAGCCTACCGTGGCGGGTAAGCCCAACCACTCCACGAAGCCAGCGACCCGCACGCGCTCCTCGTTGTTGTTTCCGAAGGCAGCCAAGGGAAATCCGGCATGACCTTGGCCACGATGCAGAGCGGACCGATTACAGCGGCTGCGCCCGCGACAGCCCCTTTGAAAGTGTTGCTCATCAGCCTATTCCATCCGGAATTGGTGCGCGGCGGTGCGCAGCAGATCTGCTACGAACTCTTCGAGGGCTTGAAGACGATGCCCGGGGTCAAGCCCACTCTGCTCGCGTCGGTGGATTCATCGCTGCCGGCTCTGTACAAGAGCGGCGCTCGCATCACCGGCTTCGACGGCCGTGACGGCGAATTCTTGTTTCTGAGTCAGGAATATGATTACTGGTGGCATCGCACGTCGAGCCCCCTTCTGCTCGAGGCTTACGCGGATTTTCTACGCCTGATTGCGCCGGACGTGGTGCATGTCCATCACTTTTTGACGCTGGGGGTCGAACTTCTGACGCTGACGCGGCGGGTCTTGCCGCAGGCACGGATCGTCTTCACCTTCCACGAATTCATGACCATCTGTGCCGCGGACGGCCACATGGTGCGCAAGCACGACAAGTCGCTGTGCACGCATGCCTCGCCGGTGCGTTGCCATCAGTGCTTTCCGGCGCTGCCACCCGAGCAGTTCTTCGTGCGCGAAAAATGGATGAAGAAGCACATGGAAGCGGTGGATATATTCACCACCCCGAGCCGCTTCATGATTCAGCATTACATCGACTGGGGAATCGACTCGGAGCGGATATTTCAGGTAGGCAACGTACAGCGTAACCGAGGCGGCGGCACCTCAGTGACGCACGAGCCACGGGCGCGGCGCAATCGCTTCGGGTTCTTCGGCCAGATGGTGGACATGAAGGGCGTACAGATCATTTTGCGCGCGGTTGAATACCTGCGGGCATCGGGTTTCACCGACTTCGTGGTCGAGATCAATGGCGATAACATCCGCTATGCGTCCGATCAGTGCCGCCGGGAGATCGAAACGTTTCTCGACGCCGAACGCGAGAAACCGATCGCCGAGCAGAACGTGCTGTTCAACGGTTCCTACCAGGTTGATCAGCTCGCGGGCCGCATGGCGCGTATCGACTGGTGCATCGTGCCATCCATATGGTGGGAAATCTTCTGCCTCGTCATCTCCGAAGCTTGGATGTTCGGGCGACCCGTGATCGTTTCCAACGTAGGCGGACCGCGCGAGCGAGTCCAGCATGAGAAGGACGGGCTGCATTTCCAAGTCGGTGATCCGCAGGCACTGGCGAACACGATGCGCCGCGCCAGCACCGAGGTCGGATTGTGGGACCAATTGTCCGCAGGCATCAGCCCGCCGGCCGACCGCGACGTGATGGTCGCCGAATATTTTGCGCTGTACCAATCGGGCAGCGCGGTGCCGAGCGAGATTCTGCGAGACGCGATCGCTCAATGAAACAGGCCAAAGAACCATTGAGCGACTGGAATTCAATCGAGCCGCCGGGTGCCGCGGAAGGCGGCGGAATCGAAGGTCTCGTCGACAGCGTCACTCCTTGGGGGGCTACGGGCTGGGCTTTCCTACCCACCGATCCGCAGCAGCGACTGCAAATCGAGGCGATGCTCGAGGATCGAGTCATCGGACGTGCTTATGCCGACCGACCGCGCGCCGACTTGGCACAACGCGGTAAGGGCACCGGACATTGTAGTTTCTCGTTGATTTTCGATGAACCGATTGAAAGCGACGCGACACCGACTTTTCATGCCGTTGGGCCAAACGGCAGGAGCTTGCTTCCGGGCAGCAAGTGGGCGAGCGTCGCCGGGCACGTCGATCGGCTGACACACTCGAATGCCATGGGTTGGGCGTGGATGCCGGCGGAGCCGAACCGCGCGTTGACGGTTGAGGCCGTTCTGGACGGGGTCGTCATTGGCCAGGCCATCGCCGATGAAATGCGTGCGGATATCTGGGCATCGGGTCGCGGCTCCGGGCGATACGGCTTCAACATCCGTTTCGAGGTACCGGTTGGCGACGACCGGCTTCCCGATATACGCGTTCTTGGTCCCGGCGAAGCCACGATGTTGAAAAGTCCGGAAAGCCTCGCGGCATTCGAAGGGGTCCTCGAGGGTTTGACGCGCTGGGGTGCCACGGGCTGGGCGTGGATGCCTGAATCGCCATACGAATCAGTGCACGTCGAGGCAGTCATCGATGGCAATGTCATCGGTCGGACCGTGGCCGATGAGATGCGACCGGACCTGCTGCGGCGTGCTCAGGGCACCGGTCGGTACGGCTTCACGCTCGCTTTCAGAAATGACTTGTCCGGCGAGAAATTACCCACCATTCGCGCGCTTGGGCCTCACGGTGGGACGATTTTGCCGGGAGAAACGTGGTCGAGTGTTTCGGGCTTTGTCGACAGTATCAGCCGGCACGGCGCCGTGGGCTGGGCATGGATGCCGGGTCAACCTCACGAATCCATGCGCGTCGAGGCGGCTCTGGACAACCGGGTTCTGGGCAGCGCGATTGCGGACCAAATGAGGGAAGACTTGGCCGCCTCGGGGCGGGGAACCGGAAGGTATGGCTTCAATCTGACATTCGATGAGCCGCTTACGCATGAGCGGCTGCCGGAGTTTCGTGTTCGAGTCGATGGCATCGTTTCCGTACTGCCGTCCGTCAGCATTATCGAAGACCCGTCTGCAGTAGTGTCCTCGCTAGCGTCGACGGTCGCGAAGCCCGTCGACACACAGCCGGCCGCTCACGAAGCGAGCCTTCGTGCCGCATTGAACAGTGAACTGCTCGACAGGGAAACGGTCGCCCACCTTCGTAAGTTGTCCAGCTTATGGGAAGTGCAATCCACCCGATCATCTGAAATCGCCTACGACATCGGCAGAGCGTTCCAGCGCAGCGGTAGCTTCGAAGAGGCCGCATCCTGGTACCAGGCCGCGATTGTTTTGGAACCCGTATTTCCATGGGCTTACTTTGAAATGGCCGAATTGGTCGAACGGGCCGGTCGAATCGAGGAATCCGCCACCCACACGTTGAAATTTCTCGCTCTGGTCCATGCGAACCCACACGCGGTTGCACTGGATGAAAGGCATAAGACCACCCTACTGCACCGCTGTCACAAGATATTCGGCTCCGACGTGGCGTTGGCGCGAGAGACCTACAAATCGGCCTACCGGATCGGCGTGTCCGATTAC
>Ga0116226_10004580_pt1 | contig 12281 bp, 11 predicted proteins | sample S1TSphfallax_FD_89692 | JGI IMG/M metagenome (GOLD analysis project Ga0116226, IMG submission 89692) | Host-associated microbial communities from peat moss isolated from Minnesota, USA - S1T2_Fa - Sphagnum fallax MG | ecosystem: Host-associated > Plants > Peat moss > Unclassified | place: USA... | reverse complement strand
TCTGAAATGGTCGTGTATAGGGAAATAGACCCAAAATAAAGAAGCTTCCACCTCCCCAAATTCCGGTTTGAGTTAGCTGAAACAATCGTCTTTTGACTTCTTGGAGATGCTGTTTTTGTTGTTCATTCAATTGTGTTGTAATTGGTTGAGCGGCTGCTGCTTGTGGAATTGGGAGGTTTAAGAAACCTCTGGAGGGTTGGGAAGCAATGGGATATGCTAAATCATTTTTGGAACGGCGCTGCCAACTATATACGCCCCAACTCATAACAATCATTGCCAATCCAATACCCGCAGCAATTTTGCCTTGGTTGATTAAAGATTTAGTTTGTCTTTCTTGCTTTGCTTCTTGCAAGTCTTCTTCTAAAGCTTCGGCGACTTGATTTGCTGATGTCCATATATCTACTTGTCGTAGTCCAGCATCCTCAGAAGTGATGGTCATCAGGTATTGACCGTTGACATAAATTACTGGTAAATCGTTTACTTTGCGAACTTCTACCTTAATTTCTGTTTTTGCTGCTGACTGAAAGTAATTGTCGCCAATTTTCTCCAACTTCTTTTGGATGTCTTCTGACCGCTCAGGAAAGTTGGTTTTTGATGCCGCTATCTGAAATAACCGCCGACCATCTAAATAAATCCAGCCTGTGACAAGTTTATCATTTGAATCATTACTCGCACTGCTGGGAGCTTGTAACTGAGGGAAAAAAGGAATCTGGGCTGTGGCTTTTGGCATAGATACAACGGTTATGGCCATTGAACTAGCGATCGCCAAAAATTGAAAACGCACTCAAACACCTCCTGGAAAAAAATTCACTATTGACTACTTGTATAACCATCCTCCGTAATTAATTTGAGTAGATGTACCTATCTAAAGTTGAGGTTTTCTCTTTAGATAATGAAGTTTTGATATTTTTTTATTTTTTCTCTACCTTTGGAAAGATGACAAAGTACCTAAAATCAGCAGTGAAGGCTGAGAAGAGTCTTACTCTTACCAAAGATAAAACAAAAAAGAAGAAGCGGCGGATGAAGTTGACATTGGGATAATCAAACGTCAAGCTAATTTTGAGGACTATTGACTAGTAATTTGCTCATTGCAAGCAAAAATCGCCAGTTGTACAATAACCTAGTAGAGTGCGTAAAATTTACGTAGCTTTTTTTATTTTTTGAGGAAACTTTTGATGACCGCAACTTCTCCCCGATTAAAGCACGAGGTTAAAGACCTCGCCCTAGCTGCCTTGGGAAGACAGCGCATTGAATGGGCTGGACGGGAAATGCCAGTTTTGCGGCAGATCCGCGATCGCTTTGCTATCGAAAAACCCTTCGCTGGTTTACGCCTTGTAGCTTGCGCCCACATTACAACAGAAACAGCACATTTGGCGATCGCACTGAAAGCCGGTGGTGCAGACGCGCTTCTAATTGCTAGTAACCCCTTATCAACTCAAGATGACGTAGCCGCTAGCCTCGTCCTCGATCATGAAATTCCTGTCTTTGCTAAAAAAGGCGAAGATAACGCAACTTATAACCGCCACGTCCAAATAGCTTTAGATCATCGCCCCAACATTATTGTTGATGACGGTAGCGATGTGGTCGCAACTTTGGTACAAGAACGCCAACACCAAATTGCTGATTTGATTGGTAGCACCGAAGAAACCACAACCGGTATCGTGCGGCTACGCGCCATGTTTAGAGATGGCGTTCTCACCTTCCCCGCAGTCAACGTCAACGATGCTGATACCAAGCACTTCTTTGATAATCGCTATGGTACTGGGCAATCAACCCTAGATGGCATTATCCGCGCCACAAATATTTTGTTGGCTGGTAAAAACATTGTTGTCGTCGGTTATGGCTGGTGTGGCAAAGGTACAGCCCTCCGGGCCCGTGGGATGGGTGCTAACGTCATCGTCACCGAAATCGACCCCATCAAGGCAATTGAAGCCGTAATGGATGGCTTCCGCGTTCTGCCAATGGCTGAAGCTGCACCCCAAGGTGATATTTTTATCACTGTGACTGGTAACAAGCACGTCGTTCGCGGTGAACACTTTGATGTGATGAAAGACGGTGCGATCGTTTGTAACTCCGGTCACTTTGACTTGGAACTTGATTTGAAATACTTGGCTGCACAAGCTAAGGAAATCAAAGAAGTTCGTCCTTTCACTGAAGAGTATAAATTGAACAATGGTAAATCAGTTGTCGTTCTCGGACAAGGACGTTTGATTAACCTGGCTGCGGCTGAAGGACACCCCAGCGCAGTTATGGATATGAGTTTTGCGAACCAAGCCTTGGCTTGTGAATACCTGGTGAAGAATAAAGGTAAGTTACAACCTGGTTTGCACTCAATTCCTGTTGAGGTTGATCAAGAAATTGCTCGTCTGAAGTTGCAGGCTATTGGGATTACCATTGATAGCTTAACAGCAGATCAAATTGAGTACATCAATTCTTGGACATCGGGAACTTGATACATTGATTAGTTAATTTTTTAGGGGATAGGCTTTTAGGCTTATCCCTTTTTTTGTTTCGCGCAAAGACACAAAGTAAAATGAAAAGCAATACGCTTGGGTTAAGGCTAAAACTCTTAGTCAAAGTCAATTTTTTAACGTAACCGCCAAGGACGCGAAGAGAAGAAATAAGTGCTTAACTGAACTGTATTGGGTTTTAACGAGGCTAGAATTATAAAGAACCGTGGGGCACACGGTCTTTGAGCTTCAGTTAATGTCTTTATAGAAGAGTCACGCTCATTGCCCATTTACTGCTTGCCGAAAGAATGCCTACATCGTCATAGTGCGAGTAGGGAAAATCTAAATTTTGTGAGAAATTTTATTACTTAATTGAAAACAATGCCCCATACCCAATTTAAAAATCTACCCCTCGTTTAAGTTCTACACCTTGATTAGCGTAGTGTTTGTGGCAGTAAACCTCTGAATGAACGCTAGCCAAGTCAAAGTACGCTGGTTGATTTTGACAGCGACCAGTGATGATGATTTCGGTGTCGCGGGGTTTGCGGAGCAAAGCTTGGACAATGGGTTCAACGGGGAGTAGTTCTAAGTCAACAGTGGGATTTAGTTCATCGAGAATAATAGTTTTATACAATCCAGAGGCGATCGCAACTTTAGCGATTTCCCAACCCCGTTCGGCTTCTACGTAGTCTAATTCTTGCCGAGAATTGCGCCAGACGATCGCATCTCCACCACAGCGTTGATGATCTACCACTTCTGGATATGACTGCTGCAAAGCGGCGATCGCCGCATCTTCTGTATACCCAGTACCACCTTTAAGCCACTGCATAATCAACACACGGGTAGATCCTGGATGATTAATTCCTCTACCAATGGCCTGTAAGGCTTTACCCAAAGCACTAGTAGACTTGCCTTTACCAGCACCAGTATAAATTTCAATCCCTTCAAGAAAGAGGGCTTTGGCTATTGGGTGGTGTAGGGGTTTCATTTCTGAGTGCAAATCTGCAATATCCAGCAACTTTTGTGGCGCTGCGCGTCCGGTAGCAATGATTTCCAACTCTTGGGGTTTGGATTTTAATGTCTTTACCACTTCATCCACTGGTAGCAAACCTAAATCCAGAACGGGGTTAATTTCATCTAAGACGACAACTGAATATAAACCGCTAGCGATCGCACCTTTGGCTACATCCCAACCCCGCGTTGCTTCATCTCGGTCAAAGGTGGTAATTTCGTCATGTCCAAAAAATTCGGCTCTCCCAGTGCGAACCTGATCAATTAAATGGGGAAACCCCCGCTGCAAAGCGGCGATCGCGCCATCTTCGTCATAATCACGTTCAGGCCCTTTTAAAAACCGCAGCAGTAAAACCCGGTTAGAATCGCTAGGGGTATTTATCCCCAAGCCTATGGAGCGCAAAACCACCCCCAAAGCCGCCTGGGACTTACCTTTACCCACGCCATCATAGACGTGAATTTGACCAATGAGCCGTTCCTGACGCACTTGCGCTGTGCGAATACCAATACCGTTCCTTGTCATCTCTTGAAAAGCTATAACGTGGCAGTCTTTAATCTTACCTAACGTCCTGACAATTCAGATTATGTGGAAAAGCCCACGAAAAACCTAACCCCCCCTTCCCGACGCTCTAAGGCAATACAGTTCAGTTCCGTACAACGGATATACAGATGTATTAAAATTGTCAACAAAAAATTATTAGTACACCAACATCATAAAGGACAAAAACAATGTAATAATTTCCCCCATCATCCTCACTATCCCAGTTATACTCTCTACAGTTAAACCTTACCCTTGACCATTTATGCCTGAAAATTGGACGCTTCCCAGAATTTTCCCCATTGGTGGAATTCTGTTTGACCTTTTATTTGTAATGATTGCCATCCCCATCGAAGCATACATTTTGCACTATAGACTCAAATTTGACAAAAAATCCAGTACTTTTTATGCTATTTCTATCAATCTGTTTTCTAGTGTAATTGGTTGGTTCATATTTTTTGTAGCAGAACCAATGTTACCTATACAAGTGAAATCCGAATTAATTAACTATATATTTTTTAGTAATTTTAAATCAGCGAATACCCAAGTAATAATCATCTTAACGGCTTTTATAGTTTTCTTTGCCACTTTTTTGATGAAATTTTTCATTTTGAAGTTATTACTACTATCATTGAATGAAACATTCGCTAAAAAAGAAGAAGACCCTCAAACATCTCAACGGCGGCGATGGCGTGTTTTTACCAATGTTAAATTACAAAGTACTAGTTTGGTTACTACTATACTAATAGCAAACTCTCTGAGTTATAGTGCTATAACTATTATTTTACTGCTTCGCGCCAGATAAAAATAATTTAATTAAAAAGAATAATATTGATTAACTAATCAGGTGGAGTGAAAAAAATGAATACGCTACTTAAAGATGTATTTGGGATTTTAGATGTATTTGGGATTTTTAAATTTGTTGAAGGGCTTTATGCGGGAATTAGAAAAGTATTACTTCCCCCCAAAGCCTATTCCTGGCAGACATTTATTTATATGAGTGTTTTTTCTTGGGCGCTTTCATATTGTGCTACAGGTTATATCAAGGATATAATTGCCTTTTTCGGTTGGTTATTTTTAATTTCCGGCACAGCTTGGTATACAACTCAAGATCCTTTGAGAGTTCCTGGTACTTTTATGCCAGTTGGTGCAGTGATCACTGGACTCTTAGTTAGCGTTTTTGCCTTTGGAAGTCAAGAGGATGGAGTTACACCAAGGTCAGTAGTTTTTTGGCCGACAATTGCAGCACTCATCACAGCAATACCAGAATTTATTGAAGGAACTGACACCGACGCTAAAGCCCGCATTCCTAAGCCACAAGACCGTCAAAGAATAATAATTTTAGTTGCTAGTAGTATGCTACTAAGTTGCTGGATTCAGTTTTATTTTGTGATGGATCATTGGTTGCAACAATATCCAAGTTTACAGGCAGATACTTTTAAGCGTAGTACCTTTGTTGTTAGAACAGAAGAACGAGTAAAAATCCCACAAAACGGCGCTATCATTTTAGAAAAACTTCAACCAATAGTAGTAGATAAAATAGCCAACACACCTTGGTCGGAAGTTGAGAAATGGTTGCAATTTGCGAAAGAACGGGTAGGAACTCTGGGTAAGGAAGTAATTCAAAAAAGCCTGGGAAAATATGAAGAGAAGAATCTATGGCATGTTGAACCACGTGTAACTAATCTGAATTCTGGATATGTATTAGATTTATTAAGTATTTGGATAGGCCCGAGTTCTAACTTACGGGGCTATTACTTGAAAAAATCTTGTCGAATTGAACCAGTTGCAGCAACTAGCAATTCCGAGAATAAGATTACAGTGGCAGAAATTGAATGCGATCGCGGCAGTAAATTAATTACTGGATCACCACCTTTGCAGCAATAAGGGGGATAAGGGAGACAAGGGGACAAGGGACAAGTTAAAAAGTAAAAAGTAAAAGATAATCCCCATAAATAAATTTAGGGACTACCCTTTGCTACGCAACGCTACCGCGAACGCTGTTCGCGTTCAGACCATTTTTCTTTCTTTTGTGTTGTTTGGTGATAACTTGCAACAAGTCTTTCCCCTTGTCCTCTTTCCATACCCAATTCTCAATACCCCAATAAAAAATGACAACTAACAGAATTTTTGTACTAGCAAAGAATGTGTTTCAGGAAGTGGTACGCGATCGCATCCTATATATTATTGGTTTTTATGCGTTAATCCTCGCCACCGCCTTCCGCGTCCTTCCTGAATTTGCAGCTACGACTGAAGACAAAATGTTTTTAGACTTTGGTATGGCGGCGATGAATGCCATCGGGTTGATTATTACGATATTTATTGGTACGGGACTGGTTAATAAAGAAATTGAAAAACGCACTATTTTGGTGTTAATTGCTAAACCTGTCAGCCGTAGCGAAATTATCGTCGGCAAATACTTGGGTTTATCCGCAGTACTAGCTGTACTGATCGCCATGATGACAGCAATTTATCTGGTATTTCTGCAATTTGGTAAGATTCCTCATCCAACGGCGAGTATTCTAATTGCTGCAATTTTCTTATTTTTGCAGTTGTCATTAATCACTGCTGTGGCTATTACCTTCGGTGTTTTTACTGCTTCTTTGCTAGCGACAATTTTAACCTTTGCAGTATATTTAATCGGCAATATTACTCAAGATTTAGTACAACTTGGTCGTCTTAGCCACAACCCTGGTATGGAACGTCTAACTCAAGGTTTGTATCTCATATTACCAGATTTATCTCGATTAGATTTAAAAAATGATGCTGTTTATGGTCTGCAAGCACTACCTGACACAACTGCACTGATTACAGATGCTGGCTATGGCTTACTTTATAGTGCTATGTTGTTAGCGATCGCTATTTTTATCTTTTCACAACGCGAATTTTAGTCATTGCGCATGGAGGAGCCACCGCGCTGCTTCACCAAAATCCAAAATTGAAGATTAACTATTTTACCAGAAATCACCCGCTCATAATCCCCACCCTACGAGTCCGTTGAGCGTGGGGACTACCGCGATTCGTTAAAAAACGAAACAGGGATTGCAACATAGATTGATTCTGTCTTACTCTGGAAAAACTACTATGCTAGTTTGAGTTCCTAAACTTTGGGAACCACAGCACATAACTGGCTTTCCAGGATTAGCACCCTGCCGATTAACTTGTTCAATAAAACACTTTGATAGCCTAAAACGATGAAAGCATCTGCTAATTTCGACTTTGAAGACGAGAAATTCAATGCACCGCCTTCTCAAGTCATCCCTTGGTGTCAGATGATTAATCCTCGGTATGGCACAGATGGTATGCAATCCCACGGTTTGGCGATTAAGCTAGATAATGCCAATGCTGTCGGCTTTGTGCCAGATGAGAATTGGCAGCAGGTAGAGCATGAATTTAGCTCTGGAGTCGAAACTGTCTTTATTAGCACTACTCCCCACTTGGTTTTAGTGCGTCGGGGGCCATTGTCTGTCAAAGACCGGGAAAGTGGTCTAAAACTGGGTACCCTCAAAGAGAATTATGACGCTTTTTTAGCAGACAAACTTAAATTTAAAACCTTTACTCGCTATCTAATTTTTATAGTGGGTGAGAATAAAAAGTTTTTACATGAATCACCACTACAACTAACTCTTAATGGTGCCGCTGGAGCGAGTTTCAGCAAAACCTACTGCGAATATCAACAAGGCAAAGTAGTTAGTGGATTCGTTGCTGAACTAGAAAAAGCTTATGCTGTTTACCGCAAGCAACCATTGACACCAAAAGGCCCTTTGTTCCATGCTCACGGGATTTTTTGCCCGATAATTGAGTGTGAAGAAAGAGGTATTGAACCAAATACAGTTTTGGTCGCTTCAACTGTAGACTACAAACATCCGACGGTAGGAACTTTAACACAATATTTAATTGCTTCGGATTCTCTTGAATCTGCAATGATTTGCAAGATTTTTGAAGAATACAAAGATTTTGGCAAGGAACCTGTAAAATCAGAAATGCCTAAATTGGCAATGGCAGGAGTTTCCAACTCTTACGTTTATGCTGATGAAGATGATTTTGCTTATCCGCCCTATTAGTTAGGGAAATGAGGGGGATGAGGGAGTAAGGGAGTGAGGGAGTGAGGGAGTGGGGGGAGAATAACTAATGCCCCATTCCCAATGCCCCATTCCCAATGCCCCATGCCCCATGCCCAATACTTATTCCTTGAGCAGCAAATAATATAGTGAACCATTACCGCCTGTGATGCCAGCGCGATCGCCCGCTAGTTTACCAGACCCCATGAAATAATCCACCCGGCCCGGGCCTTTGATGGCGCTTCCTGTATCTTGGTCAAGCACAAAGCGGCTGACGGTACGATTCTCTAGTTTGCCACGCCCACCCGGATAGGGAAATGAATTGTAAATCAGTGCCAGCGCTCCTGGAGGCATGAGAGACTTATCTGTAGCAATAGAACGTTCTGCTGTCACTGGTACATGAATACTGCCTGTAGCCCCGGTTCCGCCAGTTTCTTGGAAGAAAATAAACCGTTCCCAGCGCGGCAGATAATTACTCAACTCCTGGGGTTTTTGCCGGAAATAAGCAATCATCCGTGGTAGCGTTAATCCATTTAGTGACAGTTTGCCATCTTTGGCTAATTCTTTGCCGATACTAGTCCAAGGGTAGTCAGTTCCACCTGCGTAACCAATTGATGTTGTTTTGCCATTAGTTAATTTAATTTGGGCAGAACCTTGGATGTGTACCATGTATGCGTCGAGGCGATCGCGGAACCAAAGCAGTTCTAAACCGTGTAATTTGCTCTTATTCCCTTGTAAACCATCCTTTCCTTCCAAATCAATTCTTTTGGGGTGGGGTTTTGGCCATTGGCTGAAATCAGGCGGTAGCCGATAAACGGGATACTTATATATTGCAGTCCTAACACGGCTAGCAGTGTAAACAGGTTCGTAGTAAGCAGTGAATTTAACAGTACCCTTGCCATCGTTTCCTACAGACTGGTAAAAGACAAACTCTCGGCGGACGGCGGCTTGTAATTGGGCTGCTGACTTAGAACTGACAACTAGTTGGCGGAAACGTAGTAAACTCCGGCGAACCCGATCAAGGGTAATTTCCTTGACTGGATAATTTTGGTATGCTGCGATCGCGTCACTCTTTGTAAGGTAGAGCAGACTGTTATCAATGGAAGCCAATAGCGCTTTGCGATCGCCTGTTTTACCTGTTTTACCCCAAATTTGATCATCCCAACCCAAGCAAGTCTGCCGGAGCGCACAATTGCTGCCTATGGCAATTGGTTTTAGCGGCGGCGTTATCTCAGAAGTGATTGGTATTGGCACAGGTGAGAGATCAGGAGTAGTCGGTATTGGCAACGGTACGAAGTTAGAAACCTGAGCAACAGCCGACCAGAGAGGGTTTACAAGGGCAATTCCTAGACTCAAGGAAAGGAAAGCAAGGGTTTTTCTCATCATTTAGTTGAATCTTTCAACACTGGAACTAAAAACGGGTTCTACCCGGATTGCCACGATCCGAGAAGGGCGTATTACCATATATTCACCTTGAATATTTTTGATCGGCACGCTAATAAAGTCATTAGAAGCTGACTTTGGCACCAGTTCGCCGCTATACCACTTCTGAAACTCTTGAATAGTAGCAAAACGTACTTCTTCCCGGTGGCCGCTTTCCAGTAGGAGGTATACGGCATATTCATTTGGAGTTCTAGCCATAAGATTGAATCATTTGAAAAACATTCAACCCATTGTTAACCACGTAACCCCCGAATGAAAAGAGTAAGCATACGGGAGCAGGGGATTTTAGGGCGCGTAACCCCCGAATGAAAAGGGTAAGCATACGGGAGCAGGGGATTTTAGGGCCAGAGGAGCAGTCAGCAGAGGAAGAATAATTAATGCTCAATGCCCCTCATGAGTGCTGTTAGCGGTAGCGGGGCGTTAGGTCTGTATTGGACTCAACCCAGAAGCGCTATATTCCCCACTCCCCACGAAACACAAATCAAGAACTTAATATAACGAACAATAAACATACTAATAATAAACCTAATAGCAACAGTAAAGACTGATTGCGTTTTACCCAACTTTTCAGGGTAACAGCAAAATTGTTAGTATAACGCTGCTGTTCCAATTCTAACTTTGTCTCTTCAATATTTTGGTAGAGGGTACAATCTTTTGCGTAGGGACGCTGAGGAAAATTGCAAGTATCATCAGCGTGATAGGTGCAGGTGTCGCACAAATACTCGTCCCTAGTAGCGCGGTGCAATGGAATACCAGGATGACCATAAGCTTTTAGTGTTGTCCGGCAATAAGGACAACTAATAGCTTGATTATCAATGAGTTGATGGCAGTGGGGACAAGATACAGTAGCCAAAACCTTTAGCGTAAATAGGTTAAATGAACACTTTGATTCTAGCCATTTACAAGGTTAATGGTTAACATACAGCAGATTGCAATAGGCGTGAGGTACAGATGATTTGAAGGGCACAGCCTCGATTCGCGGCTATAGGCAAAGTCCGCCTATCGCGCTGCGCGCACCACGCGGACTAACTAGAAAATTAAGGCTTGTTAACCCACGCAGGTGGGTAAAGTTTCGTGTAGACGCGGTTTCTAATCGCCCATTTCGCATTCAGTTGACACCAATGAGCAGTGCTGTGCCCCTACCTGTGTATTTCATTTACCTGAAAAACGCTGTAGCTCTTAGAAGTGGTTACTATATCAGCAAAAGTACTAATTTTATGATGATTTTTTATATTCCTATAAGTGATTTTTATCACTCAGAATAATTAAGAGTATGCCATAATCTAGCAAATATGAGGTTTTGTTCTAAGTCCAATAATTATTGAGAGGTAGAAAAATATTGCCTTTTAATCCTGAGCTGTGCCGTAACGAAAGCGAAGTTGAAAGCAAACTCATAGTGCAATATTTGCTACCGCAGCTAGGTTATACTCCTGACACCTGGCATCAAGAAGTTGCCATTGGTAGCATTCGCTTAGATTTTTTAGCATTTGCCGCACAAGTGATTCCTTTTGTCTTAGATGCCAACTCACCTCTAAGTGTTGTTATGGAGGCAAAGCATCCCAAGCAAAACTTAAATACTCATGTCCCCCGACTTAGGCATTATTTAACTAGTTTAAATGTCAGGTATGGATTGCTGACTAATGGCAAAGAGATTAGAATTTATCAAAAATTACAGACTGATATTCAGTTAATATTTCAATGCTCTGGAAAAGAAGTTGAGACGAAATTAGAAACCATTAAAGGTTTAATTGGTAGAGATAGTCTAAAAGAAGCACAGTTGGTAGATAAAGCAGAAGTTAAAATAGAAAATAATTTAAATTTTGAAACCAAGAGGCAACATTCAATGAAAACGATTGCGATCTACCACAATAAAGGTGGTGTTGGTAAGACCACTGTTGCAGTCAATCTGGCAGCAGCATTACGTAAAAAAGGTAAAAGAGTACTTTTAATTGATATAGATTCCCAGGCAAATACTACTTTTGCTACAGGATTAATCAAATTTCAATTTGAAGAAGATGATAATTTAAGAGAGCGAAACGTATACCATTTATTAGAATCAGGAGATTTTAACTTTATTCCAGAAGTAGTGCGTACATCTGATTATTTTAACAATCCAGAAATTGATGTTATTCCTTCACATATCACATTGATTGAGTCTCAGGATAAACTGAATAAAATATTAGCTAGTAGGAGCAGGCTAGTAACAAAATTAAAAAGGGTAGAAGACAACTATGATATTGTAATTATTGATACTCCACCCTCTAGAGATTTGTATGCTGAAGTTGCACTAATTGCTACTGATTACCTGATAATTCCATCAGATTTGAAACCATTTGCTAACCAAGGTTTACCGACGGTAAAAAATTTTGTTAATCAAATTAATGAATCCAGAGAAGTTATGGGTAAACCGCCCCTCAATATAATGGGTGTTCTTGCTTCTAAAATCTCAACAAATGCTAAATTTTTACAATACAATTTCCCAAAACAGAGAGAAGTAATTTCAGAGCGCTATCAACTGCCACTTATGGAAGCTGTAATTTATGACAGAACAGCGTTATCAGAATGTATGAATCAGACTATCCTAGTTGGAGATTTAGAATATCCTGACCCTAAGTCTATTATTAAATTTGCCGAATTAAAAACTTCTGCTCAAATTTCTGCTGAAGAATTTAAGGTATTAGCAGATGAAGTTATCCGAAAAATGGGAGTTGATTAATGATTAATTTTTCTTTGGTGGATGTAAAAAGTATTACTTCTAATGAACCTCGTTCAAATTTT
>Ga0116226_10004579_pt1 | contig 12281 bp, 10 predicted proteins | sample S1TSphfallax_FD_89692 | JGI IMG/M metagenome (GOLD analysis project Ga0116226, IMG submission 89692) | Host-associated microbial communities from peat moss isolated from Minnesota, USA - S1T2_Fa - Sphagnum fallax MG | ecosystem: Host-associated > Plants > Peat moss > Unclassified | place: USA... | reverse complement strand
GAAAAATGCGTCGTGTTCGAGATGTAGTCGCGCTCGGCGCTGTTGATGAAGGACAGCGAGTAGGTGGTTTTGTCGTGCAAGTATTCCACCGTGCCGCTCTTCTGCTTGCGCTCGTCCTTGATGACGCTGGCATTGCTCAAGGCGTCGATCGACGCGCCGCTGACGGTGTCCACATAGTAATTGGCCTCGACAGCGAGATTCTCGGTCACTTTCTTACGCACCAGCACCGACTTGCCGGTGATGTCCATGCCGCCGCCGCTGTACTTGCTGTAGAAAATATCCGCTCGATCGTCCGGCAAGACGTCGGCGCTGGTCGCGCGCACGAGCAGGAGGGCGGTAACCGTTCCGATGCGAGTCCAAAGGTGACGCGGCGGATTCATGCAGGTCAGTTGCAGCCGCATCCACCACCGGCGCCGCCCGTGGCCCCGCGCGAGGCTTCGCGGGATTCCCGGATGTGATCCAGATACGCCGCCGAAATGGCGTCACGGTTCCAGGCCATGATGGGGTCCGCCAGCCTATCCCGTTCGTAGGGCTTGACCCAAGGCTGGATGGCGCAACCGCTCATCGACAACAGCAAGCCCGCCAGAGCCAGCGGGCGCAGGTGCAGCAGGGGAATTGGGCGTGACATGCCTTACTCCCGGATCAGTTGGCGAATACGGTCTTGGTATTCATTTTCATCGCCGGGCTTGTAGCCCCGGTGGATGTAGCGGATCTGACCCTTACGATCGATGATGACCGAGCTCGGCATTTCGTCGACATGATAGGCCTTGCTGACCTGGTTGGCGGGGTCGAGCAGTACGGGGAAGCTCACCGGTTTGCGCGCCAGCAATTCTTTGACGGCGGGCGCCGTCTTGTCCACATTGACGCCGATCAGCGTGAATCCCGCGGGTTTGTACTTCTTGTACATTTGATCGAGCAGCGGCATTTCCTGTTGGCACGGGCCGCACCAGGTTGCCCAAAAGTTCACCAAGACCACTTGACCCTTGTATTGGCTCAGGGTTTGCGCGTCTCCGGACACTGAGGAGAGCGAGAACGGCGGAGCCGGACCCCCTGCATCGGCCGCCCAGGCGCAGCCGGCGAGGACGATCGTGGCCAAGGCGCAGCCCTTCAAGAACTTTGCGGATGAGTTATGCATCGATCTCTCCTCATAGCGGCGAATGTTCAAAAAAACGTGGTAAAGCCCAGCGTCGCTTCGATGTTGTCCACATTCTTGGTCCGTCCGGTCAGATCCGTTTCGAATATATGGTCACGAACGTCGAGGTGGACGGCCAGCCAGTCGGTGAGCACCAGGCGCTCGCCAACGCCGAAGTTGAGCGCGAATTGGTCCTTCTGTGCAAACTTCACGTCGCCCATGCCCACGGTGACATAGAGCTGTGAATTGAAGGCACGCCCTCGCCCCAGAAATATCTCCCCCGGCAGCACGTTGTATCCCAAGTCCACGTCGTAATACGTGAAGCGCCTCCCAGCGTCGCTGACGACCGTGATGCCCGGTAATTCGTCCTCGAGGCTGGTGGTGCCGGCTTTGGAGCGTGCCAAGTAGCCCTCGAAAAAGATGTCCTCGGACACGTGGTATGCCAAGCGCACGCCGTAGAGCGGATTGGTGCCGAAATCCTGAATGCTCAACGCCCCGAAGTAAGCGCCCACTTCAAAGTCCTTTGCCTTGATCTTCGGCACCTTGACCACCCGGCGCTTGACCTGGGGCTCGACGATCGACGGTTCGCCTTCCGGCTCATCCACGACAACCTGGTTGGAGGGCCGCTCGCCACGATGAAACCAGCCGCAGCCGGATAGCAGCGTCGCCGCTAAAAGAACACTGCCAAGCCGAATTTCCATTCTTCGAGATCCTCATAGGCATTCTGATTGCTAAAGACGATGTAATGGCGCCAATCGGCGCGCCACATGAACCGCTTGGTGATGAAGCCGCGCGCGCCCAACGACACGTAGGCAAGTTCGTTGTTGGTCTGCAGCGGTGCCGGGGGCTCCTTGGTCTCAATGTGCTGAAACGCGGCTCCGAGGGAGGCCGTCGGGGAGAACCACTTCCACTCCGGTATGAAGGTGTGGCGCAGGCCGATCGACGTGACGTACCGATTGTCCAAGGTGCCCAACGCCTGCTGCACGACGAACTCCGCATCGATGCTGTTCGTGAGGCCATAGTCCGCGTAAGCAGAGACGAGGTTCTGCCGGTTGTAGACGCCGTAGCCCGCGCCGACTTCGAAGCGATGCGCCGCGAAATCCGGATAGGGTGGAATAGGCGCCGGTTCCCCGGACGCAAGCTTGGTCAGCGCCAATTCCGAACGCCGCGCCCACCCTTCCTGGCCGCGCGGCGCGCGCACCTTGAACCAGTCGGTGCGGCTGTAGAGCACGGTGACCACCTCGTCGCGTCCCACCACGTAGATCACGGGATAGCCGCGACCCGGCCCGGAATGCATTTCTAGAAAGGGCTCGGATACCACCACCTCGAGGAGCCGTGTCTTGGCATGCACCAGCCCGACAGAGAACGCCTGCAGCATCAGCACCAGCGCAAGCAGACGTCGCATCAGTTCATTTCTTCGGGGCGACGAACGGATCGTTGTAGTACTGAGCACCAATGTCTAGCCATTCAGAGATCAAGCGCAACTCCGCGGGTGTCAAAAAACCTCGATGGTCAACCTCCCCCGGTTGGCCAGCGTTGGGATCCTGATAATTCGGGTCGAATATCGCCAAAAACATCGACGTGGAATTCATGGCACTACCCGCGCTCATGGGAGCGGGCAGCGAAATGGTTTGCGTCACTCCCATATTAATCGTCTGCCCCGCTCTAGGGAACAGCAGTTGGCTATAAGACGTTACGACGGCCCCATCGGCACTGCCGGTCAGATCCAGCTGGTCCGCGGGCTCTTGCGTCGCGTTCGCCGCGCTTACCGGACCGTGGCAGAGCGTGCACGTGACATTGGTGTTTGCCACGCCCTTGACCGTCGCGGTGCGCGGCAGATTCCATAGCGATTGCAGGTAGATCTGCATCGTTGCGACGCCCGGCAGCGTCGCGGCGTAATGAATGGTGACGCGGCACTGAGCCGTCCACGGTACGCAATTGGCGTTGGTCGGTGCCGGTTGCCCCGACACCGCAGCATAGGTATAGGAAAAATCGGCGTCCACATCGCCGGCCGGCAAGACCACGCCCGAGGTCCAAATGTTGGTGTAGATCACGTCCGTGCTCAGGATCTGGGAGCACGGACCCACGTTGCCTGCTGCGCAGGTGATGCGCGCGAGCGTCTGCGCCATGGTCTCGTTCTTCACCGCGGTGAGGTCGGGATTGGAAACCGAGAAAAACGGCAGGCCCGTGGTCGTTGCCCCGGTATACGCGGGGGTCGTCAGGCCGGGGCGTCCGTGCGACGTGCCGTTCGCGCCATCGTGGCAACCATTGCAGGTCTTGGTCTCGCCGGGCAAGAGTTGCAGCCAACTCGTGTGCTGTGCCTCGATGCGTCTGGCATTGGCGTCGAGTAGATCGATCGTGAACGGCACTTGGGCCGGTACCTCGATCCGCACCGATCCATCGGGTTGCACAGGCGCATAGCCCAAGATCTCGCGCATGCCGTTGCCGGCGGGCTCGAATGCCCCGTCATCGATGTCACGAACATTCGTGCCGGGCTTTTCGACCGCTTTCTCGATTCTGATGAAGCGCACGGGCCGAGTGTAATAGGCGGCTTCGCCCGGATCGGATTGCGCGGATATGTTGGGTGTCGCCGTATCCATGCCGTCGACGTCATAGACGCTGTTGATATCCAAGATGCCGACCCCGGCGGTGACCTCGTTCTGGGCCGCGACGGAGGTGGGCACCGCATCCGGGATGAAGGTCGGCACAGGCTTGCGCGACTGCAGTATGACGGGCTCCACCGTCATGGTGCCCGCTTCGGCACTCAACACCGGGCTCAAAGTCCCGGTATCGAAATCGTAGATCCACAAGGTGTATTCGGGCGGTGCCTGCATCACGGTGGCTGTTGCGATGTTGCCGGCATTGCACAGGGTGGTCACCGAGCCCGTCAGCACGAGGCACGGTGACCAACTCACGAGCATGCGGTTGGTGCCGTCATAGAGGGGGTAGGCCGACGCAAACCGGCCGCCCAAGGACGGCAGGCCGGCATCCGTGGTAATGCCGAGCGCGGTGGCGCTGGTTTGCCCGACGCCGGTCGCGGGGCTCGGTGTGCTCGACTGGGTGATCTCCACGAAGTCGTTGGCGTCGATCAACAATGCATCGCCGCCGAGCTCAGTGCCCTCGAGGGGCCGGTCGATCGCGATCAGCTTGCCGTCGGCGCGCTCGCGCGGACTCAAGAATTGGATGAAGTTGTCGTTCGTGCCGGCGATGTTGGCACCGGTCGCATGACTGTGCGTGCCGTAGTAGAGCGCAAGGCCCGTGCCGTCGGGGTTGGTGCGGTACAGGCTGATTTCGTCCTTGCCATCGACGACCTCCCAGCGGGAAAACACGATCTGGCCATTGTTCAAGACCGACGGTGCGAAATCGTGATGCGTGTTGAAACTGATCTGATGCATCCCGGTGCCGTCGGCATTCATGACGTGCAGCAGAAAGATCGGCTGCTGATCGCCCGAGGGCAACGTCGTGACGGCTTGGTATTGCGGCCGACCCTCATCCAGCAGTATCGACTGGGTGGCGAGCTGGCGCGTCGAGGCGAACACGATGCGGCCGTCCGGTAGATAGTGGGCGCCGATGTCGTGGCCGCTCGTGATGTCGTTGTTCGTGAGCTGGGTCACGGTTTTGGCGGCGGCGTCATATTGGTAGATATTCCAGGTCGGCTGGACGTTGGGCGTGGTCGGGTCGGCCGGCTTCAGCAACGAGAACACGAGTTTCGTGCCGTCGGGCGATACGTCGAGGTCGCGAACATCGCCCTTTCCCTTGGTGATGGACGCGGTCACGTTGGTCTCCGCTCCGCCGGCGCTCGCTTGATCCCGCACGTACAGGTCGCCGCCGAGGATCGGAGTGATGAGATCGAGCGCGTCGAGCGTGTCGAGGCCGGTGGTCGGCACGGGGCGTTTGATATAGGCCAAGGGATAATTCGTGATGCCCGGCGTCAACGTTTGGCCGCCCGCGACGCCCGGCGCATGACCGCTTTGCGCGCTGCTGCATCCCAGCACGCAGAGCGATCCCAGCGTCGCAAGGATGAGCCCCGGCATCGCAGATGCCCTCGAAAATCCCGGATTGAACTTAATTCTGGTCATATGTGCATCTTCGTTGGATGTTCATGTGCATTCTGTTAACACACTCACAGAAGAACTCGCTGGCTTCCGTTTCCCTGTGCCTCTTTGCGGCGGGCGCGCGATCGGCACGCCGAATATAGACGGGCAGCGCACCCACCGGTCTGTCGCCGAACGCCGACGTCGTTCGGATGAGACAATACTGGTGGGGCATGCTGCCACGTATATTCGCCGCACGTTGACACTAAACTCACGCGAGCGGATTTGACCATGCAGAACGGGACAGGACAGGCCACTACTCGGAGCACATGCCGGCGGGCGGCGCGGACCGGTTGGGTCGGCGCGATGGCTCTCATGGCCGCCAGCGCGCTGGCCGCAAACCCCAACGCGGACCAGGCGACTCGCATCTACAATCGCATCGCCGGCGTGCCACCGCCGGCCGCGGTGCTGACGCAAATGATGGCCACGGATGCCGTCAGCGCCGGCCTCATCGCGACCCAGGATCCCGCCTTCTACAACGACACGGTGCGCAATCTGGCGGCACCGTGGACCAACCGTGACCAATCCGTGTTCGTGCCGTTGAACGACTACATTGCCACGGTGGTGGGCATGGTCCGCGACGACGTGCCTTTCAACACGCTGCTGAGTGCCGATCTACTGTACGTCGCTGATTCCGCGGCGGGCGTGCCCGCGTACTCGCCTGCGAACAACGCCATGTATCTCGCCATGGACGAGAACAACGTCGACTTGAAGGCGCACTTAAAAACGAGCATGCAGTCCGCGCTAACCGGCATTCCCGCCGCGGCCACGGCCGGCGTGCTGACTACGCGGGCGGCCGCCGCGGCGTTCTTCATCAACGGCACCAATCGCGCGATGTTTCGCTTCACGATGATGAATCACCTGTGCAGCGATCTGCAGACCATCATGGACATCACCCGCCCGCCCGACCGTATCCGCCAGGACGTCACGCGCAGCCCCGGCGGGGTGAGCACGTTGTTCCTGACCAATTGCATCGGGTGCCACAGCGGCATGGACCCCATGGCTCAGGCGTTCGCCTATTACAACTTCAGCAACACCGACCCGACGACGGCCGGCACCACGGGCCAGATCGTCTACACGGGGGGCCAGGTGCAGCCCAAGTACCACATCAACAACACCAATTTTCCGCAAGGATTTTCCACACAGGACGATGGGTGGAACAATCGCTGGCGCACGGGACCGAATGAGATTCTCGGCTGGAGCGCCACGGGCGGCAGCGGCAACGGCGCCAAATCGTTGGGTCAGGAACTCGAGAGCAGCGCGGCCTTTTCGAGCTGCCAGGTCACGCGCGTCTTCAAGACAGTCTGTTTCCGCGCGCCGAACAGCGCGGCCGACGTAAGCCAGGTCAGTTCGATGATCACGTCGTTCAAGGCGCACAACTACTCCTTGCGGCAGGCCTTCGCTGAAGGCGCCGCGTATTGCATGGGGAATTGAGCATGAACCTCCTCCGTCACAGCGGTTGGCTCGCCCTGGCAGCGTCGTTCGCACTGAGTGCCTGCGGCGGCGGCGGCGCGGCCACGACCGCGACGCCCACGGAAGCGCCGACGAGCACGGCGAGCGCGTACACTGGGCCCGCGCCGGCGACGGCCGACATCCAGGCCTTCGAGGTCAATTTCTGGAACAACGTCCGCGTGCAGAACCGCTGCGGTCAGTGCCACAACGCGACCACGCCCGCGCAGATGCCGAACTTCGCGCGTAGCGACAATGTGAACCTCGCCTATGCCCAGGCGAACACCGTGGTCAATCTTTCCCAACCGGCGACCTCGCTCGTCGTCACCAAAGTCAGCGGCGGCCACAATTGCTGGCTGGCCGACAACAGCGCCTGCGGCGCCATCCTTACCCAGTGGATCAGCAATTGGGCCGGCGCCACCGGCACGGGATCGGCGACCACGGTGCAACTCGTCGCACCGCCGGTGCAATCGGTGGGGCAGAGTCTGAATTTTCCGGCGTCGTACACCGATTACCAGAACACGGTGTACACCCTGACCAGCCAATACTGCGTGCGGTGTCATTCGTCGACCGCGAGCGCAGCGACGATGCAATCGCCGTACTTCGCGGATCCGACGCTTACCACCGCCTATCCCGCGGCGATTCCGAAAATCGATTTCACGGGGTGTTACCCGTTCGTCGCGGGCAACACGCTGGCGACTTCGAAGACGGCCGGCTCGTGCGGCACCAATTCGCGTTTTTATCAGCGGCTGCTGATCGACAATCACAACTGTTGGGACAACTGCGCCACCGACGCGGCGGCCATGCTCGCGCAAATCCAGGCGTTCGCCAAGATGCTGACGCCGACCACCATCGATTCCAGCCTGGTCGTCAGCAAGGCGATGACTCTGTCCAACGGGACAGTCGCCAGCGGTGCCAACCGCTATGACGCGGACACGATCGCCAAATACGAGTTCCAGACCGGTACCGGTCTCGTCGCCTACGACACGAGCGGGGTCGACCCCTCGGCGGACCTGACGATCACGGGTAACGTGACGTGGGCGGGCGGGTGGGGCATCAACGTGGGTGCCGGCGGCAAGGCCCAGGCGACCACCTCGTCGAGTGCGAAAATTTACAATCTCCTGCAGGCCACGGGCGAATTCTCGGTGGAGGCCTGGGTCGCACCGGCCCTGGTGGCGGTCGACAATTCCTACATGGTCAGCTATTCGGGCGGCGATACCACGCGCAATTTCACGCTGGGCCAGACCAACCAGAATTACGACTTCATGATGCGCAGTTCCAACTCGGACCTCGACGGGATGCCGCAGCTCGCGACACCGACGGCCGCGACGGTGCTGCAGGCCTCGCTGCAGCACGTGGTGCTGACCTACGATCCGGTCAACGGGCGCCAGATCTTCGTCAATGGCGTGAACACGGGCGTGGCCGATCCGCAGAAGGGCAGCACTATCGCCAATTGGGACAGCTCCTTCGCGTTCGTGCTCGGCAACGAGGTGTCGAGCGATCGTTCGTGGCAGGGACTCATCAAGTTCGTCGCGATCCACAGCCGGGCGTTGTCGCCGGCACAGATTCTGCAGAACTACAACGCGGGCGTCGGCCAGCGCTATTACATGCTGTTCAATGTTACGAGCGTCACCGGCGTGCCGCAGTCCTACATGATGTTCACCGTGAGCCAGTACGACAGCTACAGCTATCTGTTCGCGAGCCCGACGTTCATCTCGCTCGATCCCACGGTCAAGCCGGACAACATCGTGGTGAAAGGCATTCGCATCGGCATCAACGGGACGATTCCAAGCGTGGGTCAAGCTTATATTCCCTTGAACACGACGGTTACCAGCGCGCTCTACACGTCGCAAGGTGAAGTCTTGTCGCCCATCGGCACAGTCATCGGTTTGGAGAACGGGCCGTTGACCGACCAGTTCTTTTTGACCTTCGATCAGTTGGGCAGCCAGACCCACGTGGTCGTGGAGCAGACACCGGTGGCACCGCCGACGGCGTTGGGCCCGGTCGTGGCCGACATTGGCTTGCGCACGTTCGCTCAGGTCAACTCGACGCTATCGGCGCTGACTGGCGTGCCCGCGACGAACTCGGCGGTCAATGCGACCTACCTGGCCGTGCAGCAGCAGTTGCCGTCAACGCCGACGCTCGAGAGTTTCTCGTCCGCGGACCAGGTCGGGATCGCACAACTGGCGATTCAATACTGCAACGTCATGGTGAACACGCCCTCGTATGCGGCGGCGATGTTTCCGGGCGTGACGTTCGGCCCGATGCTGCTGTCCACTACGAATGGGATCAGTTCCGTGACGGGCCCGCTCGCGGCGCGGGTTCTCGGCAATAGTCCGAAAGCCCAGCCGGCGGCATCGACGGTGACCGGCGAACTTGGTTCGTTGATCGGCAAGTTGTGCAACACCACGGCCTGCAACACGACGGCCCGGGTACAAGCCGTGACCGCGGCGGCGTGCGCGACTGCTTTCGGTAGCGCCGACATGTTGATCAATTGAGCCCTGCAGGAATCGAAGAGGTCTTTATTTCTATGAGCAAGAAGCGCCAGATCCTGGGAATACACGACCCGTTGCGGCTGCAGGAGCATGCGCGCCCGCGCACGCGGCGCGAGTTCCTCGCGCAGAGTTTCATGACGGGCGCGGCCACGGTCGTGGGCCCGACGCTGTTGGGCTTACTGGCATCCCGAGAAGCTCGCGCGGCTTTGGCCCCGGACATCCAAGCGGCGGTCACGAACTGCGGCATCACGACCGGTGCCGGCAAGATACCGTTCATCTGCTTCGATCTGGCGGGAGGCGGCAACATTGCGGGCTCGAACGTGCTGGTCGGCGGACAAGGCGGTCAGCTCGATTTTCTCTCGGTTGCGGGGTATAGCAAACTGGGACTGCCGGGCACCATGGTGCCGAACAAGAGCACCACGGGCAGCTTCGTCGATTCGAGCTTTGGCCTGCGGTTCCATTCGGACAGCGCACACCTCAGGGGTATGAAGGCCAGGACCAGCGCCAAGGCCATGATGGGCACCAACGGCACGATCATTCCCGCTCTGTCGCAGAATGACACCAACGTGAATCCGCACAATCCCATGTACGGGATCTATCAGTACGGCGCGCGGGGCGGCCTCCTCAATTTGATCGGTTCGGTGAGCTCGGTTTCCGGCGGCAACTCGATGGCCCCGCCGACCATGGTGATTCCCGCGGCGCAGCCCACAAAGGTCTCGAGTTCGGCGGATACCACCGGTTTGGTGAGCACCGGCCAGTTGAGCACGCTGTTGCCGAATTCCAGCGACGTCACCAACGTGCTCGAATCGATGAAGCGCATCAGCGATGCCAAGTACGCCAAGGTGCAGGCCTATCCGACCAACGCCGCTCTGGATACGGCCGGTAAGCAGATCCAGGCGTGTGGCTATACCAAAGCTGCATACATCGTCGACAAGTACAACAGTCCGTCGGCCGTGAATCCCGATGTCGACCCCAACATCGTGGGCCCAAGCGGTATCTTCAACACGACCGAGTATCAAGCCAACTCGGATTATCAAAAGACCGCGGCGGTGATGAAACTGGTCATCGACGGCAACGCGGCCGCCGGCACCATTGAGATGGACGGGTTCGATTACCACACCGGCGATCGCGCCACTGGCGAAGCCCGTGATTTCAACCTGGGTAATTGCATCGGCGCATGCCTCGAGTATGCCGCGCGCGTCGGCAAGCCGGTCATGATTTACGTCTTCAGCGACGGGTCGCTCGCGAGCAACGGCATGATCGACAACACGGCTGGAGGACGCGGCAAGGGCGTGTGGACGGGCGACAACCAAAACGTCGCCGCCACGTATTTTTTGGTGTACAACCCGGCGGGAAAACCCGTGCCGGCGCAGACCAATCCGGAGCTGAGCCTGCAGTTGGGCTGGTTCAATCCCGATGGTTCCCAGAACACGACCAGCAGCCCTGCGGGCAACAACGTGCCGAACCTCGTGCAGATGGTGGTCCTTAATTACATGGCGCTGCACAGTGCCAACACGGTCGCGGCCTGGCCGACGCTGTGGCCGGGTCCAGGTAACAGCGGCCCCAATCTAAACAACGGTTTGGGCAGCGGGACTGCGCTCGAGCCGTTGATCGCATTCCAACCGTTGGCTGGCCTCGTGAACGGTGTCGTCCCGAGTTAACGCAGCGTATCCAGTCGATGGAAGCCATTCGGTGCATGGTGAGTGGCGCGCGGCTCATGTGACCCAAGGCCGCTTGTGTGACCCAGGTTCGGATTCCAATCAAGCCCTTGGCCATCGCGTTGACACTGCGGCTACCAGTGTGCGATTTTGCATAAGATCGGGCGCCAGGACAGCGGGGTTACCAGAATGACGGTTGGTTTGCTGCGCGACGGCGCCGGCGCGCGGATACGATCCCTCGCTTGTGCGGTCGCCTTGAGTGCCTGGTTCGCCGTGCCGTCTGCCGGTGCCATACCCACGCTGGTGGGTAAGAATGCACCTGACTTTGCATTGAAGGGCCTCGACGGCAAGAACCTGCGGCTGTCCGAATTCCGGGGCCAGGTCGTGCTCTTGAATTTCTGGGCACGCTGGGCGAGCGATTCGAGGGTCGAGTTGCCCGCACTCGATCAGATCAACGCCGAGTACCAGAGCGCCGGCCTCGTGGTGATCGGCGTGTCCGTCGATGAGGATTTGCGCCGTTCGCGCGAATTCGCTGCAGGCATGAAGGTTCGATATCCGATTCTGTTCGACACCACGCCGGATGTCGGCCGGGATTATTTGCTGGAGAAAATGCCGGTGACCATCCTCGTGGACCGGACGGGCGTCGTGCGCTACTCGAATGTCGGCTTCAAGCGCGGCGACGAGCGCATGTATCTGGATCAAATACGCGAACTGCTACGCGAATAGGCCGGGTTTTTTTATGAATTTGAAGCGACCGATTTCGATCACGACACGCGCCGGGATGCTCGCCTGCGTATTGATGCTGTGCGCCGGCGCACCGGTGTCGGGTGCCGATGCACCGGCGGCAACTTCACCCGACGCCACGCCCACCGCGGCATCCGTGGGTACGCCTTCGGCGGCAACGGGCGCGCCCGTGCCGGACGCGCCGCCCGCCGACTTCAAGACGCTGGACCAAGAAATTCAGGATGCCAAGAAGGACGTGATCGAACTCAACAAGGATTTGTTCGTCCTGCAGGAAGAACTGCTGTTTCCGTCCAACACCCAGGTGGCTGTCTACGTCTCGATGGATGTGGGGACCTTCTTCGCCTTGGATTCCGTGACGCTCAAGATCGACAATAAGGAAGTGAAAAATTATCTCTATACGGCTCGCGAAGCCGAAGCGTTGCTCAAGGGTGGGGTCCAAGAACTCTACCTGGGCAACTTGAAGGTCGGCAAGCACGAACTCGTGGCGTTCTTCACCGGCAAGGGTCCGATGGACCGTGACTACAAACGCGGTGCCACCATCAACTTTGCGAAGAGTGTGGGCGCGAAATACCTCGAGCTCAAGATCACCGACCGCGTTACGAAGCATCAGCCAGAGTTCAAGATCAAAGACTGGGAATGAGGAGTCTCGACGTGGCGGGCGCAGTGACGCGGCGGGTGAGATACGGAGTGCGGCCATGATGCGCAAGCT
>Ga0116226_10004578_pt1 | contig 12282 bp, 11 predicted proteins | sample S1TSphfallax_FD_89692 | JGI IMG/M metagenome (GOLD analysis project Ga0116226, IMG submission 89692) | Host-associated microbial communities from peat moss isolated from Minnesota, USA - S1T2_Fa - Sphagnum fallax MG | ecosystem: Host-associated > Plants > Peat moss > Unclassified | place: USA... | reverse complement strand
CACGCCCCCGCCCGCTGCGGTGATCGAGGCGAGCCTCGCGCCACTGCGTACCGATTTCATCGGCGAAACGCGCAAGCTCATCGCGGGTCCGGGGTTCTTCACCGCGAGTGCGGATCCCGTCTTCATGCGCAAGATCGCCGACGACATGTCGCGCGCGAGCCCCCAGGTCGCGATTCCCGCCATGCTCGCCATGCAGACCTGGGACCCCGCGCCCGCGCTGGCCACCATCAAGGTCCCGCTGATCACCATCAATTCCGATCTCGGCGGCCCACTCGACGAAGCGCGCGTCCGCGCCGTCGCGCCGACCTTCCGACTGGTAACCATTCCCGGGACCGGACACTTCCTGATGATGGAAGCGCCGCAGCGCTTCAACCCGGTGCTGCTGCGCGAGATCGACGGCCTCGTTACTGAGTCTCCTGTACCAAGTACGCGATGAGCGAGGCGCGATCGGTCGCGCTCGCGATCCCCGCGAAGGCCATCGCCGTTCCCGGCGCGAGCGCGCTCGGACGCTCGATCCACTTATCGAGCGTCACAGGATCCCAGGTGACATTGAGCCCCTTGAGGGCGGCCGAATAATTGAAATCCGCGACCGAAGCGGACTTGCGGCCGATCAGCCCATGAAGATTGGGGCCGACCTTGTTCGGCTCGCCGGCCTTCAGCTCATGACAGGCACGACACTGGATGAACAGGAGCTTGCCGCGCTTCAGATCGGGAGCAGGCGCTGCCGCAGGCGCGGCGTCCTGCGCGTGCAGCGGCGCACCGGCGACCGTGAGTAGGGAGAGCACCGCGAGGGACAGGGCGACCCGATTCATGGAGTGATCCTGATGTTGAGGGGAGCAAAGATGTTACTAAACCGCGCTCGGCCGGGTGGTGTCGGCGACGACACGCATCAGTCCTTCCTGGCACAGCTCGCTACCAGCCTTCCATCGCGGGCAAAAATGCTGCCGCGGGTAAAGCCGCGAGCGCCCGACGCGCTCGGGCTATCGATGCTGTAGAGCAGCCAGTCGTCGACGCGTAGCGGCCGGTGAAACCACATCGCATGATCGAGACTCGCCAGCATGAACGAGCGCCCCTTCGAGTATTCGTCCCAGTGCGGCAGTGTCGCGACTTCGAGCAGGCTGTAGTCCGACACGTAGGCGAGCAGGCAGCGATGCAGCACGTCGTCATCCGGGCAGCGGTCCACGGCGCGAAACCAGACCTGCCGCTGTGCGGGACTCGAACGGCGGTTGAGGTAGTCGAGCGGCGCAATGGCACGGAACTCGAACGGTCGCATGCGTTGCAGAAAGGCCTGCATCTTGGCAGGTAGGCGCTCGATGACCTCCGGAGGCGGCCGGGTGGTATCGCGCAGCGCCTCGGGGGGTGGCACGTCCGGCATGCTCATCTGGTGATCGACGCCGGGCTCGGGGCGTTGGAACGACATCGCACAGTTGAAGATCTGCTCGCCGTGCTGGATCGCCGTCACGCGGCGGGTCGAGAAACTCTTGCCGTCGCGACTCCGATCGACGGTGTAGACGATCGGCGCGTTGAAGTCGCCGCGGCGCAGAAAATACGCCTGCAGCGAATGGGCGACGTAGCCCTCGATGGTCGCGTAGGCCGCGCGCAACGCTTGACCGAGTACCTGACCGCCGAATACCTGGGGGCTGCCGATGTCGCGACTCTCGCCGCGGAATAGGTTGACCTCGAGACGCTCGAGGTCGAACTGCTTCAGGAGATCGGCAAGCCTCTGATCCACGATCTCGGGCTCAGCCGTTGACGCCGAGCCGCTTCTGCATCACCGGACTCGTGGTGGTGTACTGCAGGAACTGTTTTTTCTGCGGGTAGAGGTGACGCTGAATCGCGAAGGCGGCGAGCGCGGCTTCATGGAAGCCGGAGAGGATCAGTTTCTTCTTGCCCGGATAGGAATTGATATCGCCGATCGCGAAGATCCCGGGAACGCTGGTCTCGAACTTCTCGGTATCGACTTTAAGCGCCTTCTTCTCGAGCTCGAGGCCCCACTCCGCCACCGGACCGAGCTTCGGGTGAAGCCCGAAAAACGCGAGGACATGATCCGCCCGCAGCGTGTGCAGCGCGCCGTCCGCATCCTTCACCACCACGCCGGCAAACCGCTCGCCCTCGGTATGCAGCGCATGCGCCAGTCCCTCGAGATAACGCACCCGCCCCGCATCGGCGAGCTCGCGCATGCGCGCGACCGAGGCGGGCGCGGCGCGGAATTCCGGACGCCGGTGCACGAGCGTGACGGAGGCGGACTTTGGCGCGAAGTCGAGCGTCCAGTCGAGCGCGGAGTCGCCGCCGCCGAAGATCACGAGATGCTTGTCGTGGAAGTCCGCCGCGCTCTTCACACGGTAGTGGATGGCGCTCCCCTCGAAGGCTTCCGCGCCTTCGATCCCGATGCGGCGCGGCTGGAACGAGCCGACTCCGGCGGCGATGACAATCGCGCCCGCATCGAAGCTCGTGCCGAGGGCGGTACGCGCGAGGAAACGCCCGTTATCGAGGCGGGTCAGCTCGGTCACTTCCTGCCCGAGGTGGAACTGCGGGTTGAAGGGTTTGGCCTGGGTCATGAGCCGATCGACGAGCTCCTGCGCGCCGCAGACGGGGAGTGCCGGAATGTCGTAGATCGGCTTGTCCGGATAGAGCTCCGTGCATTGGCCACCCGGAGTGGCCAGCGAATCCACGACGTGGCTCGTGATGCCGAGCAGGCCCAACTCGAAAATCTGGAACAGGCCCGCAGGCCCGGCGCCAATGATGAGAACTTCAGTACTGATCGGATTCAAGCGCTTCCCCAACAGGCCGATTCGGCCGCGAAAACCGCGGAAGTCTAGCAAAGCCCCGCCACTACGGGCGGGGACTCCGGGAAGCCTCAGGCACGTCCGGCGTTGGCATCCGCCGGGGTATGGAAATACTCGCTCTCGGCGGCGAGTTCGCCGATCAGCCGCTTGAGCTCAGCCATGCGTCCCTCGGCGGTGCTGATCGGCATGCAATCGCGGCAGCGCGGGTCGCCACAGGGCTGGCGCGAATAGAGCCAGTACTGGATCGCGCCAGCGAGCATGCCGTCGGCGATATCCCAGAGATCGGCTTCCTTGTCCTTGTCAGCGAGCCGGTTCCCGAGGTCTACCGCCTTGGTAAACGCGGCATCGAAGGTATTCGCAAGTTCGGTCATGATGGCAGCCGGCGGCGTCCGCAAAGGAGCCCCATTGTATAAGACCTGACAGCGCGCGCTGCGCCTACCTCGTATCGCGGTGCGATAGTCTGGGTCGCCAAGGAGAGAAAATGCGTCGCCGATGGGTATTGTTCAATACCGTGCTGGCCCTACTGGCGGGCACGCTGGGGGCGGCTGCGGCCACGGCAGCCGACTATAGCTTCGTGACGGCTCCGGACGGAGTGCCCTTGTGCGTCTTCGAGACCGGTCGGCCGGACGGGCCAGCGCTGCTCTTCATCCACGGCTTTTCGCAGAGCTATGCCGTGTTCAAGCGCCAATACGAGTCGGATCTCGCCCACGAATTCCGCATCGTCGGTTTCGATCTGCGCGGGCATGGCTGTTCCGGAAAACCCTGGAAGGCGAGCGACTATGCCTCGCCCGACATCTGGGCCGCCGATGTGCGGGCGGTGATGGAAGCCAAGAAACTCGTTCGTCCCGTCATCGTCGGCTGGTCGTATGGCGGTTACATCATCTCCGATTATGTGCGCCGCTACGGGACAGCCGATGTCTCAGCCCTCGTGCTGATCGGTTCGAACGGCGGCCTCCTGCCTCCGACCACTGACCCTGAGATGCTGAAGAAACAAGCCGCGGGACGCGAGGCGGCTCTCCATACTCCGCCGGACATCGAGGCCCAGATCGAAGCCGGCCATGGCTTCGTCAAACTCATGAGCTCGCAGCCACTCCCCGCGGACATCTCGGAGATCATGTTCGCGACCAATCTGATGATGCCCGCCTACGCGCGGCGCGCGATGGCTGGGCGGAGCCTGCAGAACGACGACGTCGTGCCGAAGTTTCTGGTGCCGACGTTATTTGTCCTGGGAGCCAAGGATTTTTCGAACACTCCGGCGGCGCTCGAGACACTTGCCGCCTCGATGAAGAACGCCCGCGTGAGCGTCTATCCCAATGCCGGCCATGCCACGTTCGCCGAGGCGCCCGATGCGTTCAACGCGGAACTCAAGGCATTTGCCGAAGGCGTGCAGCCTCATTGAGCGGATCGGTGACCATACCCCGGCCCACCACCAGGCCTATTATCAGGCCCGTTACCAGGCAATAGGCGTCCCGTCGTAGCGCGTGAACGAGCCGCTGCGCTCGAGGCTGAGCCCCTCGATCACCTTCCGCAGGCCCGTAACGCTCTCGTCCGCATCGATCAGCGCACCGTTACCGCCGAGTTCGGTACGCACGTGGCCGGGGCACACCACCGCACAGATGATCCCGCGCGGCTTCAAAGTCATCGCGAGCATGCTCACGCCCTTATTGAGCGCAGCCTTGCTGGAGGAGTACGCGAACACCGGATGCAGGCCCTCGACATTCGAGCCGACGGTACTCGACAGAAACACCATACGGCGTCCGCTGCTCGCCGCGACATGCTCGAGGAACGCCTCCGCCACCTTGATCGGAGCGAGTGCGTTGACGGCGATCACGCGCGCCCATTCGGCGTAATTAAGACTGCCGAAGAATTGCTCGCGCAGGCGTGTACCGTTCGGATCGCGGGGTCCGATGTCGCCGGCGTTGTTGAGGAGTAGATCGATACTCGTGCCGCGCAGCCGCGTCGCAAGCTCGTCGATCGCCGCATGATCCGTGACATCGAGGCGCTCGACGCGGAGCCTTGGAAACCGCCCTGCCAACGCCGCAAGTTCGCGCGCGGAACTCGGATCGCGACAGGTGGCCACAACGTCCCAGCCGGCCGCGGCGTACTGGCGCGCGAACTCGAGACCAATCCCACGACTCGCCCCGGTGATCAATACTCTGCTCATCGGCTCATCATAGCGGGGTAGCGTGGACAAGGGCAGAGCCGCAACCCAGACTCCGCGTTCATGAATGCCCCCATCCGTGAACCGGCGGCGCCCGCACTCGTGAGCGCGCTCGAGATGCTGACGATTGCTTTACCCGCGGGTCTCCCCTCCCTCGCATCGCTGGCCGGGAGTCCTGTGACGATAGATCGTGAGCTCGAATCCCTATGGAGCATCGAGCCGGGCGCGGCCGGCGAACGCTGTCTCCTCACGGTTCGAGACGGCGTCACCCTGCGCCTGGTACGCGGCTCCCCGCGGCGTCGCTCGCGGCCGGTCGCCGCTCGCTGGCCGCATGTCGCCACCGGCACCGACGCGGATCTCGACGCCTTGGCCACCCTGCTTGCCGACCGGGCGGGCGCCATTCGGCTCGTAACCACGCGTTTCGAGCGCTGCCGCCGGTTCTATCTCGAGGCGCTCGGACTCGCTGCGATCGACGGCCGCGCAGTCCCTGCCGTCGCCAGCGAACCGGCGCCGCTCGAGCGCGCCGTGCTCGCAGCCACCGCCGCGACGACGCCGCGCGCGCTGCTCGCGATCGAGGGCTTCGCGGAGCGCGACGTCGATCCGGAACGTGCGTCCTGGACCGACCTCGACGGCGGCGTGTGCATCGTGAGCCTCACGAGCGCGCACTTCGATACCGCCTTCGCGGCCATCGAGTCGAGCCGCGACACCCTGGTGCTCGCGCGACCGCGCCCGTTGGAAGCGCATCCCTATCACGGACGGCGTGTATTCTGCTTTCTCGGGCCCGATGGTGAGCGGATCGAGATCCTCGAAGCGGCGCATTGAGCATCGGACCCCGGAGCGACTACTCTGTTGCCATGAAGATCGTGTTGAGTTCCATCGAAGCGCGGGTGATCGGCTGCCTCATCGAGAAGCAGCTCACCACCCCTGACCAGTACCCCCTGTCCTTGAACGCCCTGGTCAACGCCTGCAACCAGAAGAGCAATCGCGACCCGGTGCTCGAGCTGCAGGAGTCCCTCGTCCAGCAGACCGTCGACGGTCTGGCACGCCGGCACTTCGTGGTCGAGAAATCCGGCTTCGGGAGCCGGGTCCCAAAGTATCAGCACCGGTTCTGCAATACCGAGTACGGAACGCTGCGCTTCTCGCCGCAGGAACTCGCGATCGTGTGCGAACTGCTGCTGCGCGGCGCGCAAACGCCCGGCGAGCTGCGCAGCCGCGCTGCCCGTCTCGCGCCGTTCCACGAGGTAGGCGAGGTGGAAACGGCCTTGCAGGCGCTCGCTTCGCGGCAGGACGGGCCGTTCGTCACGCGCCTGGCGCGTGAGCCCGGCCGCCGCGAGTCGCGCTACCAGCACCTCTTCAGCGGCGACGCGCCCGCCGTGGGAGATCATGACGACACGGCGACGCTGCCGGAACTCACGCTACCGCCCGAGGAGCGGGGAGATCGCCTGGAGCGGCTCGAGGAACTGGTCGAGCGCTTGGTACTGGAAGTGGCGGAACTACGGCGCCGACTCGACGACCCAAGTTCCTAGACCGTCACTTCATCGAACTCCGTCGGCGAGCTGCCGAACTGGAGTCGCGCGAGACGTCCGTAGAGCGCATTGCTCTCGAGCAGTTCGGCATGCGTGCCGATGCCCACCAACCGGCCATGATCAAAGACAACGATCCGGTTCGCCTTGAGGACCGTCGCCAGCCGGTGGGCGATCACGATCGTCGTGCGGGCTTGCATGAGTTCCTCGAGTGCACCCTGCACGAGCCGCTCGCTCTCCGCATCGAGCGAGCTCGTCGCCTCATCGAGGAGCAGGATCGGCGGATCCTTGAGAATCGCGCGCGCGATCGCAATCCGTTGGCGCTGACCGCCGGAGAGTCGCGTGCCGCGCTCGCCGAGGAAGGTCTCATAACCCTGCGGGAGCTGACGAATGAAACCGTCTGCGGCGGCAGCGCGTGCGGCCGCCTCGACCTCCGCGTTGCTCGCATCGGGCCGGCCGTAGCGAATGTTCTCGAGGGCGGTGGCGCCAAAGAGCACCGTCTCCTGGGGCACGAGTCCAATGCGCGATCGAAGCTCTTGCGGCCGCAACTGCGAGATATCGACCCCATCGACGAACACGCGTCCCGCTTCCGGATCGTAGAAGCGCAGCAGCAGCTGGAAGGTGGTGCTCTTACCCGCGCCCGAGGGCCCGACGAAGGCCACCGTTTCTCCGGGGCGCACCGAAAGCGAGAGGTCCTGGAGCGCAGGCTGCTCGGGTCGCGACGGATAGCGGAACGAGACGTTCTCGAAACGGATGTCGCCCAGGCTGCGCGCCGGCAGCTCGAGCGGATGCTCGGGGGCGACGATGACGGGCCGCGCGTCGAGCAGTTCCGCCAGGCGCTCCATCGCGCCCGCGGCGCGCTGGATCTCGCCCCACATCTCGACCAGAGACGCGCCGCCGGTGGCGACGATGAGGGAATAGAAAATGAATTGCGTGAGCTTGCCAGCGGTGAGGTCGCCCGCGAGCACCTCGTGGAAGCCCCGCCAGAGCACGAAAGTGATCGCGCCAAAGACGGCCGTCGTACCAATGGCCGTGAGCCAGGATCTCACCTTCGCACGCAGCACGGCGGTGCGGAAACTCGCCTCCACCGCGGCGCCGAACTTGTCGCTCTGCAGGTCCTCGAGGGTAAAGGCCTGCACGGTCTGGATCGCGTTCAGGGTCTCCCCGGCGATGCCGCTCGAATCGGCGATCCGATCCTGGGCGGCACGCGACAGATTGCGCACCCGGCGGCCTACGGAGATGAGCGGCAGCACCACGAGCGGGATGAGCGCGATCATCTGGAACGAGAGCCACGCACTCGTCCAGAACATGAGCGCAAGCCCCCCCACCACGTTCAACGCGGAGCGCAGCGAAATCGACAGGCCGACCCCCGAGATCGATTGCACCAGGGTCGTGTCGGTCGTGAGTCGCGACAGCACTTCACCGGTGCGGGTCAGCTCGAAAAATGTCGGGTCCATGCGGATCACGCGCCGATAGACCGCATCGCGCAGGTCCGCCACCACGCGCTCGCCGACCCAGGTCACGAGATAGAAGCGCAGCGCCGCGAACACGCCGTAGAACGCCGCCGCGATCAGGAACAGCGCGAAGTAGCGGTTGATGGTGCGCGCATCCTGCGAGTGCATGCCTTGGTCGAGCAGGTAGCGCGTCGCGACGGGGAGCACCAGCAGTGCCGCGGCGGCGGCGAGCAGGGCCACCGTGGCGAGCGTCAGGGTTCCGCGATATTGCCGGATGAACGGCAGCAGCGCGCGCAGCGGTTTGAGGGAGCGGCTTTTCGGGCGTTCGGGACTATCGGCCATGGGCTAAATGATCCCACATCCACCCGCCGTCGGCCCGTCCGCATCGGTTACGCGGCGTTACGCGACGATGCAGCGATCGCGACCGGCGTCTTTGGCCTGATAAAGGGCCCGATCCGCCCGATCGAACAGGCTCTCGGGCGTGTCGCCGTCCCGCACCTCCGCGATCCCGCAGGAGGCCGTGACGCTCACAGGCTTGCCGCGAAAGTGAAACCCAAGCCGGCCGATCTCGACGCGGATCGTCTCCGCCACCGCATGCGCCGCCGTCGCACCGGTACCGACGAGCAGCATCACGAACTCCTCGCCGCCATAGCGGGCGACGAAGTCAGTCTCGCGGACCTTCTCACGCAGCACCGTTGCAAACGCGTGCAGCACCCGGTCCCCGGCCCGGTGGCCATAGGAATCGTTCAGCATCTTGAACCGGTCGAGGTCCCACGCGACGAGCGTGAGCGGCTGGCGGAAGCGCCGATAGCGCTTGAATTCCTGGGCGATGCGCTCGTCGTAAGCGAAGCGGTTGGCGATGCCGGTGAGCGCATCCCGGGTCGCGAGCTGCTGCTCGCGAGCGAGGCTCTTCTCGAGCGCCGCCGTTACCCCCTCGAGTTCCACCACCCGCGCGCGCATGCGCTCGGCGCGCTCCCGATCGGCACTCGCGCGCGCCGCTTCGCGGGCACGCAAGGCGCGTAGCTGCGCATCGATCGACTCGAGGCGCGACTTCACGGTGCTCTGCAGTTCAGCGAGGCTGGTCGCGAGCCGCACCGTGTTGCCGATCTCTTGCACCTCGCCGATCAGCTGCTGGCTCAACTCGAGGCCACGCAGCTCGGACTCGCCCTGCTCCGCATCGGCCGCGGCGAGAAAGCTCGCGAAATCCGCGAGCCGCGCGGTGACCTGCTTCAGTACCCGTTCGGTTTCCGCTTTCTCGCGCTCGAGGCGCTGCCGCTCCGCCGCCACCAGATCGCCGAGCTGCCACAGCGCGTTCGCGAACGCAGTGCCGGATGCGGGCTGCGCGAGTCCCGCCCGCAGTGCGTCGAGATCCGCCCGTGCAGCGTCCGCGACGCCGAGCCGGTCGAGAATGAGGAGCAGCGGTTCGGCAAGGGTCTCGCTATCGGACGGCGCGGGCATGCCAGCGTCGAGATCCTGCCGCCGCGGCGGCGCAGCCGCGCGCGCCGCATCGAGCGCCGCCACCGCGGTCGTGAGCCGCGTGAGGAGACTCTCGAGAACCTCGGCGGTCACGGGACTGCGCACGACACCACTGACGTGCGCGAGCTCGGCGTCGAATTGCGCATCGAACCCGCGCGCGGCAATACACAGGCGCTTGATCAGCCGCCGTAGAACGTCATCGACCTTCGTCCAGGCGGAAGTCTGCGCCTCGAGCTGGTCGACGGCGGTCAGATACTTCTCGCGCCATTCCCCGACGTCCTTCATGTCTTCCCCTCAGATCCCCCAACTCGCTCAGCGGTAACCGCGCGCCTGGAGCGTGAACAGCTGCGCGTAGCGACCGGCACGCCGCATCAGTTCCTCGTGACTGCCGAGCTCCACGATCCGGCCGCCATCGAGGACCGCGATCTGATCGGCCATGCGCACCGTGGAAAAGCGATGCGAGATGAGGATCGTGATGCGGCCGCTCGCAAGCCCGCGGAAGTGCTCGAAGACTTCTGCTTCGGCCTTCGCATCCATCGCGGCGGTCGGTTCGTCGAGCACCAGCACGTCCGCCCGCACCCGCATGAAGGCGCGCGACAACGCGATCTTCTGCCACTGGCCCCCCGAGAGCTCGCGGCCGTCCCGAAACCACTTCCCAAGTTGCGTCTGGTAGCCGCCCGGAAGCGTGGCGATGAAGTCATCGGCCTGGCCCTTCTCGGCCGCCTCCCGCCAGCGCGCCTCGTCCTCGAAATGCCGCTCGTCGCCCGCCCCGACATTCTCGCCCACCCGCATCTGGTAGCGGGCGAAATCCTGGAAAATGACTCCGATTCGCTCGCGTAGCGCTGACTCGTCCCATTCCAGGAGATCGAGCCCATCGAGCAGGATTCGACCCGAAGTCGGTCGATAGAGGCGGGTGAGGAGTTTGATCAGCGTCGTCTTGCCGGAGCCATTCTCACCGACGAGCGCGAGGCTCGTGCCGGGCTTCAGATGCAGCGAGACATGCTCGATGGTCGCCGTGTTCGAGTCCGGATAGCTGAAGCCGACGTCCTCGAAGCGGATCCCGTCCGCCGGGTCCGGACCGCGGACTAGCGTTCCTGGAACTCCTTGCACCTCGGTCTCGAGATACGCGTAGAGGGTCGAAAGGTAGAGGTTGTCCTCGTACATGCCGCCGACCGCCGCGAGACTGGCCGTCACCGCCGACTGCCCCTGGCGCATCAGCATCAGATACATGGTCATCGCGCCGAGCGTGATGGCGCCGCGCACGGCGGTCACCGCGATCCACACATAACCACTATAAAGCGCGAGCGTTGCGATCAAGCCGAGCGCCAGACCCCAGACATCACGCCGCATGCTGAGCGCGCGGTCTTCGCGGTACAGGCGTTGATAGATGTCCCGGTAGCGCCCGAGTAGGCGTGCACCGAGCCCGAACAGCTTCACCTCCTTGGCATGGTCCTCGCGTCCAAGCACCGTCTCGAGATAGAGCTGCATCCGGGTCTCGGGCGAGCGCCAGCGGAACAGGCGGAACGCGTCGCCTGAGAATTTCGCTTCGGCGATGAACGCCGGCAGGCCAGCGAGGAGTAGAACCAACACCGCCCAAGGCGAGAAGCGCACCAACAGCGCGCCGTAGCTCACGAGCGAGATCGCATTCTGGATCAGCCCGAAGGTGCGCATCACGAGCGACAGCGGCCGGCTCGAGGCCTCGCGCCGCGCCTGCGTGAGTTTGTCGTAGAACTCCGAGTCCTCGAAGTGCGAGAGCTCCAGCGTGAGCGCCTTCTCGAGGATCATCACGTTGACCCGCTGGCCGAGCTGCGCCCGCAGCAGCGACTGGCAGAGCGAGAGTCCGCGTTGGGCCGCGGCGAGCGCCGCCACCACCGCGCCCTCCAACACCACGAGCTCGATGACCCGATGCGCATCGGCGCCGCCGGCACGGCTCGCCGTCACCACCGCGTCGACAATGCGCGCCCCCACCCACGCGACCGCCGCCGGCAGAATACCGGCCACCAGCGTGAGCGCGCCGAGCGCTACGGTCAGGGCGCGACTCGTGGTCCATACGAGTTCCACCGCCCGACGGCTGTAGCGAAATACGCCGAAGAAACCCTTCAGCACTTCGGCGGCGGCCGCCGGCGCGGCGCGGCCGGCCCCGCGGATCGTCACATGCGGCGGAGCCATCGATCAGTAGACACGAATGATCGGCATTGCAGGCATCATAAGACCCTTAAGTCACGGTGGGTACCTTATAGATGACGCGTCGCTTTCGACAGATCGCGGCCTTGAGTTGGGCGACCGTGGCGAGCTCGATGGGCGCGCTGGGGATGGCGGCCTCGGACACGCCCGCAGCGCCCGCCGCCTTCCCCGCCGACGCGCGGTTCGCGCTCCTCGAGCGCGAGTACGTCATCGACTTCCTCGATCGCAATCCCGTGGTCGCCACCTACCTCGGCGGCGCGGTCCTCGATGCCTCGCTCGCGCAGATCGACTCGAGGCTGCGCGACCCCTCGCCCGAGGCGCTTGCCGCCGAAGACCGCCGGCTGTCGCGTTTTCGCTCGCAATTCCTCGCCCTCGATCCGCGCAAGCTCTCGCCGCGGCGGCGTATCGATCGCGAGGTCGCGGTCGCGCAGATCCAGTTCATCCTGCACGCTCACGACGTGCGTCACACGCCCGAACGGGCGCTCGACAGCTACGTGGATGAGCCGTTCCGCGGCGTGGACTGGCTGCTGCAGGGATTCCAGGCAATGGGCGATGGCCATTACGGCGGAGCGGCAGACTGGGCGCATCTCATCGACCGGGTGCGCGCGATTCCGAGCTATCTCGAACGGGCCCAACGCCAGCTCGCCGCGGGGGTGAAGGCGGGACGGACTCCGGACTGGCGGGTGCTGCGTGGCTAT
>Ga0116226_10004577_pt1 | contig 12282 bp, 10 predicted proteins | sample S1TSphfallax_FD_89692 | JGI IMG/M metagenome (GOLD analysis project Ga0116226, IMG submission 89692) | Host-associated microbial communities from peat moss isolated from Minnesota, USA - S1T2_Fa - Sphagnum fallax MG | ecosystem: Host-associated > Plants > Peat moss > Unclassified | place: USA... | reverse complement strand
GCGGCGGCGCCCATCGACACCTATGGGCTGGAGGTCGGCGTTCGCACGATTGAGGTGAAGGGCGACCGACTCTTGCTGAACGGTCAGCCGATCCAGATTCGCGGCGCCGCGCGGCATGAGGATTTCGCCATAAATGGGCGCGGCCTCAACCTGCCCGTCGCCGTGCGCGATATCCAGTTGCTGAAGTGGATCGGCGGCAATTCGTTTCGCACGAGCCATTACCCCTATGCGGAGGAAACCCTGCGGCTGGCGGATCGCGAGGGTATGCTTGTTATCAACGAAATCCCCGCCGTTAAGCTCTATTTCGGCGATAGCGACGCCAATATCCGCGCCAGACTGGACCAGTGCCGGCAAGACATTCTGGAACTCGTCACCCGGGACAAGAACCATCCCAGCGTGATCATGTGGTGCCTGGCCAATGAGCCGACGGACAACAAGTTCGTCAATGCGGGCGGGGCCGACCTGCCGCTGACTGACGACTACAAGGCCAAGGGGCTGGCCTTCTTCAAGAACCTGTTCGCCTACGCCCGCACGCTGGATCAAACCCGGCCCTTCACGCTGACGGCCATGTCGGCCACCGACCCCGCCTGGGCAGACCTCTCCGATGTGCTCTGCATCAACCGTTACAACGGCTGGTATAATCATCCGGGCGATCCGACGGCGGCGCGCCGCCTGCTGGAGCCTGAGCTGGATGCGCTCCATGCGCGCACCGGCAAGCCGATCATGGTCACGGAGTTCGGCGCCGACGCCCTGGCCGGCTTTCACGCCGATCCGCCCGAAATGTGGAGCGAAGAGTATCAGGCTGACCTATTGCTCCAGGTCCTAGACGCCTGCGCCCCCCGTCCGTTCGTGGTCGGGACTCAGGTCTGGGTTCTGTGCGACATGAAGACAGCTCAAAACCGGGGGCGCGCCGGCGGCATGAACCTTAAGGGTGTATTTACAAGAGATAGAGCCCCGAAGATGGCAGCTCACGCCCTAAGGAAGCGGTGGGTGGGGTAGGTAGGCTTCGGCGGGCGAAAACCCGCCTTGGCTCAATAAGATTTTGGAAGACCGAGTACACGCTCCGCCAGGTAGCAGAGGATCAGTTCTCTCGATACTGGCGCCAGTCGGGTGGCGACGGCTTCGCGGAAATAGCGCTCCACATTGTATTCGCAGGCATAACCCATACCGCCATGCGTCCTCACCGCCCGGTCGCAAGCGCGGAAGGAGGCTTCGGCCGCCAAATACTTGGCCGCATTCGCCTCCGCGCCGCAGGGCTTACCCTCATCATAGAGCTTGGCCGCACGCAGGGTCATGAGTTCGGCGGCGTAGAGCTCGGCCCAGCTTTCGGCCAGGGGGTGCTGGATGGCCTGATTCTTGCCGATGGGGCGGTCGAACACCACACGCTCATTGGCGTATTGGGCGGCCTTGGCCAGGGCGCGGCGACCAATGCCGATGGTCTCCGCAGCGTTCAAGATCCGCTCCGGGTTCAGGCTATCGAGGATGTAGCGAAAGCCCATGCCCTCCTCGCCGATGCGATCTTCGACGGGGATGGGCAGGCCGTCGATGAACAGGGCGTTGGAGTCGACGGCGGCCCGGCCCATCTTGTGGATTTCCCGCGCCTCGACAAAGGTGCGATCCAGCTTGGTGTAAAAGAGGGACAGACCGTCCGTCGGCTTCTTGCAGTCCTCAATCGCGGTGGTGCGGGCGAGCAGGACGATATGGTCGGCCTCCTGTGCCGTAGAAGTCCACATCTTGCGACCGTTGACGATATAGCGGTCGCCGTCGCGCACGGCCCGGGTCTTCAGCTTGGTGGTGTCCAGCCCCGCATCCGGCTCCGTCACGCCAAAACAGGCGCGGGTTTCGCCCTTGATAAGCGGGGGCAACATACGCTGGCGCTGTTCTTCGGTGCCGTGAACGACGATGGCGTGGGGCCCGAAGATGTTGATGTGAACGGTGGAGCAGGCGGCGAAGGTGCCAGCCGACGCGCCCAGCACCTGCATCATCACGCTCGCCTCTGTAATGCCCAGGCCCGCGCCGCCGTATTCGGGCGGCATGGCGATGCCGAGCCAGCCCCCTTCTGCAATCGCCTGGCTGAACTCGTACGGAAAAGCGGCTTCACGATCCTTGGCGGACCAATAGGCGTCGTCGAAGCGATCGCAGATGGCGCGGACGGCGTCGCGAATGTCTGCGCAATCATCGGTTTCCGCCAACGGGGTGATCAGATGGTCCAACATATGGGCGGCCGTCCGTTTATAGGTCTTCGATTTTGCCGGAAAATTTCCGTGTGTGCGAAATTGCGGCCCGGCACTTCGTTTGTCAAGCGCTCTCTATGACCGCGAGAATCACGATAAAATCAACAAATGCAATGAAGAGCGATGGATTTATTTCCGTATACGCGGAAGAAAATTCGTGTGTACGGAAAAATAGGGAAAATTGAAGGGCTAGGTCGTCGTCATGGGCCGCATTTCCAGGCGCTGGCAGATATTGAGAAGCATGGGCTTGGCCCAGTCCAGCTTCCCCTCCAGGCGGGCTTCCGGGCCGATGATCGAGACAATGTAGGTCCCGCGGTTCCACTGAAAGGTGGCGGAAATAGACAAGACGCCCTCCACGCTTTCGTTGCGGTTGGTGAAGACGCCCTCTGCGCGGCCCTCCGACACTTGCTGTCGCAGCGCCTTTTTCGACGTGATGCTGAAGGGCGTCAGGGGCTTGAGATCGGCGGTCGCGAAATAGGCATCGAGCGCGTCTTGGTCGAGGCTGGCGAGCAGCGCCTTGCCGGCGGATGTGGCGTGCAGGCTCCGAAGTTTTTCGCCGGGCGAAATGACCGTGCGAAGGAGGCTGGAGGACTGCAAGACCAAGAGATAGGTCGCCTGCAGCCCATTCACCTTAGACAAAAAGACTGACTCATCCAGCGTGTCGCGCATCGACCGAAGCAGCAGATCAGCGCGTTGCAGAATCGGGTCTGCGCTGGCGATAGAATTGGCGATATCGAACAGCCGCAAGGATGGGTAATACCCACCCCGCGGCTCAATTTCATAGATGTATCCCATGCGCTCCAGAGTCTGCAAAATATCGTAGCAACTCGAACTGGGGATCTCCAGCGCCCGAGAAATATCCGACAGGGAGAGGGGACGCTGTTCGGATGCAAACAACTCGAAACAGCGGAAGGTGCGTTCGACGAGTTTGACCATGGACTCCACGTGTCTATCTGGGCGCCGCCGCCCACCAAGCACATTATAGAAACGGCCCTCGGCACGCGTCAGAGCAAAATTTGATGATCGGGTCAGGCCGGTTAATGCGCCCTTCCCCGCCATAAGCGCGGTGAAGCGCCATAAGCCGTAAGCCGCTTGTCTGCATGAGGCGGCTTTCGTGCCGCGACCTCTAGGTGTTTTCCAATCCTAGTCTCCGTATAATTTTGATGTCAATCCGTTGCGCATAAACGTCCCTGCTGAACGGCATACGTCGGCTGTATACAGTGCAAAATCGAAATTATTCGATTTTCAGATAAAGAATTTGACATGAATAATATTATTAACAAAAAGAGTGGACGCAGATATTGCAAAATATACTTGATAATTGCGAGCTGTATTGGCTTGTCACTCACAGCCTCAGCGGCTTGGGCTGACCAATCAAGCGCACAAGCCGCGATCAGCCGGGCGGACGGCAAGATCGAGACGGCGACGCGCCAAGCCGGTATCGCGGGCGACCAAGGCAACCAAGTTTACACCTTGGCGAGAACGCGGCTGCAATCCGCCCGCGACGCCTTGACGGCCGGGCGCGATAAGACGGCGGAAATGTTGGCGGACGAAGCCTCTGTCCTCGCCGATTTGACCGTCGAAAAAGCAAAGCTGGCCGCTCTGCAGACCAGTTATGACCTCGTGGCGAACACAGCCGCCCCAGCCTCTCAAGTCCAATAGAAGAGCGCTCGACCCATGACCCGCACCCGGTTCCATATGCTCGCGCCGACCACTTCCGCGGCGGTTGCTGCACTCAGCGCTTGCGCCACGATCCAGCCCAATCAAAACATTGTCGACGCCCAACTGCGCCTCTCCGCCGCCTATAATGAGAAGATGACGGCCGAGCGGGGGCAAGGGGATTTGGCGAACGCCAAGGGGGCCCTCACGTCCGCCCAGATCGCTGAAAAGGATGATCACCTGTCCGCAGCGCGCGACCAGCTACGGGTCTACAATATGAAGATCACGCAGTTGGGCGCAACGATGGTGCTTGATGACGTCAGCTTTGAGACGGCAAGTCGGACCTTCTGTCGGGCGACGTCAACAGGATGCAGGCCCTGATCAATTATCTGCATCTCAGCCCGGATACGCGAGCCCGCATTGAAGGGTTTACCGACAATGTCGGAGGCGCAGACTATAATCGCCAGCTCTCGCTCGCGCGGGCCGAGTCGGTCAAAGCCACGCTTACCGCCGCAAACATTGACGCCGGCAGGATTGAAACCCTCGGGTCAGGCTTTGAGAACCCAGTCTCGACCAACGACACCGAATCGGGACGCCAGTCGAACCGGCGTGTGGAAATAACCCTACTGAAGCTGCCGGGCGCCTGATTTCGGTTTGCCGTACGGTGGCGCGGGAGGGCGGGCGATAACGTGTCGCGGGCGCCCCCTGCTTTGTGCGGGATTGATCGGCTGGCGCTCGCTGAAGATCGCCGGCGAGGGGAAGCGACTGGGGCTCTGCGGCTTCGGCGCCGCCGGCCATATCGTCCATGCCCCCAGCCCGCCGTGCCGCCCGCCGCCGCAGGGGGTCAGTTCGCCTTCACCGCGACCGCGGCGAGCAATTAAAGCCCTCTATAGACTTAATGCTGCACCCGCTCACAGATTGTATGTCTGATAGCGCAAAATCGCTTCTCGCTGCGACTTTCCGACGGTCTCAGCTTAAGATCTAATAAGATCCTCGCCTCAGTAGGACGGCAGGGACGGTTGCGAAGATCAACTTGATGTTCAAGATGGTGCAGTGATTCTTCGCATAGGCGATATCGCAGGCGACCCGTGTCCAGAAAGACACATCGCTTCGACCGCTGACCTGCCATAGGCCGGTAATGCCGGGTCGGACACTGCAATAATACTTGAAGTTACGCCCATAGCGAGGAACTTCTGCGGCCACAATTGGACGAGGCCCAACCAAGCTCATTTCGCCTTTCAGCACATTCCAGAACTGAGGCAGCTCATCTATACTCGACTTGCGCAAGAAACCACCAATCCAAGTAATGCGCGGATCATCGCGCAACTTGTGATTTTTCGCCCACTCCGCCCTCATTTCCTCGTTTTCAGCCAACAGCTTTTTCAACTGAGCTTCAGCATCGACCCGCATACTGCGGAATTTATAACAGTAAAACTTCTGACCTAGCCGACCGATACGCACCTGACGAAACAGGATCGGACCCGGATCGGTAATATAAATCAGGACGGCGACGGTGATCAGGAGGGGAGCGAGGATCAATAAACCCATCAAGGCGACAAAAATGTCTAGCCCACGCGAAATGTGTGCGTCGAACGGGATTTGAGGAGCACCCGGTGGTCTTCGGCCCGTGATCATGATCGCGCTCCCACTGTCCCCTTTTGGGACGAATGACATTAGATGTAGCAAACCTCAAGCCACTTTTGGCACTCGGGTGTGGTGAATTTCCGTTTGCCTAATTTGTATACAGGATGACGCGCCACGACTTTAGCTTGAAGCACGCAGGCTGAGCCCGCCGCATCTCACTAAAATTGAGCCGCACCGGGATGAAATCTGATTGATAGAGTACTGATTATTTATGTCAGCTTTCTGTAAGCCGCACGTCAGGTCGCATTATTCGTCGGTCGAAAGCTTAATCAGGGGCGCCGCGTTAACCCTTGATTAAGCCTCTTCAAAAGACAATCCTAAGGCGATTTTATATCACGCCAGAGCCAAATCCTTGGGCGCGACGCCAGGAAAAACCTGCTCCACCCGCGCGGCGCTTAGGCCTTGTGTGCGCTGCACAATTCCGCCGATCAGGGCGCGGTAATCGATTAGGACAGGATAGTCCCGATTCTGGTTAAGGGAGGCCTGCTCCACACGCACCTGCTCGCCGACCATGCGGCCGCCTTTCACCGCACCGCCCAGCACCCAATAGACGCTGCCGTGGCCATGGTCCGTGCCCTTATCGCCATTCTCACGGAAGGTGCGGCCGAACTCAGACACCACCACCACCGTCGTCTTATCCCAAACCGTTGGGCCGACTTCATCGGCGAAGCCCGCCAGACCGCGACCCAGCTCGCCCAGGCGCTGGGCCAGATAGCCGGTCGCTGCGCCCTCGTTCACATGGGTGTCCCAGCCGCCCACATCTACAAAGCCCAGGGTATAATCCGCTTGCATCAGCCGCCCGATCCGGCGCGCCGACAGCTCGAATCCCTTGGGCGAGACCGCATTCCGGCTGGCCGCCGCCATCTCACCCGAAATACTGCGATAGACCTCGTCGCGCACGGCGAAGCCTTGGGCCACCGCATCCCCCATGGGCTGCCCGCGATACATGTCCTCAATCAGCTTAGCCTGACGCTCGTCCACGCCGGGCTTACCCACCCCGTTCAGGCCGAAATTGGGAATGGACGCGCCGCCGCGAAAGGTGAGCGGGAGCTGGTCGGTGAAGGCGATGGGTCGTGCGCCGGCGAGCTGGGCGTAAAGCCGGCTCATAAAGCCCGATCCATAGTTGCGCGACCCCTGGATCGGCTGGCCCAACTCAATGGTGTCCTGGGTCTCGAAATGGCTGCGGGACATGTCGTCGGTGCCGGCGAAGGGAACGAAGGCGACCTGCCCCTTCTGCCAGAGGGGATAGATGGTGTCCTTCAAGGCGGGATGCAGGCTCCAGTCCGCATCCAGCGCAAGGGCGGCATTGGGATCGGCCGGATTCGGCTTGGCGATCTGGAGCGTGGGGCGGGACTGATAGTAGAAATCACTGCCCGTGGGGATCACCACATTTGCGGCGTCATAGGCTCCGCGCAGGAAGACGACCAGCAGGCGCTGATCGGTGCTGGGCGCAGCAAACACCCGACCCGCTGTAAAACTGGCGGCGGAAGCGGCCGCAGCGGCGGCGAAGAATTCGCGACGGTTCATGGATTGGGTCCTTACCTGCGCATAAATTCGGGGGAGGAGAGGAACAGCGTGTTCCAGTCCTGGGGCGAGAGCGATTGGTTGAGCGCCGCCTGGGTTGGTCCCGCCAGCGTACCGGAGAGCCCCTCATAGAAGAGAGCGTTCTGCAGCACCGGAAAACCGGGGTGGTCCACAGCGCCGGGGCCATCGGGCTTAAAAAGCCCGGCCGACCCCGCGCCGATCTGGCGGGCGATTTCGAACCGCACGGCGAACTGGCCGGGGCCGGACCAGGCGGCCGAGGTTATGGGATATCCGTCCGGCGTCTCGTGATTATAAAGACCCTCCGCCATGCGGTTCAGCCAGCCCTGGATCGGGCCGGTATTCAGGATCACCCGATCATCATAGGCCAGCCGCACCGCTGAGACGGCGTAGTGCATAGGGTCCTTGAAGGTCTTGCCCAGAGACGCGTTGAATTCTGGGCTGTGGAACAGGGTCGACAAGACCTGGGCGATATCGCCATCGGTCTTCTGAAAGGTCGCCGCCATGCGATCCACAACGGCGGGCGGCGGCGTATCGCCCATAAAGTATTGCGCCATCTGGAAGGAGACATGGCGGGCGGTCGCCGGCTCGCGCGCCAGGATGTCCAGCGCCTGCTCGACCTCCGGAAAGCCTGAACCGCGAATGACATGGCCGAGGAAGACCTTGTCGCCGAAATCATGGCGATTGGGGTTGAACTCCATCATGCCGGAGCGACCATAATAGCTGCGCAATTCGAGGCGCACATTTGGGACGTTCGGGGTGGCGTTGACGCCGACGCCGGTCAGGATGCGGGCCAGCTCCTGCACATCCTTCTGGGTGTAGCGTGAGCCGACCCCCATTGTGTGCAGCTCCATGATCTCCCGCGCGTAATTCTCGTTGATACGGCCCACGGCGTTCTGGTCATTATCCAGATAGCGCAGCATGGCGGGGTGGCGCAGGGTGGCTTCGAGAAGCGTGCGGAAGCGACCGAGCGCCCTGGGGCGGATGGCCTGATCCTCATAATCGCCCACCATGGTGCGGATATCGCGTTTGGCGAGGTGAACGTTGAAGTGATTAAACCAAAACCAGGTCATCTGCTCCTGGAGCTGATCCGGCGAATATATGTCGCGCAGCAGGGACCTTGTCGCAGCCTGGCGGCCCAGATCGTTCAAGGCCTTGTTATAGGCGTCCTTGGCCGCCTTTTTCTGGTCCGGATCGGTGAGGGCGTTGGCGGCCTTGTTCTGCGCCTCCAGATTGGCGACCAGCACAATCATGGGCGTCTGGGAGATGGGGAGGGCGTCGATCTGCGCCTGGGCTTCGGGCGGCAGACGATCCTCCGCCGAGGGGTGTAACTGATGCTCCAGCCATTTCGCCTCGCCCAGCTTTTGATACGCCGCCATGCCGGTCGTCGTCTCGCCCCAGGTGATCCGGTTCACCAGAGCGAGACCGTGAGCACTGACCTGAGCCGGTCCCGCTAGAGAGGGGGCGCCCGTAACCTCGGCCGCCACCGGCAGGGCCGAAAGGCTTATGACGGCGAGGGCGGCGACCATGGTCGGGCCTGTCGTCAGCAAATTAAGCTTGCGCGCCATAGGGTCGTCTTTAGCTCCACAGTCTGAGCGGCGTTGCGGTGACATCGTCCAAATGCTCCGGTTCTAGACGGAGCGCTCTTTGTTTATTTCGATCTAAGTCTTCAACATTTTCTTGTAACTTCAAGCATATTTCACTCATTAGACGCGAAAAACGGTCGGTAAGATAATCTCAGATCTAAATTTTTTGATAATAAGATGAAGTTGATATCATAGTTATTTCATATTTAACTGAGTCATGACGAACGGTTTCTGGACTTTATGCTGTACCGTGCCTTATATCAGATGAACCAAGCCTGAACATCCGATCAGGGCGCCGCGCAAGCCGCCCTGTCCGGTCGAAAATACGAACTTGCGCCGTTCGACGGCGGCCATTTCCAAGACGCTGCGGCTGATCTACGACTATCGCTCAGCTTTGCCGGAGACGCCGCTCGTGATTTTTTGCGCCAAGACCGTCTTCGCCCTGGCCTGCGCCCTGGCCTTTGGGATCGCCCCGGCCCTGGCGGCCGAAGCGCCGCCCGCCGCCAAGAGCGAGGCGGCGGAAAAGACCGGCCCCCTGCCCTTTCCCGCAGACGCCAGCGTTAAGCAAGTGACGCATGTGGCGGGCAAGACGCTGAGCTATATGGCCACGGTCGGCTCGCTCCCCGTGCGGGATGCTGAGGGCAAGAAGACGGCGGAAATCGTCTTTACCGCCTACATCTTGGACGGCCCGCGCGATCCTAGGCGCCCGGTCACCTTCGCCTTCAATGGCGGCCCCGGCGCGGCGTCCGTCTATCTCAATCTGGGCGCCATCGGCCCCAAGCGCGTCCAGTTCGGAGCGCAGGGCGACAGCCCGTCGGACCCCGTTGTTCTGAGGGACAACCCCGGCACCTGGCTGGACTTTACGGACCTCGTCTTCATCGATCCCGTCGCCACGGGCTATTCCCGTTCGCTTTTGAAACCGGATGAGACGGATAAGAGCTTCTTCACCATCCAGAGCGACATCGCCTATCTGTCGCGCATCGTCTATGATTGGCTGTCCAAGAACGGCCGCATGGCCTCGCCCAAATACGTGGTGGGGGAGAGCTATGGCGGCTATCGTGCGCCGGCCATTACCGCATATCTGCAGACCGAGATGGGCGTCGGCGTCTCCGGCGTCGTCATGGTCTCGCCCGCTCTGGACGGCCGCGCTGCTGCGGACCCGGACAACGCTCCCATGGCCTGGATGGCCACCCTGCCCTCCATGGCCGCCGCCAATTATGAGCGCCAGGGCAAGACCCTGACGCCGGAGCTGATGTCCGACGTTGAGACCTATACCCGTACCGACTATGTCACCGACCTTCTGCGAGGTCGCCAAGACCAGGCGGCGGTGGACCGCATCGTCAAGAAGGTCACGGCCTATACCGGGCTGAATGAGACCGACGTTCGCGATATGGGTGGGCGGATTGAAAGCCGCGCCTTCCTGCGCGATCTCTATCGCGACCAGAGCAAGCTGGGCAGTTGGTACGATTCAAACGTCACGGCCTATGATCCCTTCCCCTGGGCGCCGCAGCAGCGGGTGGGCGACCCCATCCTGGGCGCCATCTATGCCCCCACCACCTCCGCCATGGTGGATTTCGTGACCCGCGAAGTGGGCTGGAAGGTAGACGCCCATTACGAGGCCCTGAATGGGGAGGTGAACCGCCGCTGGGAAAAGTACTGGTTTACCAGCATCGAGTCGGCTTCGGACCTGCGCTCGGCGCTCGCCATCGATCCGAAGATGAAGGCCCTGATCGTCCACGGTTACGACGACCTGTCCTGCCCCTACTTCACCTCCAAGCTGATCGTGGCTCAGATCCCCACCATGGGGGCGGCGGATCGGCTGCAGGTGAAGGTCTATCCCGGCGGACACATGTTTTATTCCCGCCCCGACAGCCAGGCGGCGCTGAGGAAGGACGTCATGGCGCTTTACGGCGCAAACTGATGATGGAGGTCCGCCTGAGATTAATGATGCGCCCGACGCATGAGCAGGGGTCTGTGGGAGCATAGGGTGGCATTCACGGACGATGAGGTGGAACGTTACGCCCGTCATCTCGTGTTGCGGGAGATCGGCGGCGCCGGTCAGCAGGCCTTGAAGGCGGCGAGGGTGTTGATGATCGGCGCGGGCGGCTTGGGGTCAGGCGCGGCGCCCTATCTGGCTGCGGCCGGCGTCGGCATGCTGGGCCTGGTCGATCCTGACGTGGTCAGCCTATCTAACTTGCAACGCCAGACCCTCTACCGGACGGAGGATATCGGTCGGCTGAAGGTTGACTGCGCCAAAGACCGGCTGGGGGTGCTTAATCCCCATGTGCGGGTTGCACCCCATGCCGTGGCCCTGACCCCCGCCAATGCCGCCGCCTTGATGCAGGGCTATGATCTGGTGCTGGACGGGGTGGACGATTTCGCCGTCCGCTTCGCCGTCAATCAGGCCTGCTATGCGGCGGGGCTGCCCCTGGTCTCCGGCGCAATTGAGCGGTGGACGGGCCAGGTGGGCGTGTTTACGGGGGGGCTGACCAAGGGCGCCTTGGACGCGCGCCAACCCTGCTATCGCTGCCTGGTTCCGGACATTCCACCGGAGGCGGAAACCTGCGCCCGCGTCGGCGTGGTGGGGGCGCTGGCGGGCGTGATCGGCGCCATGATGGCCTTGGAGGCGGTGAAGCTGATCACGCGCGCAGGCGAGGCCCTGGCGGGTCGGCTGCTGATCTATGACGCCCTCAGCGCGGAAACGCGCACCTTGCGGCTCGCCGCCGATCCGGCCTGCCCGGTCTGCGGTCCGGGCGGTTAGGACCGGCTCAGGCGCCTGGCTTGACCACCTGGATATAGGGAACAATGGCGCGCGCCATGGCCCGATAAATGTCGGCGGAGCCGTCGGGACCCTTGGGAAGCTTGACCTGCGCTTGATAAAGCGCGGTCATGGGATCGAACAAGTCCACCCCCATCTCGGCCGCAGCCGTCCGCGCCGCGTCCCGATAGCCCTTCAGGCCGGAGAATTTTGGGTCTCCAGCGGGCGGCGTCAGGATCACGAAAACCGCCGCGCCCCGCGCCTTGCCGCGGCGGATCAAGGCCCTCAGCGCCTCGCCATACTCCGTCGGCGGCGTCTTGGCCTGAAGATCGCCATAGCCGAGGCACAGAATCAAAAGATCGCCCACAGGGGCGTCAGCCCAACGGTTAGCGCTCTCAGCCGCCGTGTCCTGCGGATAGCCATGATTGATGACAGTGACGCCCGGCAGGGCGCGCTGGAGCGTGTCCGTGAGCGTGACAGCGCCGCGCGGCTCGGCGGCGCCGTTGATCGGCCCGCGCCGGCCGTGCTGGACCACGCCATAAACGGCGTCGTCGCCCTGGACCACGATGGTACCGTGCAGGGGCAGAACCGCTTCGCCGTAATTATCAAGTCTCGGCCCGATCTGGTCCGGTCCGGCATGGAGATGGCCGGCGGGGTGTAGGCAGGCGGCGAGGCAGAGGCTGGACAAGCCGAGCGCTAGAAGGCGCAACGATATCTCAACACGCCCGGCGAGATGGAGGCGCATCCTGGAACCCCTTTTCAAATCGGCCCTCATGAGGATGCCGTCAGCCTGACGGATGTCGCCTGCAGCGCGTGGCCGGGACCGGCGGCATGCCCCAAGGGATCGGGAAAGATCAAG
>Ga0116226_10004576_pt1 | contig 12282 bp, 15 predicted proteins | sample S1TSphfallax_FD_89692 | JGI IMG/M metagenome (GOLD analysis project Ga0116226, IMG submission 89692) | Host-associated microbial communities from peat moss isolated from Minnesota, USA - S1T2_Fa - Sphagnum fallax MG | ecosystem: Host-associated > Plants > Peat moss > Unclassified | place: USA... | reverse complement strand
TTGCACTTATGTGTGTACCCACATTTTGATTAGATCTATGGAAGCTTATCTTTTGCATCTGGGTAAACAAGAAGCGAGTACCAAAGTGACAATCCGCTTCAGCTTTTTTATCTGTACACTTCGCCATAAAACCCTAGTAGAACTGACTGTCAGAGCTTTCATCTGAATCCTGATACCTGGACCTCTGTAAGGTGTAACAATTTTACCTATCAATTTATCGGCAGTGCTCATAGTGCCACCTGCTTCATTTTGTAAGAATAAACGGGCCATGGACTTTAAAAAGTCAAATTCTTGACTCAAACATCAACTTGGGGTATCCCCAGACCCTTGCTAAAAATTGCATAGATGTGCTTGGATGTTGGCATGACAGAAAATTCTGGGAGTTTTGTCGCCTCACCCGTGCACACACCCATTTGTTGAACCTAGGATGACCCAATCCACAAATTGCTGACAAAGAATTGAGATGGAACAAATGTCTAGTGTACAAAATGCTGGTGTAGTTTTTTCAGTCAAAATCCTCATACATTGATGATCCTTCAGAGAGCTCTGTCTCACTCTGTGACTGTGAAGCTTCTTGAGTCCCTCTCAAACCTCGGTCTGCTAATGAACCTGTTAAGAATTGGCATACCCACAACATGTACAAACAGATGAATAACGGAAACTGTGATGCCTTTCTTTGTAAAAGCAGGGTCATTATCAACTTGTGTACTTTCACATAAAACTCAGGTTTTTGAAGGGGAAAAAAGGTTGAGATTGACCTCGGTCACGATGAGTTGGCCGAGTTTTGCGTGTTCTGCGTGGTATCCGCTTGGCACCACGAGGGGACTTGGAGATGCCAGCCTCATCTTCACTGCTGGAGATTTGGAGATCATCCAAACCTTCTTGGCCTCTCATAGTGCGCAAGACGAGTGCTTTAGCCTTGCGGCGTTGTGAATTGAATAAACCTCGGATGGAAGATACAAAACCCTCTCCAGCTCGATCGCTTTGCCTCTGATGGGCTGTAGGAAACTGCTCCACAGCCACCCCATAGCTGCCTGCACTGTCGCTGGAATTTGACTCGCTCTCTGGATGCAATTTGTCCTTGAACTTCTTGCCCTTTCATCATCATAATGAGGTACAAAGCTTTTGTGAGAGTTTAGAAACACAAATACCCAGCTCCCCTTCTGATATCAAAATCACTTCTGGTCGATGCTGGAGAAAGTTTAGTTACCTGCATGCCTGTCACAGACTTTAAAACACTCCAGATTATATGTTTTTTCACTTTGGAGAAGAGACGTCGCCAGCTGCCTGTGAACTGTAACAGCACTAGTGTGTCCATCAGAAGTCGCAGATCACTCACTGCAATTGGAGATCCTTCGTATGTCACCAGCAGCTCCACCTGCATCAACACCCAATTTCTCTCTCAACATCCATCTACAAGTGCAAAAACAATTGTGCGCGGAACAGAAAGTAGACAGATGCCTGGGGATCAAGAGCTCAGAATGCCTTTAGACTGTATTTGGAGAAAGAAAAAATGAAGCACAGAAAATCCAAAACCACATTGACTGTTGCCATAAACACTTCACTCTCACCTGGCAGATCTTGATGTTGTGGAACTCCAAGAAGCTTTTTTTCATCTTGGAGTCTTTTTTCTCCTCCTGTAAGGAAGCTTTGCTGGATTTGCTCACCCTTCGATCCTTTGACTTTAAAGACCCACCATTTTCAGTGCTTGTGCCGACAGTGGAGACAGCAGCTGATGCAGTTGGGAGTGCATCCTGGCGTGATGTGATTGGGAGAGAGGTGCGGACTGACACACCTTGTCTGAAGGTCTTTGTCAATGCCTCCTCACTTACCAGATCAATGTCAGGTTCCTCAACTCTCTCCAATGATGATGATGACTTGCATTGCTCGTTCATGCTTGCTGTTGTGCCTGTTTTTCGCTGCTGCTGCAGTTTAGCTACCTGCAAAAAGGACCACATTGCATTCACACAGTAATCAGCAAGAAGCTCACTTCAGCAATAGGAATACACATAATTGATCTTGGCACAAAACACTGCATTATGCTCTCAACAAGCCACTTTTGTTGTGGCAGACAATCTTGGGTAGTCAGTCAGTCAGTCCCCCTCTGCCATGTGGGTCAAGATGGAAGTTCACCTCTAATGCCTGTGCAGCCATCATGAAGTCAACACGTGGTAGTACTTCAACAGGGACTCCAGGTAACACATGTGGGGGAACAGCAAGACCAGAAGTAATAATACTTGTCCTTGAGGAGGTGGTCACTGAGGCCTCCAAGCTGGAGCGCTGCTCCACCAGTACTGTACTAGTGCCACGACGCCCCCCTCGCTTTGCCACTGTTGAACCCTTCCACACCTCCTGCATGAAATAAAAGTCTTCTATTATTGTGAAGAAATTCAACAAGGTTGCTCAGGTTGAAGACTGGAAGAGAAGTTGAAGAGATTTCAACAGCAGCAAGCAAGAAAGAAAGAGCAGGGAGGATGAGGTGCCAATTCATACCTGGCGCTTCACATCTTGCTCTTCATCAGGGAAAAAGTACGTCCATAGTTTGGTGTACATGGCCTCAGTCAAAAAAATACGCAACGGGTATATATCCACCTGCACAGTGCCATAGAGCAAATTGACGTCAGCACACAGCTTCCTCATCTCTTGGCACCAAGAAGGCAGAAGTGACCTCCATTGGGGCTATTAAACAAGGGTACGAGACCTACTAAGCACAGACAAAAGAATCCTTAGTGTCAAAAGATGCCAAGAGAGATGGAAAAAGACCTGAAACCGCTCCATTGGTGAGAATCCATCCTTGGGTGCTCCCTGTCTTGCCTCAACTCGAAGCATTGTATTCCTATTTGCAGAAGGATCCCACAAAAAATTTCTCAACAACACTAGAAAGTATTAAAGTTGCTTGTTGAACATTCTCATCTGGTCAGGAAAGAGGACAAAAAATGAAAGATAAAGAGGTGGAGGAGGGATAACAAACCTTCCCCATTCTGTAGGTGGGTTCCAAGCAGAGAGAACTGTGTCGAGTTTTGCACCTGGCAAACAATTTTTCACAACAAAGGACTTAATGGTGAAACGGGCAACCCCAATGTCCTTGAAATCACGGTCAACCATCAGGATCTGCAAAACAAAAATCATAACCACAGCCACCCATTATTGCTGAGTTTGAGGGTTTAGGGTTTACAGATGTTTGAGATGAAACAGTTTCACATCTAGGTTGCATTCTTTCAATCATCAGTCAATGGAAAATCTAGTATGTTCCTTGCTCCAGCAACACATTTTGGCACTAATACAAAGCACAAGAAAGAGAGATGAGGGCAAACCATGTTGTTGATCTCGGCCTCAGCGAATGATTCCCCATCACAGATCATGCTCCATACAAGCTTGTCAAAAGCCCATGAGATCCGCATGGCTGATGATGGACTTTTGTTCTTCTCCTTCAATGCCAATTGCTGCTGTGCAGCATGCTGTAAAGCAACCCTCAAACCTAATCTTGCTGCCTTCCTGGCCTTACTTTTCACCATGAACTCCACCTCTAGCTTTTGTGCCTGCACCCAAAAACATGATCAAAACAAACTGATTTTGTTTTCAACTTAAAAAAAACCTCATCACAATTGTAGCATGGTGAAAGCACAGGACATATATATATATAGCCTACTACTACCCATTGGTTATATGGAGATGTTCTTCATCATGAAGCCAAATGATGTAGCATTGGAAAAGTGCTAGTGTTCAATTGCTGACCAGAATAGATCTAGCACTTGAAATCATCCATAGGGTCTCCTCTTCAGCTTTAGGAGACCATACAGTCCCAACATCACGGGTGCCACAGTCAGAGCAGCGGAGCATTCGAAGATCACGGAAAAGAAGGCGACACTCTCGTTGGGCTTGTTCCACTTTGATGCGTGCTAGTTCAACTTCCTCCACACCTTCAGGCACAACCTCATCCACCTCCTCTTCTCCTTCCTCCTCATAGAGCTTGTTCTTTCTTGATCTAATCACACCCCAAACCCAAAAAAAAGCTCACATTTTGTCAAACAATATTCAGTTGTTTGTTCTCCAAAAGTTTTTTGTCCTGTACAACAAATTTGTACATGTGCATTTCCAATTTTTTCTTTGCTTCCCATCTCAGGATTCTTTGTTTCTCTCTCATCTTTCAAGTTCCAGAATATATACTGTTTTGGTTATCTGACTCATCTACCCATCAAGCAGATGATTCCTTTTGGTTCTTTGCTGAGATTGCCCTCATCCAATCTGCTCTCAACTGCAATCAATTCCCTTTCCTTTCTGCCTCTGAAAAAAGAATATTACAGTGTGACCATATTTTTCTCCACTGAAACTACTACTGAAAATTGGGCAAAAAATGCAAATGAATCCTCTCCTCTCATTAAAGGGATAGACATACTTTGGGAGCCGGGCGAGCAATAGGTTGCTCATGACATCAACCACAATCTGGAACTGGCGAGATGTCATAGTAGCAGTGATGTTAGGGGAGTTGAATGAAAGCTCCTTCAGCGGCTTTACCTGCAAAAGATCCAAGCTGCATGATGTCACTGCTGGTAATAAGCTTAATCATCAGTGGGTAGGTCTTGATTTCTGTGGAATCAAGAGAATTGGAATAGCAGCAGCAGCAGCAGCAGAAGAAGAAGAAGAAGAAGAAAGAAGCACCTCGAAGTCAGTTGTGCCACCTTTATGTCGAGTATACTGAAAATACATTGTGCATGGCATGAAGATTCGCTCCAAGAGTGTTCCAGTTCGCTTGACTTTGGCTGTACCTGTGAGAATCCTTGGCAACCATTGAAGCCCAGCACCTGGATCCACATCTGTCGGTGCAATATGTGCCTGAACATGCTTTAGCAAAACAGACAGCTCTCGCCGCTTCCAAGCAATCTCTTGTAAAGCCCCTTGTGTTGATACCGAGCCTAATGCCTGCACTATCATATCAAACCCAACTGACACTAAGGAATGATACGAGCGTGCCAGCACTTGTCCACTCGCTGCTGCCAACAAGAGGCGACCCTGCATTACACAGAGAGAGAGAGAGAGATTCACATCACCAAGCTTTTTGCTTCTTCTTGAAGCTGGCAATCTTCATAGCAGCAGCACACAAACAACACATTCTTAGTTTCAGAAGGATGACCAATAGAGTGAAAAGCTGAGAGACATACATGTGCTTCTTCAGAGTGGAGATTGAACTGAGGCTGAACCACATTGACCATGAAGTGCATGGTACCCTCACCCTCCTCTTCTGACAGTGCTTCCTTTGGTAAAGCTGCAAACCATGAAAGGTAATGGCAAGCAAGATCACTACTGAATTAGAAAGTTGAAAGGCAGGTCATGGACTTCCATAATAGCTCAAAAGAAGCCAACAAGCAGAAAATGCACAACTTTGATGGTTTAGGGTGCTGGGAGAATCCATTTTACCTGTTGAAGCTGAATGCAAGCTGTTGGCACCACCCCTTCCTGGTGTAGATGTGTGCAGCTTGGAAGGACGAGAAGGAGATGAAGGGGCACTTATGGAGCCACCTTTATGTAGTTGAGATGAATGTCCTCCGCCGTTCAGTTTCTCCTTCTCTCCTTTTTTGGCAACAGCCATGACCTTTTGCTGCTCCTCCATCCTTTTGCGCTGTGCAAATTGCCTGGATGGAGAGGGCTTCGGGTGCTCGAAAGCTTGTGCCATATCTCCCACCCATGCCCACACTGCATCCCGATTCTCAAGGGTCCACAGCAGCTTCAAGCCATACAAAGAAACTCGTAGACAGTTGTCAGCCAGGACAACATTAAAGCCATCATCATCAGACAAAACATCACTCCCACTCCCGTAGTCAATGTCCATGTTACGGATAGCTGTTTCTACAAGAAGCTGTCGTCTGCTCCCCTCTAGCCAGAGAGAAAGGCGAGCAGAATCAGCCTTAGGTGCTTGCTTCCTGATTGTAAGGCGATCTGTTGTAAGCAAGAAACCACGCTCACTGCTCCTAAATGGGTCTGGTGCCAACTCACTCGAGTTCACTTCTGGCAGTCCCAGCAACTGCTTCACTTTGTCAGACTTCTGCAAATTCTCAGCGATGTCATCATCTGCAGGAGGAGGAGATTGATCCCGATGAAGTTCTACCTTCATACTGTGGATATCTAGCCCTTGGTAAACGAGCTCCAATGGGTCACGCTTGGTTTCAATAGTGAAGTGGCCAAAGCCCCGGCTGTAACACAGCTCATATTTGAGCTTTTTCATGTGAAATGCCAATCCAATCGCTGGGTCATCTTCCATAAGAGACGAATGATATATGCAAGCTGGTGTTGAGTCCACTCTTAACATGAACTCTGTAAGCACCTTATCTAGAGACAGATTCCCAGAGCGAGGTACTCGTGGTACACCAAATCGAGGAAATCTTGCAAAAGATCGCAGTTTATGTGGGGGCAAGTAGTAAAGGCTCCACCACTTGAAAATCCACATCAGATCATGAGCACCGAGATTCATTGTCGGGATTGTCCCCACACATTCTTCATGAGAGGCAGGTGAAGCAGACCCATGTGAAATCCAGCGAGTGGGACCTTTCAGAGCTTGAGCTGTTGTTGTAGTAGCAGTAGTAGTGAAACTCCTGCTGGTTTTCTGATCTCCAGCAGTAGCAGCAGCAGCTGCAGGTAAATCCTCATTCAACACTTCTTCTTCATTGGCTTTGAAGCCAAAATTCAGCACCAATGAGAAAGATGTGGATCGAAAGGGATCGTAAACTTTCTCACGCAGCTTCATCTCACGAGGAAATGCATGTAGATAGTGGTTCAGCGGTGCTCCACTTTCACAATCCCAATCCATGGTGATCTCCAACTCAAAAACTGGCATCGTCAGAAACACAGGTAGTTTCAGGTTGTAAACACCTGAGTCAAGCCCTTTTGGCACAATCTCGAGACTAGAAATATGTAGTCCAAATTCCTTCCCATTGAACACAACGCACCCTTCCGATTGCTTGATCTCCATAGAATTGGACACCAAGCGCATCATGTTGGCTTCCTCGTATGGGTTAGTTGTTGCCAAGAAGCTCCACTCAAAGTTGGTGACATTGACACTGTTATTGCCATGTATGTAGTAGCGCATATCATCCCACCATGGCAAGTTGCGCTCTTTCTTGACAGGCAGTGGTGGCAAGGGAATCTTCTCAGGCCACTGGTCTCTGCGGACACTGATATCCATTTTCCGTAGTGCAATTGAAAAAGCGTAGCTCACATCAGCTATGGCAGGTTCATGACCCACACCATAACTCACCTTTGCTGTATCCAACTCGACAGGAATCTGTAAATAGCACTTCAATGGTGGAGTTGAGCCACTGATCGAGCGGTTTACAGTGATTCTCCGCCACCTACCAAGGTACACATCTTGGGGAATCTGTGGTGGGAAAACCGTTGCCTGCAAAAACCAAAACAAGCCAACAAGATAGAGAAGTGAAGGACAGAAGAAACTCAAAACCACATGTAAAAAACAACCTCCAAAGAAAGCTCAAAGAAGAGTATACTGGGGAATGTAAACTGCAAATGGAAACTAGGAATGGTCTGTTAAGAATGAATAGTACCTGTTGGGCAAGTACAACAACTCCATCACAACTGCCACTTTCAGCAGCCAGCATGGGAGCCGAATAGTCACGAAGGCATACTGCAAGGGATGAACCTTGCACCTGCAGCTTTCGACCCATCACCCGAGAGAATGGAACTTGCAAATCTGGGCTCACACAGTCCAGCTTGCGGATAATCTCAATCATGCCCTCTCGTCCTCCTTCAACTTTTGTGAGAACCACCTCCAGGCTTGCTGCTGTGATAGATGCCAGCGATCGCCGGGTAATGCTGGGTTTGAATCCTGCTTGCAGACCACCACAAGCTTCCGCCCCTGATCCCATGTAAGGAACCAGTTTTTTACAAGCTCCATGGTATGCATTGAATGTTTGCCGCTGAAGTCGCTCATGCTCATTTTTCACTGTGCTGGGATTCTGTAAACCTGTTTCTGTCTGCTGCTTCTGAGAAGAACCACTCTGGCTTCCTGCAGCGGCTTCCCCATCTGAATTTGAGACATGGGTTCTGCTTTTGCAGCACTCCTTTGCAACCTCGTCATTAAACAACTGTTCTCTGAAAATCAGTTCACACACTTCCTCAGCCATGAGCCGATGGTGCTCATCGAACCAGCCTTGAAGAGGCTCCTCTTCAATTTCGGCCACAACATCCCGCATCACAAACTTCAGTGCACGCATCTCTGAAGACCTCTTTGTCCTTGCCTTTGTGACCACAGCAGCAGTTGGAGCTGCTGCCTTTGCGACACTCCTGCTCTTCTGTGCAACCATGACCAACTTCAAGGTCCTCCACATGTCTTCGCATGCATCTTCCATTGCCCGGAATGGCATCCGGTAGGGCATAATAATCCTTGTTCCACTGCCTTGGATTATGCAATCCCATCTCTTGAAGTCACCCAATCCAGCAACCAACCTCAGTGGCCCATCTTTGCGTTGTTCATCTGCAACAGGAATACGTGAAATCTGCAAGCTCTCACTGCTCAAGACTGTTGCACTATTCAATGTCAAAAGCGAATTCTCGAGAAGTAGCCCAATTCCAGCATCTTCAGAGAATAGGGAATCGACATGTAGAACCAACTCTACTCCATCAGCAACCTCAGCTATGAAATCAAAACCTTCAACATCAAGAGCAACAGTAACTTTGCTCGAGTTTTGCTCAATGGTTTCCTTGGTCTCAACAACCTTCATGGCAGCAGCAATGAGTGGACTATTCCTTTCCTTTCTCAGCAAGGATTTGCGAAAATCCAGCAACCCCTTTGTCTGCAATCCGACTTCATGAAAAAGCAAGTGCAAGTCAGGCTCCCATCGGGTCATCACACCTGTAGCACTCACAAGTGCCAAGTTGCCATTTTCTCCACCCACAACAGCCGGTTGGTAGATTACCTCCAAATTCTGCACTCTGAATGCAGTGATGTCACCAAGAACTTTATCTCGAGTAGCCAGCTCTTGGTACAGTAAACTTCCTCGTTCAACGTCCACAGTGAAACCATGAACCTCCTTGTCAAAGCATAAGTTGAGATGGGCAAGTTCAGCAATAGCATTGTATTTGGATCGAAGTCTGTTGCCTTTTGTGACATGGATCATAGCTGTTCGCAATGACCCATCTGATGACTTGGTAACAACAGACTCCCCTCCTTGGCTTCCGAAATTGACCTTCTTTGGATCTGGCACCTTCTCATCCTCTGCATGCAGTAATCCCACCAACTGTACAGCAAAACCTTCAAGGCGAAGAATCGCCTGTTTGATCCCCCCAGCCTTCTTCTGTGTAGGTTTCAGTTGCATGCTGTTCGTCTTTTTGCTCTTTCTCTCATTTGAAAGTGTCTTCAGGTACTTCTCCATCACCATTGTGGTAGACAGGATTGAATGCAAGCGTGGGAAGCTGAAATACAGCTTGCTGCCACTAAATTCAGCAACAAGAGTTTTGCTCTTCTTCTCTGACATGGTGACATCAACCAAGTCAGAGTCTGCCAATCCCCACTCCACAACCACTCTCGAAACCCGCATCAGGCAGCCTGCAATAGATTCACCTCCAGCTAATGGGTCTTCAGAGGAGCTGTCCGCCTCCTCAGCCATACTAATGACACACTCTCCCAGTTCTGCATGTAGTGCCATTTCCTTACCTGATCCCGTATTTATGAACAAATGGGATGTTTGTGAGCTCACCTGTTTCAAAGAATCCAAACCACCGTGTCCCCCCACCATCTGTCAGCTCCTATCACCTATGAGCTAAAACATCAGAGATATATGAAAAGGGACAAACAAACTCATGTTGTGTACTGCAATCCTTTGACATGTTGTAACTGGCATGAACACTGTGATCCATATTAGAGCTACAGATCCAGGGCATTATAGAAAGTGGTATACATTATAGAGGGCCATGCCATCAAGGCTGTAAGCAGTAAGCAACATGTCGGGTGCTGACAAAGTACAACCCCAAGAGATCTTCCTTTTTGTTGATGACTTTGTTCGCTTGGGGGGTGTTGGCATAGAGGGAGATCCGGCTTCTGCTGCTGGATGATGCTCATGCCTCACATATGAGTTCTTCTTCATGACACGAAGTGCAAACTTAAGCCAGCAGTCGAGGCTTGCTGTCAACAAGTTGCACTGTGTTCCTCCCAGTTTTACATCAATCTGCGCCTGTAAAGGTCTTCTAGTCTGGCAAGAAACAGTAGTGGAAATTTCTCAGTAGCAGAACCTGAAGCTTTTACACCACCTCATACCCTAAACCCTAAACCCTGCAACCCAAATTATGAATGACAGCAAGCACATGGAAGCGTACTTCAGCAGGAAACTCAAGGGAAGCTGCCACTGCCACCTTCAAGATCTCCAGCACAGATTGCTTGTTCTCACGCATGATCTGTGCACAAAACACTAAACTGTTACCGCACTCAACAACAACCACACAAACATTCTGAGTTTTTTGTAACAGGTCATGTCATGCAATCAGAGTTCCTCTCTTAATCCACAGAGAAGGTTCTGAGTTTTCTAGAGGCCAAGATCCACCATATAGTTTGAGGGATAGAAAAGAATCAGACCAGAATTTCGCCACAGTCCATGTGAATGTCGAGCTGTGATATCAGGTCACCTGCTTGCTCGGACAGCCGTGACCTGCCTCCACGCAACAGAATACCTTTTACTTTGTTCTCCATCATTTGTCCTCCCTCTTGAGTGCACTTCACAGTGAGACTAGGAAGAGTGAAACCAAGCTTCAAAGACAGAACACAGAAACATATCAAAAGCTGTCACAGTTTCAGTCTACAAATTAGCTGTGTATAAGGATGACTGATGCTCTCTCTCTCTCTCTCTCTCTCTCTCCAATTGTAAGAAAAGTCCAGAAAAGTTGGGTAACTTTCAAGCTGGCCAAAGCAGATTCTAGCAGGATCCTGCTGAGCATTGACACTTTGATACTCAGTCAGTTGCCCCAAAGTTGTCCTGTGCAACTGATCACAGATTCCTCAGTATGCTCCTCTAGAATTGCAAGAAGAATTCCTACATAAGCAGCTGCAACTGTAGGACTTTGATCAAAAGCAAATGGCTGAGAAGAAACAACAAACCTTCTCTGGAACTTTGACAACTCGACCAGGGGGAACATCAACTGCAACACCATCTTCTTCCTTTTCCAAGCTTGAATATGGTGGGTTGACCAGAGGAACCACTGTAACCTCATCCTTCTGCTTTTCTGCAGTTTCTATATTCTTGACCGGTTTGGTGGAAGCTCCAAGGGGGTCATTTTCACTGACCAGAAGCTCCTCATTCAAGTCCAACATGGCATCTCCGCATGCCACTTCCAGTTGTTGCATCATCACTCCAGCTTCCCTGCAAGAAAACTCTCATTGAAGACACACCTTCTCATGTGAGGATTTGATCGAGATGAGATACAATCTTGCTTGCAGCAGAACTGGATCAAAACGGATTTCATGTCTCTATTCAGAGACTCTCAACTTCAATGGGTTGGGTCTGCAAAACCAACAAGAGAACAGTACCTACCTATCATGGTCAAAAGAGCAAGCCACAGAGAGATGCTCCATCAGGAAAAGAACACTGGGTGCAGTGTCAATGACAGGAGCAGAAGAGGCTCCTGTCACTGAGAGCAAACGTTGTCCAAACTTGGTAATGCCTGAATTGTACACCCAGTTCTCAAGCTCGCCCAGGTATATTGTGCATGGAATAACTGAAAGCTTCAACCCCAACAAGCTTGACCCAACATCTTCTTTCAATAGATCAAGGTCCAGCTCCTTGATTTCCAATGACATGTTTGGAATCTGACCCACCCACCAACAAGAGCTTTCATGACTTTTTAGATGATGTGCTTTTTGCACTATAATACATTCCCAAATGAAGACAATAAAATCCCCATTGAAAAACAGGAAGTTAGAACAGGAAAAGAGAGAGAGAGAGAGAGAGTGCAATTACCTCCAAAACTTTGAACACCAGCTCCGTGATTGAGAACTTGAGATACTTTGCAAGGGTGGCTACTATTAGCCATTTTCTCCGCTCGGAGGCAGAATTTCTGTGAGTGGAAACTTTGAGTTTCGCCTTTGCTTTCTTGGAAGTAGTTGTTGGAGGTTTTTGCAACACAACTTCGACATCTGAAAGAAACAACTGAAACTTGTAGTCACCAAAGAAAGCTTTGAGCTGTTTGCGTACACTGAACCGAACCTCTCCAATTGCAAGATGGGCAACTGCACCCTGTTCATGAACAACAACAACAACAACAAGAAAGACGGGCCCATCCAAAGTC
>Ga0116226_10004575_pt1 | contig 12285 bp, 10 predicted proteins | sample S1TSphfallax_FD_89692 | JGI IMG/M metagenome (GOLD analysis project Ga0116226, IMG submission 89692) | Host-associated microbial communities from peat moss isolated from Minnesota, USA - S1T2_Fa - Sphagnum fallax MG | ecosystem: Host-associated > Plants > Peat moss > Unclassified | place: USA... | reverse complement strand
GGGACTGCCAAAGCCCGACAAAATCGATCGGGCCGAGCATGACAGGCGGAAATCCGCCATCGCGGGTCACGTCGGCCAGAATGTTGCGGGCGAATGGAAACAGCAGGCGGGGGCATTCGACCAACAGGATCGGCTCTTGCTGGTTTTCCGGGATGCCATTTAGGGTAAAAATGCCGGAATAGGCGATGTCTGCGATAAACACGACCATCGGCTTCTCCTCGGCGCTCCCATTAGCGCCGGCAGAAGGTGGCAGAGTTGCTTCCGCGCGAGCAGCCAGGGTGACTTCAAAAACCGTCTGATCTTCCTGGATTTTGCGCACTTGCACATCCAGATTAATGTTCACTTGCGGGGCGGACCGCAGAATGGTGTAGATCGCTGGGGCGTTTGGAACTTCGAACGATAGGTCTTTGGTGTATTGAATATTCAGTACAAGTGGGGGCAGGGCCGGGGCGGCTTCAGACATTGATGGTTTCCCTGATATAAGTTCGGCAACCGCCTAGCACGGCGAATGTGCGGTTGCCAGTATTGGAGCTTACTATGGCCAAAGTGTTTATTGATGGCGAGGCTGGTACCACGGGGCTAGGCATCCGTGACCGTCTGTCGAAATTGCCCGGAATCGAGCTCATCAGCCTGGCAGACGCTGTTCGGAAGGACTATGGGGCGCGGTTGGAAGCCATGAAGGCGGCCGATCTGGTCGTTCTCTGCTTACCCGACGAGGCCGCCAAAGACGCCGCCGCGATGGCATCCGGTCTTGGGCAAGATGCCCCGAAGCTGCTTGACGCTAGCTCAGCCCATCGTACGGCACCCGGTTGGGTCTATGGATTCCCCGAGCTTTCTCCAACATCTGCGCTCGAAATCATCCAAGCGCCACGGGTGTCTAATCCCGGTTGTTATGCGACAGGAGCAATTGGCTTACTTCGGCCTTTGATTGCCGCCGGACTGCTCGAGAATGACCGAGAAATAACGATCAACGCCGTATCCGGCTATTCTGGTGGTGGTAAGTCGATGATTGCGGAGCATGAGGCCAAGGGTGGCCCGGCTTTTCAACTTTACGCGCTGGGACTGACCCACAAACATGTGCCTGAAATCATGCTGCATTCAGGCCTAACCCAGAGGCCAATTTTCGTGCCATCGGTCGGTCATTTCCGGCAGGGGATGCTGGTCTCAATACCGCTATTTCGTGATTGTTTGAACGGAGCTCCGTCTGCTCGAGACGTCATTGCCACCTATGAAGCAGCCTATGGCGCGGCCGGCAAAGTCATCGTTCATCATCAAGGCGAAGTTCACGAGCTGACGCCATTGGATAAGCACGGGACCGACACCATGGAGTTATTTGTTTTTGAAAATGAACAGCACGGGCATATGATTCTCGTTGCCCAGCTTGATAATTTGGGCAAAGGAGCGTCAGGGGCTGCTGTGCAAAATATTTCCCTCATGCTGGGTCTGATGGACGCGAATTTGAAGATGCAGGAACTCGCCAATGCCTGAAAGCTTTGTACCGGCCGCGCGAGGCGGATTATTGTATGATTTTAAAGGCCTGCGCCCAACGATTCATCCAACAGCTTGGGTGGCGCCCACCGCCGTCCTCATCGGTGACGTCCGTCTCGGCCCAGACGCAAGCATTTGGTTCAATTGTGTTCTTCGTGCCGATACAAATCCAATCATCGTCGGCGCCCGGACAAACATTCAGGATGGAACGATTATTCATGTGGATCACGGAGAAAATTTTACCGAGATCGGCGATGACGTCACGATTGGGCATGCCGCCATCATTCATGCCTGCAAATTGCGTAACCGCGCATTCGTCGGCATGGGTGCCACGATTTTGGATGGCGCTGTGATTGAGGAAGCGGGGCTGATTGGCGCCCGCGGATTGTTAGGACCGGGTAAACGTATAGGTGCTCAAGAGCTTTGGACAGGCGCTCCTGCCCGGTTTGTAAGAAAAATGTCCGATGAGGAACGGGCCCGGTGGGATGAGACCGTCCCTCACTATGTTGGCCTTGCGAATCACTATCGCTCCGGCTGAGCGCCGGATGTTAATCCGCCGCGTCGGCTTCGGCATCACTTTCTGGTGCCACCATGAGGGCTTCGGCAACTACCGCTGATTGATCCCGGATGCGTTTTTCAATCGCATCCGAAATTGCCGGATGCTCACGTAAAAACTGCTTCGCATTTTCCCGGCCTTGGCCAATCCGCTGACTGTCATAGCTAAACCAGGCGCCAGATTTTTCCACCACGTTGGCTTTCACCCCGAGGTCTATCAACTCTCCGACCTTGCTGATCCCTTCGCCGAACATGATGTCAAACTCAATTTGCCGGAACGGCGGCGCCAATTTGTTCTTCACGACCTTCACGCGCGTGTGGTTTCCGGTCACTTCTTCGCGGTCTTTGATCGAGCCGATTCGGCGAATTTCCATCCGAATCGAAGCATAGAATTTTAACGCATTGCCACCTGTGGTTGTTTCAGGATTTCCAAACATCACGCCGATCTTCAACCGGATCTGGTTCAGGAAAATCAACATCGTATTGCTACGAGAGACCGATCCGGTGATTTTACGAAGCGCTTGGCTCATCAACCGCGCATGCAGTCCGACGTGGGTGTCGCCCATTTCGCCCTCGAGTTCGGCCCTCGGCACCAACGCCGCCACCGAATCGATGACCAGCACGTCGATTGACCCGGACCGCACCAATGTATCGGCGATCTCAAGCCCTTGCTCTCCCGTATCCGGCTGACTGATCAGCAAATTATCGACGTCAACACCCAATTTGCGTGCATAGGTCGGATCAAGCGCGTGCTCGGCATCGATGAAGGCACAGACACCGCCTCTTTTTTGCGCTTCCGCGATTGCGTGCAACGCCAATGTGGTTTTGCCCGAGCTTTCTGGTCCATAAATCTCGACCACCCTGCCGCGGGGAAGACCTCCGATTCCAAGGGCAAGGTCAAGGCCAAGCGAGCCCGAGGAGATGACATCGATAGCTTCGCCAGTCCCCTTGGCCCCCATTCGCATAATCGAACCTTTCCCAAAAGCTCGTTCAATTTGCGCCATAGCTGCATCAAGGGCCTTGTTCTTTTCCATATCGGGCTTCCTGGACAAAAGGGCCTCCGAAGTGTCGGGCGTCAAATCAACTGCCGCCAAACGCCGCTTTGGCGTTGCTGAGGATACAACCATAACGTGTTCCGATCAATTTGCTAAGGGCCTAATTTAACGGCGCGAATCGAGCGCCTGAAGAAGGCTCACATAACAAGAACAAAATAGCAACAAAAAAATTTGGCGTACTGTTAATAAATCGCGGGGTTGGCTTACTCTGCTGCGGCCGCGGTTCCGTCTAAATCCAACGCATAGCCTGCTGCCCGCACGGTTCTGACGATATCCGTCTCCCCGGGCCCATTGATCGCTTTCCTCAAGCGCCGGATATGCACATCCACGGTTCTGGGCTCGACATGAATATCGCGTCCCCAAACGGCGTTTAGCACGTCTTCGCGAGAGAATACGCGCTTTGGATGACGCAAAAAGAACTCCAAAAGGCGAAATTCAGTGGGGCCCAAATGCAAGGACCGCCCATTTCGAAGGACCCGGTGCGATGCCGGATCAAGCGAAATATCGTGAAAGTTCAGCTTTAGTTTGGTCGGCACCGTACCGGAACGCCGCAAAAGCGCACGAATTCGAGCAATCAACGCTTCGGTTGAAAATGGTTTGGTAATATAATCATCTGCTCCCGTATCAAGCCCACGAACGGCGTCTTGATCCTCGGCACGCGCGGTAAGCATAATAATCGGCAAATTGCGGTTGGCCGGCCGACGGCGCAACTGCCGGCATAACTCAATGCCGGACATGGTCGGCAGCATCCAATCCAGCAACAGCAAATCCGGTGGCGCTTCGGTAATCCTGGTCAGCGCCTCACCGCCATCGCCGGCATCCTCGACCCGGAAGCCTTGTTTTTCCAGGTTATAACGGAGCAGAGTGACGAGTGGGGCTTCGTCTTCGACAATGAGAATATAAGGCTTGTTTTGCTCGCTCATTCCTGCCCGACACCGCTTGCGTGAACATAGGCAGAGGTTTGGTCGCCTTTCGGCCGGAAGTCAGGTAAGGTGTCGCCAGTCACAGCGTAATATGTGAGTTCAGCGACATTGGTCGCATGATCACCAATCCGTTCCAGATTTTTCGCGATAAAAAGCAAATGAGTGCAAGCCGTGATGCTTCTTGCATCCTCCATCATGTAAGTGATGAGTTCGCGGAAGATCGTATTGTATAGATCATCAACCAGTTGGTCCGCCCGCCAAACGCTGATGGCTTTCTGCGGATCGGCCTCGCCGACGGCATCGATCACGGTTTTTAAATTCTGCTGTACCAGGGACGCCATCTGGCCAATACCCGATAGTGAATAGGCGCTAGCTACCTTGTTCAGCACGAGGCTGCGCTTCGCCACATTGGAGGCATAATCACCAATCCGTTCGAGGTCGGTGATGACCTTTAACGCGGCGACGACCTGCCTCAAATCGTCAGCGACGGGCTGCCGAAGTGCCAACAGCCGAACCGCGAATTGCTCAACGGAACGCTCTTCCGCATCGATCTGCGGGTCCATTTCAACCACCCGCGTTGCCATCGCAGGGTCATGAGTTACAAGGGCGGTCGTTGCATCTGCAACGGCCCGTTCAACCAAACCGCCCATAGCTGCGATCATGTCCCGCAGCTTTTGCAGATCAACCTCAAAGCTGGTGACAATATGCTTATTACCTTCGGCCATGTACTCTTCCCTTAGCCGAAACGGCCTGTGATATATTCTTGGGTCCGGCGCTCGCGCGGAGCGGTAAAAATCTGACTTGAAGAGCCGACTTCGACGAGTTCGCCGAGATAGAAGAACGCGACCTGGTCGGCACAACGGCCCGCTTGCTGCATGTTATGTGTCACGATGATGATCGTGAAATCACGCTTCAATTCGTCAACCAGTTCCTCGATTTTGAGTGTGCTGATAGGGTCGAGCGCGCTGGTCGGTTCATCAAGCAACAGCACTTCCGGACGCACCGCAATCGACCGGGCGATGCAAAGTCTCTGTTGTTGTCCGCCGGATAAGCCGATCGCTGAAGTATTCAACCGGTCTTTTACTTCGCCCCACAAAGCTGCGCGCGTCAAAGCCCATTCAACGCGCTCATCAAGCTCTGACTTGCTAAGCTTTTCGTGCAAGCGGACGCCGAAAATCACGTTTTCATAGATCGACTTCGGAAATGGGGTAGGCTTTTGAAACACCATGCCAACACGACGGCGCAGCTGGTTCAGGTCCATTCCAGGAGCGATAATATTTTGCCCACCGACCATGACCTCGCCTTCGGCGCGCTGCCCAGGATAAAGGTCGTACATCCGGTTCAGAATTCGCAACAGCGTGGACTTCCCGCATCCCGAAGGCCCGATCATGGCAGTCGTCTTTTTGTCCGCGTAATCGATATTAATATTTTTCAGTGCATGTGTGGCGCCATAATAAAAATTCAGCCCCCGGATCGAAACACGGGCCTTGGCGTCGTCGCCATTCCCTAACAGGCTGGCTGGCGGGGAAACTTCAGACATCATATTACTCGCTACTTCCATGACCGCCTCCATAAGCGCCTTTCATGACAAACGGATGACAGTACGATGAACGTTCGATGACAGCCGCGGTACTATGTTAACATAAGAAAGCGGCGATTGGAGACCAATCGCCGCGATTTTTTAGGCATGTGGTAATTTCGGTTGCTTAACAATCCGCAAATACGGTTTAAGCGTCTTCCAGCCGGCCGGGAAGCGGGCTTTGGCGTCCTCGTCTGAGAGCGAAGGTACAATGATCACGTCATCGCCATTCTTCCAATTGACTGGGGTCGCGACCTTATGGCCGTCGGTCAATTGCAAGCTATCGATGACCCTAAGGATCTCATCGAAGTTCCGGCCAGTCGATGGCGGGTAGGTGAGGCTCAATCGAACCTTTTTATTTGGATCAATGATGAAAACCGACCGCACGGTGACAGACGGGTCCGCATCTGGGTGAACCATGCCATACAAATCAGACACTTTGCGGTCATGGTCAGCAATGACGGGGAAATTAAGGGTCTGGCCTTGTGTCTCTTTAATGTCTTCAGCCCAGCCTGCATGACGCTCACCGGTATCCACGGAGAGGCCGATCGGCTTGACATTGCGCTTGTCCCATTCCGGCTTCAACCGGGCGACCTCGGCAAGCTCAGTGGTGCAAACCGGCGTAAAGTCTTTTGGGTGGCTAAACAATATTCCCCATGAGGAGCCAAGATAATCGTATAATTTGATCTTTCCCTGACTCGAATCTTGCTCAAAGTCTGGCGCCAATTGTCCAAGTTGGATTGTCATTATCTAGTCCTCTCCTGATTAGGGTCATCACTCACCCGCGATATGGAGTGCCGAGAGAGATTTGTCTATTTGCGCGATGGGGTTATCATGAACCATCTCATCCATAGAAAATTTTTCTAAATTTGGTGGGCGCGACAGGGATTGAACCTGTGACCCCCACCATGTCAAGGTGGTGCTCTACCGCTGCGCTACGCGCCCATTCCGGGGCGCGTATTAGCGGTGTTGCGTTTTGGAGGCAAGCCTTGCGGTTTTCACGCGCACAATTCCGGTTCACCCCGTCAGGCCGAATCCGCAAGTCAAACTGGTTTTCCCGCCGGGTCTGGCAACGCCGGCTCATCTTTTGGATCGGCGCGCTCGCAGTCGGCTGCGTCAGCGTGATCTTCACGGATGCCGCAAACTGGGCGCAGCTTATTTTCACGAAGTCTTCCCGGAGTTTCTGGGGTTTACCCTTGATTGTAACACCGTTTGGCTTCGTGGTTTGCGCTTATATCACCAAACGGTATTTTCCAGGCTCTCAGGGTAGTGGCATCCCGCAGGCCATCGCCGCCCGGCAGCTCCCAGCCGGTTTTGATCGGCAAAGATTATTGGCACCAAAGCTGATCATCGGAAAAATCGGCATCACCGTGCTGGCACTTCTATCCGGAGCTTCGGTCGGGCGAGAAGGCCCAACCGTGCAAGTTGGAGCCACAATCATGCTGCAGGTGGCGAAGCTCGGCGGGCTGAAAAATGAACGGGGACTCATTCTTGCCGGCTCGGCGGCCGGCATCGCCGCGGCATTCAATGCGCCACTCGCCGGCGTAGTCTTCGCCATCGAGGAGATGAGCCGGTCATTTGAACAAAGAACCAATGGACTCGTATTATATGCCGTAATCTTCGCCGGCCTCACCTCATTGGGCTTGGTCGGAAACTACACTTATTTCGGTACCACGTCGGCGGCCGTTGTCACGCCGGAAAATTGGGTGCTCGTGATTCTTTGCGGTGTGGTCGGAGGCTTGGCGGGAGGATTGTTCTCCCGGTTGCTCCTCGGCGGGTCCATAAAATTGCGGCAGTGGCTGGCTTTGCAAACCTGGAAGAAAGCCCTGATTCTGCCACTCGCCTGCGGGGTGGTTGTGGCTCTCCTCGGCGTGGCAACTCATGGCGGAACTTTTGGCACCGGTTACGCCCAGGCGCGCGGTGAGGTTGAGGGGCACGCGCTCCCAAGCCTTTTCTGGATTGCCAAGTTCCTCGCAACTTTGGCGACCGCGCTCTCGGGCATCCCAGGAGGAATTTTCGCGCCATCCCTGGCCGTCGGGGCAGGACTTGGAACTTGGCTGGCAACAATTTCAGGAACAGGCATTGTCAGCCTCGGCGCGGTTCTCGGAATGGCCGGGTATTTTGCCGGCGTCGTCCAAGCGCCTATGACCGCCTTTGTCATTATTCTTGAAATGACGGGCAATGATGAAAACGTCATTCCCCTCATGATCGCTGCCGTCATCGGCTTTGGCGTCTCCCGAGTCGTCGCCCCACGTCCACTCTATCACGGTCTCGCGGAAATGTTCGTCGCCGATGCGAAGCCCAAGGTAGCCGAGTTGCCGCCATCAATCGTGCAGTCTTTAACGCCTTAAACCTCTTCCACCAGCTCGACGCCCGGGATCGTTTTCATCGCTTGGCCGAGGCGCGGCGAGACATTGAAAGTACCCGGCAAAATAATGTCCAATGTCCTGTCAACGCCCATTTTGGGCACCAACGTCACCTTGCCGCGCCCTTTGCCCTCACGCTCAAGCAACGCCCGAATATGCGGCAAGGCCTCGGTTCGGTCGAGCCACACCCGCAATCCCGCTCCCGCGTTCATCGCAGCCTGATCAAGATTTGTGATGTCCTGGGCCGTGATCCGCAGGCTCTCATTGTCCATCTTCACGTCCGCCGTTACAAGCAGCGCCGCTCCTTCGGACAGCAACTCCCGGCATCGGCCGAGCACTTCTGAAAATAAGGTGACCTCGAAACTTCCTGTCATATCCGACAAAGTGAGCCACATCATGCGGCTGCCGGTGCGGGTAATCCGTTCCTTCTTGGCAGCCACTGTCCCCGCCAACTTTACTCGCGCGCCAGCCTGAGCAAACCGTTCGATAGCGCTTGAGGTAATCACCCCAAGCCTTTTGAGGGAAACGGCGTACATATCAAGTGGATGCGCGCTGATATGAAACCCAATTGCCTCGGCTTCGAACATTAATCTGTCGCTCTGCGGCCAGTCCGGAATGGCGGGCAGTTTTATCGGCTCCGGCTTGCCGCCGCCAAACAGAGCCACCTGACCGGACTCCCGCTCTTCGGCTTGCGTTTGCGCGCGCCGAATGATGGTCTCAGCCAACGCGAATACCTGCGCTCGATTTGAAGTGATCGCGTCAAAAGCTCCTGCCTTGGCCAGTACCTCAATCTGGCCGCGGGTGGTGGCCCGGGGATCAAGTCTGGATGCAAAGTCGGCAAGGTCAGAGAAATGCCCCTCACTTCTCGCCAAAACAACTTGTTCCATCGCCGCAACGCCAACGCGCTTGATCGCACCGAGCGCATAGCGAATCGCCAATGTGCCATCGGCCTTTTTCTCGACCGCGAAATCCGCGGCCGACTTGTTGATATCCGGCGGCAACACCTCGATGCCAAGCCGAATTGCGTCCTGGCGCAGTGATGCCAGCTTTTCGGTATTCGCTTGCGCCAAGCTCATGCACGCTGCCAAAAACGCCACCGGGTAATTCGCCCGCAAATAGGCTGTTTGATACGAGACCAAAGCATAAGCGGCGGCGTGAGATTTGTTAAACCCGTAATCGGCAAATTTCGCCATCAGGTCGAAAATCTCTTCGGCCGTTGCGGCTTCGAAACCCTGGGCGACTGCACCGTCGGTAAAAATTTTCCGCTGTGCGTCCATCTCGGCGCGGATCTTTTTGCCCATCGCGCGCCTTAGCAAGTCTGCGCCGGCCAAACTGTATCCCGCCATCACCTGAGCGATCTGCATGACCTGTTCCTGATAGACCATGATCCCGAACGTCTCGCCAAGAATTTCGGCAAGGGCAGGGTGCGGCGGTTGCCAGGCTGCACCTCGCTTGCGTGCGCAATAATCCGGAATATTCGCCATCGGCCCCGGCCGAGCCAGAGCCTGTACGGCGATTAGGTCGTCAAATCTATCGGGGCGCATTTGCATCAATGCGCTGCGAAAAAGCTGCGTTTCGAAAGTAAAGACCCCGCCGGTATCGCCTTTTGAGATCATTTCGTAAGTTTTGGCATCGTCCAGAGGCAATGACGCAAGATCGATGTCGATTCCCTGCAATTTCAAAAGTTTCACCGCCCGGTCAAGCACCGTCAGTGTCGTAAGTCCCAGAAAATCAAATTTAACAAGACCCGCCTGCTCGACGTATTTCATTGAATATTGTGTCACGAGCAAATCTGACCGCGGGTCTTTATAAAGTGGTACCAACTGATCGAGCGGCCGGTCGCCGATCACCACCCCGGCTGCGTGGGTGCTGGCATGGCGGTAAAGCCCTTCAAGCTGCAAGGCGATTTCCATCAGCCGCCGCAAAGCTTCGTCCTGACCTCGAAGCTCCTGTAATTTAGGCTCGCCGTCGATTGCCTGTTGCAACGTCACTGGCTTCGCCGGATTGTTCGGGATAAGCTCCGCGACCTTGTTGACCTGCCCATAAGGCAGGCCAAGAACGCGCCCAACATCACGTACCGCCGCACGGGCCTGCAGCTTACCAAATGTAATAATCTGCGCGACGCGGTCCTTGCCATATTCCCGCGTTACATAAGCGATCACCTCGTCGCGCCGTTCCTGGCAAAAATCGATATCAAAGTCAGGCATCGAAACACGTTCAGGATTCAAAAACCGCTCGAACAGCAGTCCAAATTTAATGGGGTCGAGGTCGGTGATCAGCAGTGCCCAGGCAACGACCGAGCCGGCGCCCGAACCACGGCCTGGCCCGACAGGAATTTTTTGCGATTTCGCCCATTGAATGAAATCCGCGACGATCAGAAAATATCCTGGAAACCCCATTTGCTCGATGACGCCCAACTCAAACGCAAGACGCTCAAAATATGTCGAGTGTTCTGGTTCCGGCACCGCCGTATCATGCAGCCGGGCTTCCAAGCCTTCGCGGGCCATGGCTTGCAACGTCTCCGCCTCGCTGGTTCCTGTGCGTACCTTCGGGCAGGTTGGCAAAAGTGGTTTGCTCGTCTCGGCCATGACGAAACAGCTTTGCGAGATCGTAATCGTATTATCGCAAGCGTCGGGCAAATCCGCGAACAGCTTGCGCATATCTGCAGCGGGCTTGAACCAATGCTCGCGCGTCTCGTGCCGGCGCTCCACCTCGGCCAGTACCCGCCCATCGGCGATGCAAAGCAACGCATCATGGGCTTCGTACATTGCCGGCGATTCGAAAAAACACTCATTGGTCGCGACCAGCGGTATGCCGCGCTCATCTGCCAGTGTAATCAGCCCAGGTTCGACCGCCTCTTCCAGCCGCTCGCCATGGCGCTGTAGTTCCATCGCCAGCCGGTCCCCGAACATCTCCCGCAGGCGGGCAAGATACGCTTCAGCTTCGCCACGCTGCGCTTCCGCAAGCAGACGGCCGATCGGTCCTTTTGCACCACCGGTTAAAATAAAAATGCCGTCGGCATGCGCCCCGAGCGCCTCTAACGTGATCTGAGCTTTGGCGTTTGCGTCATTGGCTAGAAAACTTAAGCTTGAAAGTTTTTGCAAGTTCGCAAAGCCCGCCGGCGTCTGCGCCAACGCCACGATATAATCAGGCGCCAGCAGCCCCCCGGCTTTGCGAGCCAATCCAAGCTGACACCCGATGATCGGTTGCACGCCTTTACCCACGCAATATTGCGAGAATTCCAGTGCGCCGAAGAGGTTCGACGTGTCGGTTACCGCCACGGCAGGCATGCCCATTTCGCGCGCCAGCGCTGGAATACGATCGATTTTGATCGCCCCCTCGGAAAGCGAGTAGGCCGAGTGAACTCGCAAATGAACAAAATTTTCGTGAGGCATGCCGACTCCGCGTTTAGTCGGTATGCTCGTCCGATTCATCCGGTGTTTCAAGCGCCGGGAAAATGTCCCTGCCGTAACCGACACTGACAAAATAAAGTCCCTCAGCTGGCGCTGTCGGTCCGGCAATGGCGCGGCTTCGTGCATTAAGAATTTCGGCAATCCGGCTCTCCGGCCAAGAACCTTCACCCACCATTTTCAACGACCCCACCATGTTACGCACCTGGTGATGCAGAAAACTCCGCGCTCGTGCATGAATGATGATATGCGTGCCGTCACGCAATATTGTCAGCTCATCGAGCGTCTTAATCGGGGATTTTGCCTGACATGCCGACGCCCGGAAGGACGAGAAATCGTGATTCCCTAATAGCGCATAAGCCGCCCGCTGCATCGCGTCAGCATTCAAAGTTTGCCTGACATGCCAAACTCGGTTTGCTTCAATCGTTGGCCAAACTTCACGATTTGAAATCACATACCGGTAAGTCCGCGTTATCGCGGAGAACCTTGCGTTCCAGTCTGACGGCGCCGCTGCAGCTCTGAGGACCACCACCGGATGCGGCTTCATATGGTAATTCAGCGCCTCGCGGATTCGCTTGGCCGGCAGGTCAGTCAACTCCATCTGAACGACTTGGCCTAGCGCATGAACGCCTGCATCTGTCCGCCCAGAGGCTACGGCGGCTGGCGTCTCCCCACCGCGTAACATTGCTCCCGCTTCCTCAAAAATCTGCTGGATCGCGAGGCCGTGTTTTTGCCGCTGCCATCCCATAAACGGCGTTCCATCATACTCCACTTCAAGCGCCCAAAGCATACTTTAAAAAAACCGCGAGCCGGCGGCGATGGGAAAGCCGCGGAGAAATTCTGCCGCCGGCATCGGCGCCTTGCCGGCACGCTGCAACCGCGTTGGACGTAACGCCCCCTCGCCACAGG
>Ga0116226_10004574_pt1 | contig 12287 bp, 9 predicted proteins | sample S1TSphfallax_FD_89692 | JGI IMG/M metagenome (GOLD analysis project Ga0116226, IMG submission 89692) | Host-associated microbial communities from peat moss isolated from Minnesota, USA - S1T2_Fa - Sphagnum fallax MG | ecosystem: Host-associated > Plants > Peat moss > Unclassified | place: USA... | reverse complement strand
GACCGTCGCGCCGTAGAGCGTCGCGCCGATCGCGAGGCCCATCAGCGTTCCGGCCAGCACGGCCCGATAGCGAAACGCGCGCAGGTCCACGATCGGGCGCGTCGTCCCGAACAGCTCCCAGAAGACGAACGTAACGAGACCGATCAGCGATGCCGCGGCAAAGAAGCAGATCAGCGGGCTATCGAACCAGTCATCGCGCTGGCCTTCGTCGAGGATGAATTGCAGCGAGCCGAGGCCGGTCGCGAGTAACGCGAGGCCGATGCCGTCGATCGGGATCGGTTTCGGATCGGTCGGATTCTTCAGCCGGCTGAAAACGATGATCGCGGCAAGCGTGCCCGGCAGCACGTTGATGAAAAAGACATAGTTCCAGCTCACGTTGTCGGTGAGCCAGCCGCCGACGATCGGGCCGACCGATGGTCCAACGAGCGCGCCGATCGCGAAGATCGCTTGGCTCGCGCCGAGCATCTTGGGCGGAAACGTATCGCGCAGCGTGGCCTGCGCCGTCGCGACGAGGCCGCCGCCGAAGAGGCCTTGGACGATGCGCCAGAAGATGAGCGCCGTGATCGAACCCGACAGACCGCACATGATCGAGGCCAGCGTGAAGCCGACGATCGCGGTGCCGTAATATTGGCGGCGACCGAAGCGCTGCTGCAGCCACGGCGTAATCGGAATGACGATGACGGCCGAAATGATGTAGCCGGTGACGACCCAGGCACCTTCGTCGAGCGTGGCGCCGAGGTTGCCTTGAATGACGGGCAGCGCGACGTTCACGATCGTCGTGTCGAGCGTCTGCATCAGCGTCGCGAGCATGATGCCGATCGTCACGATGATCAGCGCCGGCCCGCGTTCGACCAGATCGCGGTCGTTGTGCGCGAGCTGATAGTTTGCTGGTGCGGCCGGCGAGGCCGGCGGAGCGGCGGCGACGGTCATGGGCTTCCTTGCATACGCGCGATCTTAGACACACGCAAACGCCGCGACGATGCAGTCGACAAACGTCGGACGTTACGGCCTTGCGTACCAGAGCACGGCAAGCGCGCCGGCGACGAGCGCCCCGGTAAGCGTGGCTGCGCCGTTGACGAGATCGTTGCTAAAGCCGCGCAGGCCGCGCACGATCGACGTCGGCGAGCCGCATGTATGCGGATCGATTTCGCACGAGCGCTCGCACACGGGACAGCGGCGCAATTCTTGCAGCGTCCCGCCGAGCAGCGAGTCCACGAGAGCGCCAATGATGCCGCCGAGCGTCGCGGCGAGCGCACCCGCTAGCGGAAACGCTTCGCGCAGGTCCGCGAATCCGGGCAGTAGCCGCAGGCTCCCCGCCGCGACGACACCGATGAAGACCGCACCGGCGACTTCGGCAAGCGTGCCCGCCGCGGTCACGCCGCCGGAGAGCCCGGCGGCGATCGGCCGCAAGGTGACGATCGAGCGCGGCGCTGCGCGAACGAGCGTGCCGATCTCGGTCCCCCAGGTGTCCGCCGTCGCAGCCGCATACGCCCCGGCAAACGCGGCGACGAGCACCGCGAACCACGGCCCGGGGAGGACGACGAGCGCGAGCGGCAGCGCGCAGGCCGTGGCTACGCCGCCGTTGGCGAGCACCTGCGCGGCATCGCGCGCGCCGAGCTTGCCGACATCGGTCAGCTGCCCTTTGCGCGCTTTGCCGATCCGCCCGAGGGCAACGCTCGAAGCGAAGAACGCGAGCAAGATCGCCGCGTACGCGAGGCCGCCGCTACCGAAGGTGATCGTCCCGACGATGAAGGCGGCGAAGGCGCCGCCGCGCGTGAGGGCGCGCGCGCGCAGCGCCGCGAGCGCGATGACGGCCGCCAGGAGCGAGCCGACCGGAAAATTTGTCGTAATCAGGCGGTGACGGCGGCTTCCAGCGCGTCGACGAGGCCGTCGGCCGTGAATTCGCCGGCGACGACGTTCACGGTGATCCCCGCCTCGCGCGCCGTGGCGGCGGTGATCGGACCGATGCACGCGACGAGCTTGCCCCGCAGCGCGTCCGCGGCGTCGGGGACGTTCGCGAGGAAGCCGCTTACGGTACTCGCGCTCGTGAACGTCACGATATCCGCGTGGACGAGCTTCACGGTGAAATCCGGATCGACGAGCGTGCGCGTCGCGTACGCGGCGACGTCGTCGCAGACGCGGCCGGCCGCGCGCAGCGCCTCCGGCACGATGTCGCGCGCTTCTTGCGCGCGGAACAACAAGACGCGATCGCCCGCCCGCGTGCGTGCGACGAGTCCCTCGGCGACGGCTTCGTTTACGTACGCGGCCGGCATGAAATCGACGCGGATGCCGTGCGTCGCGAGCGCCTCACCGGTTTTCGGACCGATCGCCGCGATCTTCACGTCGCCGAAGGCGCGCACGTCGCGGCCCGCCTCGCCAAGACGATCGAAGAAGGCGTGGACGCCGCTTGCGCTCGTGAAGACCACCCACGCGTAGTCGCGCACGCGGGCGACCGCGGCACGCGCGGCGGTCTCGTCGTCGGGCGGACCGATTTCGATCGTCGGCGCGAGGATCGGCTCCGCGCCGAGCTCCCACAGGCGCGCGGAAAACTCGGCGGTCTGGCCCGCCGGTCGCGTCACGAGGACGCGCTTTCCGAACAGCGCGCCGCGATCAAACCAGCGAATCGATTCGCGCTCCCGGACGACATCGCCGATGATGACGACGGCGGGCGCCGCGAAATGCGTGCGTTCGACTTCGTCGACGATCGTATCGAGCTTCGCGACGAGCGTCTCTTGCGTCGGCTTCGTGCCCTCGCGCACGATCGCCACCGGCTTGTCGCCCGGCATGCCGTGCTTCTTCAATTCGCCGACGATGCCGCCGAGATTCGCCATCGCCATCAAGAGCACGACGGTTTGGTTGGGGTTCGCGAGCTTCGCGAAGTCGAGCGACGAGGTGCCCCGGAGCGGATTCTCATGGCCGGTCGAGATCGAGAACGAGGTGTTGTGATCGCGATGCGTGATCGGGATCCCGGCGTAGGCCGGCGCGGCGATCGCCGACGTGATCCCGGGAACGATGTCGAACGCGACGCCCGCTTCGTGCAGCGCCCGCGCTTCTTCGCCGCCGCGCGCAAAGACGAACACGTCGCCACCCTTGAGCCGCACGACCTTTTTGCCTTGCTTCCCGAGTGCGACGATGAGCGCCGTGATCTCGTCTTGGGGCATCGTCAGCGAGCCGGCCTTCTTGCCGACATAGATCTTGTCGCAATCCGGCGGCGCGAGATCGACGATTGCGGCCGAGGCGAGATAGTCGTAGACGAGCACGTCGCACTGTGCGAGCGCGCGCGCGCCCTTGAGCGTCAAAAGACCGGGATCGCCGGGACCCGCGCCGACCAGCCAGACTTTTCCGGCCAACTACTCGATCTCTGCGGCGCCGAGGAAGACGGTCGCGAGTTCATCGCCGAGCGACGTGCGCAGGTCGAAGAGCTCGTCGAGGATCAGCGCGTGCGTGATTGCTTCGGCCTGGTTCTCGACCGCCTTATCGCGGATGCGCGTGACGGCGGTATGCAAGAGTTTGGAGATGATCGTGAGCGACGAGCCGGTGATCAGCATCCGTTCGCGTTCGGTGAGATCGGGGCAGCGGGCGAAGAGCCGGTCGATCTCGGCGGCGCGAATCGCGTCGGCCTTTTGCGTGAGCGAGGCGATCACCGGAACGGCGACGCGCGACTGATACCACTGCGCGAAGCGCGCGGCGTGTTCGACGATGATCTCTTCGACGAGCGGAATCGCGGCCTTGCGCGCTTCGAGCGTCCGGTCGACGACGCCGTGCAACGCATCGATGTCGGCGATCCGCACGTTCGGGATCCGGCCGGCCTCGGGATCGGCATCGCGCGGCACCGCGATGTCGACGATGAAGAGCGGCCGCTCGGGCCGCCCGAGCATCGCTTCGGCGACGTTGCCGGGCGTGAGGATGAAATGCGATGCGCCCGTCGAGGTGACGACGATGTCCGCGCTAGCGAGCGCTTCGATGAGGCCCGGTAATTCGACCGCTTTCCCGAAGCCGATCTCGGCGACGACCTCGCGCGCCCGCGCTTGCGTGCGGTTCGCGACATGGATTTCGCGGGCGCCGGCATCGCGGAACCGCCGCGCGGCAAGCGACCCCATCTTCCCAGCGCCGATCACGAGCACGGACTTCCCGGCGATCCCGCCGACATGCGCCTCCGCGAACGCGACGGCCGCCGTCGCGACCGAGACGGAATCGTCGCCGATCGCCGTTTGCGTGCGGGCCGCCTTGCCGGCGTTGAGTGCCTCGCGCAAGAGCATGTGCAGCGTCTTGCCGAGCGAGTGCGCGCGCTGTGCTTGGATGTAGGCGTCCTTGACCTGGCCGAGGATCTCGGCTTCGCCGATGAGCATCGAGTCGAGGCCGGTCGCGACCCGGAAAAGATGGTCGATCGCGCCGCTGCCGAGCAGCGTGTACAGATACGAATCGAGATCCGCGACGTCGCCGTGGCGGAAGTTGCCGAGAAATTCTTTGATCTGGGCGACGCCCGCTTCGTAGTCGTCGACCTCGGCGTAGATCTCCAGCCGGTTACAGGTGGCGAGCATCAGCGCCTCGCGCACCGCCTCGTAGTCGCGCAGCGCAATCAAGGCCTCGCCCATTTTGTGGGCGGGGAACGCATGACGTTCGCGCACGTCGACGGGCGCGCTGCGGTGACTCAGACCAAGACACACTAACGGCAAGGGAAGACCTCGGGGAGTTGGACGCCTGGAGTTATGTCCGTGCTCCCGTCAAGACATCGGTAAGGGCCTCATCGGCTGCAGCGATCGTGCGGTCGATGTCGGCTTCGGTGTGGGCGAGCGAGACGAATCCGGCCTCGAATTGCGCCGGTGCGAGGTAGATACCCCGATCGAGCATCGCGTGGAAGAATCGCCCGTACAGTGATGTATCGGCAGTTTTCGCCGTGGTCAGGTTCGTGACCGGCCCCGCGGCGAAGAAAAACCCGACCATCGAGCCCGCTTGGGCCGTGCAGTGGGGGATCCCGTGGCGGGTCATGACGGCGTCGAGCCCGGCGACGAGGCGCGCACCGAGCGCCTCAAGCACGTCGTAGGCGCCCGCGTCGAGGGAGGTGAGGGTCGCAATCCCGGCCGCCATCGCGAGCGGATTCCCGCTCAGTGTCCCGGCCTGGAAGACGTCGCCGTCCGGGGTGAGGTGGTCCATGATCTCGGCCGGCCCGCCGAAGGCGCCGACCGGCAGGCCGCCGCCGATGACCTTGCCGAGCGTGGTGATATCGGGCAGCACGCCGGTCTTGGCTTGCACGCCGCCGCGCGCGACGCGCCAGCCGGTCATCACCTCATCGAAGATCAAGAGCGCGCCGTTCGTGCGCGTCACCTCACGCAGGCCTTCCAGAAACCCGGGCAGCGGCAAGACCAGGCCCATGTTGCCGACGACCGGCTCGACGATGATCGCCGCGATCTGCTCCGGGTTCGCGTCGAACGCCGCGCGCACGGCGTCGAGATCGTTGTACTCGACGACGACCGTGTCGCGCGCGACGCCCGCCGTGATCCCGGCCGAATTCGGTTTGCCGTTGGTGAGCGCGCTCGAACCCGCCGCGATCAGGAACGGATCGGCCGAGCCGTGATAGCAGCCGGCGAATTTGATGATCTTCTCGCGTTTCGTGTACCCGCGTGCGAGCCGAATCGCGTTCGCGGTCGCCTCGGTTCCGCTCGAACAGAAGCGGACTTTCTCGATCGAGGGCACGTCGCGCACGACGAGCTCGGCGAGGACCGATTCCGCTTCGGTCGGCGTGCCGTACGACGTCCCGTGAACGGCGCAGGTCTGGATCGCCGCGACGACGCGGGGATGCGCGTGGCCGAGGACGAGCGGACCCCACGAGAGCACGTAATCGAGGTAGGTGTTGCCGTCGATGTCGGTGATCGTCGCACCGCTGCCGGAGCGCATGAACACCGGCGTTCCGCCGACGGCGCGAAACGCGCGCACGGTCGAATTGACGCCGCCGGGGATCGAACCTTTGGCGCGCTCGAAGGCGGCTTCGGACTGAGCGCGGTTCATGCGAATTCCTTGCGTAGCTTGGCGTAATCGCCGGGCGTGTTGACGCTTGCGAACATGGCCGGATCGTCGAGATCGACGAAGCGCGTTTTGAGCCGCTCGATCACGCGCCGCGGCGCGCCTTCGCCGGCGCGCAAGAGCGGCAGCCCGTCGCGCAAGAAGGCAACGCGATCGTAGAGCGCGGCGAGGGGCTCGATCCCCTCCGAATGGCGGGGCACGATTGCCTCATCGCCCGCCTGATGCGAGGCCGCGAGAAAATCGATGAAGGGCGCGGTGATGTGCGGCGCATCGCCCGCGACGACGAACGCGAAGCGTTCCTTCATCTCGCTCATCGTCGAGAGTATGCCCGCGAGGGGGCCGCGCACGTTCCAGCGGTCGACGACCATCGGACAGTGGAGCTGGTCGTCGAGTTCGGGCGGAAACGAGCCGTTGCACGAGATGTAGGTCGGATGGGTTCCGCTCACGTTGCGGTACACGCGCACGAGCATCGGCACGTTGCCCGCCGCGAGTTCGAGTTTGCGCGGCAGCCGCGAGGCCTCGCCGCCGGCGAGGATGATGACGCCGTAGTCGATCACGCGCGCGTTCGCTTCACGTAGTCTTTGGCGAAGTAGGTGATGATGATGTCGGCGCCCGCGCGTGTGAAGCCCGCCAGCATTTCATCGACCGTGCGGTCTTCGTCGATCCAGCCGTTGGCTGCAGCGGCTTTCACCATCGAATATTCGCCGCTCACGTTGTAGCACGCGACCGGCAGATCGATCTGCTCGCGCGTCTGGCGGATCACGTCCATGTACGCGAGCGCCGGCTTGACCATCAGGATGTCGGCACCTTCCTCGACATCGAGCCGCACTTCGCGATACGCCTCGCGCACGTTGGCGGGATCCATTTGATAGCTGCGACGATCGCCGAACGCGGGCGCCGAGTCGGCGGCCTCGCGAAACGGTCCGTAGAACGCCGAGGCGTATTTCGCCGCGTACGACATGAGGAGGATGCCCGTGTGGCCGTCTTCGTCGAGCGCTTCGCGCAGCACGCCGATGCGGCCGTCCATCATGTCCGATGGCGCGATGATATCGACGCCGGCTTGCGCGTACGTCATCGCCGCCAGGCGCAAGAGATCGAGCGTGCGATCATTGTCGACCTCGCCGCGATGGTCGAGGATTCCGCAGTGGCCGTGATCGGTGTATTCGCAGTTGCAGAGGTCGGCGATCACGAGCATGTGCGGCAGCGCCGCTTTGATCGCGCGCGTCGCGCTCTGCACGACGCCGTCCGGATCGTAATTTCCGCTGGCCTGCGCGTCTTTGTGTTCCGGGATGCCGAAGAGCAGCACGGCGCGCACGCCGAGGGCGTCGAGCGCGCGGCATTCTTCGACGGCGGTGTCGACCGAGAAGCGGTTGATGCCGGGCATCGAGCCGATCGGCTGGACGATCCCGCGGCCTTCGACGATGAAGAGCGGCTGCACGAGACCCTCGCGGTTGACGCGCGTCTCGCGCACCATCGCGCGGAGCGCGGGGCTCGAGCGCAGGCGGCGCGGTCGCTCGCGCAGGGCGAGCCGTTGGGCGAGGAGGTTCACGATCCGTTCTCCAGGACGTAGCGTGTGACGGTTTGGACGAAGGCCCCGACCTCGGTCGCCGGGGCGACGATGTCGGGCGGAAAGCCGGCCGCACCGGCGCTGGCCGAGGAAGCGGGTCCCATCGCTGCAACAACCGGCCGGGCTCCAGCGTCGCGCAAGCGAGCGAGATACTCGGTGATCGCGGCCACCGAACCCGAGGACGGGAACAGAATTGCGGTCGGGACCCGGCTGCCGAGTGCCTCTTCGGCGGCGTCCGAATCGAGCGCTTCGACGACCTCGGCCCCCGCTTCGCGGAGCGCCGGGGCGATCCGGCTGTTGCGCTCCTGGGTGCGCGGCAAGAGGAAGAGCCGGCCGCTCAAGGGGCCGTCGTAGACGTCTGGATGGTCCATCACGGCTCCCGCCGCGGCGAGAATTTCGGCGCCGCCGCGGGCCAGCAGGTCGTGCGCCAACTCGTCGGCGAGGGCCTCGGCCTCGGCGATCGAGCCGACCTGCGCGAGCCGCTCGCCGCGCAGCACGCGCGAACCGTCGGGCGCGGCGATCGCGCCGGTGATGTGGAATTCACGGTCGGCGTAGGTCGCGTGCGCGCCGGCCGGGGCCTGACAGCCGCCCCGCAGCGCGCGCAGGAACGCTCGCTCCGCCCGCACCGCGAGGTTCGTTTCCGGGTGATTGAGGATCGCCGCGATGCGGCCGGCGAGCGGATCGTCCAGGCGCGTCTCGATCGCGAGGGCCCCCTGGCCGACCGCCGGAACGAGATCGGCGGGATCGAAGGGCACCGTGTACGTCGCGCGGACGCCCAGCCGCCGCATCCCAGCGCTGGCGAGGACGATGGCATCGTAGTCGCCGTCACGCAATTTGCGCAGCCGCGTATCGACGTTGCCGCGGACGTCGTCGTAGACGAGATCGGGGCGCAGCGCGCGCAGTTGGGCCCGGCGACGCGGCGACGAGGTCCCCACCCGCGCGCCGGACGGCAGGTCGTCGAACGTCGCGTATTTCTCGCTGCAGAACGCGTCGCGCGGATCTTCGCGCTGGGTGATCGCGGCGATCGTCATGTCGTCCGGGAGCGTGGTCGGCAGATCTTTGCACGAGTGCACGGCGTAGTCGGCGCGCTCGTCGCGTAGCGCCGTCTCGAGTTCTTTGACGAAGACGCTCTCGCTGCCGATCGCCGCGAGCGACCGGTCCTGGATCTGGTCGCCTTTGGTGCTGATCGTTTCGAGCGTTGAGACGAGCCCCGCGGCGGCGAGTTTCGCGGTCATCATCCGCGTTTGCGTCAGCGCCAGTTGGCTTGCGCGCGTGGCGCAGACGAGGGTATGCGGCGCGACGGGTTCGACGGCGAGGACGGTGTCGGCGGTGCGTTCCACTTCGTGTTCGATGCTCCCGGGAGCCATGGCGGCGAGATCGTCGATATCGCGCTCGCCAAAGTGTTTCATGATCGCCGCGCGCGCTTCGAGCGGGACGACGGCTTGCACGCGTTCGCGCACGAGGCCCAGAGTCTTGGCGGCCCGCGCGTAGCGCGAATCAAGCGTCATCGCGAGCTCGTCGCGGATGCGCTTCGTGAAACTCGGCGAGAGCCCGGAGGAATCGACCGTGATCGTGAGCGGCCCCGAGCGATGCACGGCCGGCGTCGCAAAATCGCCGCGTTCGACGTGGGCTGCATCCGAGGCCAGCGCCCCGGCTTCGCGCGCATCGGCGATCACGTCGGCGTTGACGCCGTCGTCGCTCGTCGCGGCGATCGCGAGGATGCAACCCGAGACGTCGCCGGCAGCGTATGGCCGCTCGGCCCAGCGGATTAGGCGTGCGTCGGCCATGGCCGTGATACCGGGCGTCGCGCGCGGGCTAATGACGGTGACGTCGGCGCCGGCGTCGAGCAGGCCGCGAACCTTGCGCTCGGCGACGGGTCCGCCGCCGACGACCAGCGCGCGGCGGCCCCGGACCGTAAGGATGATCGGGTACATCGAACAGAGTCCTTCGCTGCGAGGCCCGGGACTCCGCGCGTGCCGTGACTAAAGCGCGCGATAATGACGCCCCCTCGGGCGCCGATGCGCGCAGCGCTACTCGGCGCGCTCTTTGCCGCTTTGGTGACGCTGCCCGGACTCGGCGGCGGAACGCTCTGGGACAACAGCGAGACCGCCTATGGCGAAGTTGCCCGCGAGATCGGATTGACCCACGATTGGGTCGTCATGCATCTCAACGGCGTCCCGTGGTTCGTTCAGCCGCCGCTCTACTTCTGGATCGGCGCACTGCTTGCGAAGGTGCTCGGCGCGACGGCACTGGCCTTTCGACTGCCCGCGGCGCTCGCGACGATCTTCATGGGCGGCGCGATCGGCTACGCGACGGCGCGAATCGCGGGGACGCGGTGCGGGATCGTCGCGGCGATCGTGCTCTCGACGAGTTTGATGCAAGCGATCGTCGGACGGCTCGCGATCATGGATGCGTTGCTCGACTTCTGCATCGCGGCCGCGATCTTGTGGTGGTATCGCGCGCTCGAACCGCTGCAAGGCCCGGAGGCGCTCGATGCCGGTAAGCGCTCGACCGCGTTTCTGCTCGGCGCGGCGGCGATCGGTTTCGGGATTCTCGCCAAGGGTCCGGTCGCGCCGGTCATCGTGGTGCTCGTGATCGGCGGCTGGCTCGGGTGGGAATCGCGCGCTGGCCGCCGCGTTCCGATGCTGCCGCCGCCGACGATCCTCGGCGGGATCGCGCTGATGCTCGCGATCACGCTCCCGTGGTTCGTGTTTCTCTCGCAGCGCGTGGGCGGCGGCGCGATCGTCGAGCTGATCGGCCATTATACGGTGGGGCGCTACACGGGCGTCATCGAGAACCAGCGCGGCCCGCTCTGGTATTACGTGCCCTCACTGATCCTCGGTTTCTTTCCGTGGATCGCGTTCTTGCCGGTCGGATTCGTGCGTGCCGTCGCGCGTGCGCGTGCGGCCGGCGGGTCGTTCGCGCGGCTGGCCATCGTGTGGGCGGTGCTGCCGTTCGTTTTTTTCAGCTTCGCGCAGACGAAGCTCCCGAATTACATCGCGCTCGAATTCTCGGCGCTAGCGATCATCGTCGCGCTGTGGTTCGAGCAGATCGACGCCGGGGAAGACACCCGCGCCGCGTGGATTTCGGCGGCGTTCCTTCCGCTGACGCTGGCCGCCATCGCCTTCGCCGTGGCGGTGTTCGGCAGCAAGAACAAGTTGCCGATCGCCGAGCTCGCGCCGCAGCTGCTCACGCTCGGTGCGGGGATGTTCCTCGGCTCGCTCGCAACGGTCGCGGCGCTCTTACGCCCACGCTGGCGCGTCGCCGCACCGTATGTCCTCGGGGCGACGAGCCTCGTGCTGGTGTCGTTCATCGCGTTCGTCGCAGAGCCGCTCGCCGAGCACTTCAAACCGATCCCGCGGCTCGCCGCGATCATCGAGCACGACCGCAAGCCGGGCGATGTCGTCGCGATCCGCGGCGTGCCGGGGTACAACGCGCTCGTCTTCTACACCGAGCCCGGCGTGAAGAACGTCGACTCGGCGATTCCGCAAGAATACATCTCGACGATCTGTCCGGACGGCACGGTCTACTTCGTGACGCCGCTGCGCGATCTCGACGCGCTGCGCGCGCGAACCGAATCGCTGCAGCGGACGTTCACGATCCTGGAACGCGTCCCGCGTGAGGCGCTGGTTCGGATTGATGGCCGCGAATGTCCCCACGACTGAGCGGGGCCTTCCATGCCTAGGTCTGGAGCGATTCACGGACATATCATAAATCTGACCGCTGGACGAATTTATTGGTTGCGTTTAGGACACTTGTGACCTATGATAGCGCTATGGACACCCTCGAAGGCATTGCTCCGTCTCTCAAGCCGATCGTTGCGGGCGATGCGGAAATGCCCGTATTGAAGCGCCTGGAGGCGGCCCTTGGGCGGCTTGGTTCCCTGCCGATGCTAACGAGCGCGGATGGCGCCCCCCTCGAACTCTCGCCGGCCCTCTTCCAGGCATTGCGAGAGGCTGCCGATATTTTGCTGCGCGGCGACGCGGTCGTTATCTCACCGATCCATCGACAACTGACCACGACCGAGGCGGCCGACCTGCTCAACATTTCGCGCCAGTATTTGACCCGGCTCCTGGACCGAAACGAATTACCTTTTCAGCTCATTGGGCGTCACCGACGTATCAAGCTCAGCGATCTGCTCGTCTACAAGCGCGAGCGCGAGGATGAGCGGCGCCACATCATACGCGAGCTCACGACTCAGAGCGAAGATCTCGGCGCCTACACGTAATTGCCATCATTCGTCGCCTTCATCGACGCGAACGTGGCGAAGCCGATCAGACCCGCCGCACCCAACGTTCCGAGAGCGGTAGCGCGGGTGAGTTTTTCATTCGGCACGTCCCGAGTATAAAACAAAAATGCCCCGCCGGTCTGCTGCCGGCGAGGCACGTTCTGATTCGCGGTCCGCGCGCTATTGCGCGACGGCGGCGACGTCTTTCGCGGTGATCGTCGAGCCTTTGTTGCCCCACGAGTTGCGGATGAACGAAATGACCGCGGCGATCTGATCGTTCGTGAGGTTGCCCTTCCACGCCGGCATCTGGCCGTTGTAGGAGTTGGCACCGACTTTGATCGCGCCGTTGAGGCCGTAGTTGAGCGTGTGGATGACCGCCTTCACGTCGCCGGTGACGTACGCGTTGCCGGCGAGGTTCGGGAAGACGCCGGGCTGACCGGCACCGACGGCGCCGTGGCAACCCGAGCAGTT
>Ga0116226_10004573_pt1 | contig 12290 bp, 10 predicted proteins | sample S1TSphfallax_FD_89692 | JGI IMG/M metagenome (GOLD analysis project Ga0116226, IMG submission 89692) | Host-associated microbial communities from peat moss isolated from Minnesota, USA - S1T2_Fa - Sphagnum fallax MG | ecosystem: Host-associated > Plants > Peat moss > Unclassified | place: USA... | reverse complement strand
TCGTCTCGCACGAATTCATCCATTCCTGGGACGGCAAATTTCGCCGCCCCGCGGACCAACTGACGGCGAACTTCAACCTGCCCATGCAGGACTCCCTGTTGTGGGTCTACGAAGGCGGCACGAGCTATTGGGGGCACGTGCTCGGCGCGCGCTCGGGACTCGTCGCAACCACTCAGATGCGCGAGGCCTTGGCGGCGACCGCGGCGCTCTATGATCAGCAGCGCGCCGGCCGTCTCTGGCGCTCCTTGCAGGACACGACCAACGATCCGATCATCAACCGCCGCAATCCGCTGGCCTGGGTCTCGTGGCAGCGGGCCGAGGACTACTACAGCGAGGGCGAACTGATCTGGTTCGACGCCGACACGAAGATCCGCGAGCTGTCGAAGGATCGACGCTCCCTCGACGACTTCGCGCGGCGGTTCTTCGGCGTCGAGGACGGCCGGCACAGGCCGCTGACCTATACTTTCGATGACGTCGTGCAGACCTTGAACGGCGTGCAAGCCTACGACTGGGCGAATTTCCTGCGCAGCCGGCTCGACGGCCATGGACCGGGCGCGCCGCTCGACGGTTTGGCACGCTCGGGGTGGCGCCTCGTGTACAGCGAACAACCGACGCCGTTCTTCGCGGACGTCGAGACTTATCGCAAAGCGCTCGATTTTTCGTATTCGCTCGGTTGCACGCTCGACAAAACCGGCCGCATCGTGGCTGTCGTGTGGAACGGCCCGGCATTTCGCGCCGGCCTCACGCAGGGCTACACCCTGCTCGCGGTCGATGGCCGCAGCTATACGCCGGAACGGCTCAGCGCGGCCATCACGGCGGCGAAGGGCGGCTCGCAGCCGATCGAATTGCTGCTCCAGCAGGCCGATCGCTACGTGACCAAGCGCATCGAGTATCACGACGGCTTGCGCTACCCGCGGCTCGAACGGGTGCCCGGCACGCCGGACCGGCTCGATGCAATATTCACGGCTGCGAAGTGAGGCATGCCGGCACCACATCGTCTGACCGGCTCGCTGCCCCGCGGGCTGCTCTGGATCGTTTGCCTCGCGGCTTGCGCACGCGCCGACGCCCAGGCGGGGCCGCCGTTTCTCACGAACGATCCCGGCACACCGGGCAATGACGACTGGGAGATCAATCTGGGCTCCATGCAGACGCTGGCGCGCGGCGTCGATGCCTATCAGGTTCCGCAAATCGATCTGAACTTCGGTGTCGGCGAACGCATCCAGCTCACCTACGAAGTTCCCTACGTGGTCGATACGGCGAGCGGCGCGCCCACCCACGGCGGCTGGGGCAACGGCTACACGGGCCTCAAATGGCGCTTCCTCGACCAAGGCGAGAACGGCTGGCGGGCATCGATCTTCCCGCAAGTCGAAACGGCCGGCACGCGTCTCGAGCGCGGCAACGGCATCGCGGATGCCGGGCCGCGGTATTTTTTGCCGGCTGAGTTTTACCGCAAGCTTGGGCCCATCGACGTCGATTTCGAAGTGGGCTGCTACCTCTTCGGGCACGCCGCCAGGGAGCGCATCCTCGGCCTCGCCGCCGGCCGGTCGGTGACCGAGCGTCTGGAACTGGACGGCGAAATCTACGCTGATCACGCAGACGGCGGCGGCCCGCACTTCACGACTCTGGACCTCGGCGGCCGTTACAAACTGCGACGCGGCATCATCGCCCTGTTCATGTTCGGGCGCAGCATCAACGGCTTCTCCCACGGCCAGCCCGAGTACATGAGCTACCTGGGAGTGCAGATTCTGCTCAGCGACTACGGTCGCCGCTTCACGTCGGAACCATCGACGTCGGAACCATCGACGTTGGCACACTCAACGTCGGAACCGTGACCGGCGTTCGCCTGTCCGCCCTTGCGCCCGGCCTCGCTCGCGCGCGCCCGATTGTTCGCGAAGTTGCCGCCGGAGATCTGACCGCCTTTGCGGCCCGCCGCGCTCGCCCGCTCGGGATTCTTGGCGAAATTGCCGCCGGAATTCCGTCCCCCCTTGCGGCCCGCGGCGCTCGCGCGCCCCGGATCATTGGCAAAATTGCCCGAACCGCCCCGATGCCGGCTGCGTTGACTGTCGTTCTGCATCATTGACTCCACGATAGGCGGCGCTCGGCCGTGCGGGAGCCAGTTTCCGGCGACCGGGCCGCCCGCGCCGCAGGACTCCGGCCGGACTACGCGTAGGACCTGCCTGTCGGAAGATGGCTTGCGCCTACCGGCCGGCGGCCAGGCTTCGCGATCGGCGCCGCGCGAGGCGGTGCAAGCCGGCGGCGAGCACGATGCTCGCCGCGACGCTGATGCAGGCGTCCGCAGCATAGCCCCCGGTGACGCCGAGCCGTGCATAGCCCCAGCCGTCGATGACCAACATGTAGGTGTTCGACACGTTGAACGAGGCGATCATCAGCGCGAAAGTCGTCGCGGCGAGGGGATTCTCGCGGCCGACGGTCTGGTAGGTGATGGCGGTCGAGGCGGTGATCGCCACGGACTGGAAGACGTTTTCGCCGATCAGCGCGAGCGCGAACGTGGCCGGCGTGCGCGGCAGCAGTATCAAGCTCAGCGTGAACAGCGCCCCGACGATGCCGATGGCCAGGTACAAATAGCGCAAGGGCAGTAAGCGGTCGATCAGCGGGAATACCAGGCAACCGGCGACACCGCCGAGCAGCACGCCCGCGCCGCCCACGAGGCCGACGAAGTGCGTCGAGGCGTGAAAGTCCGCGCCGAGGCCGCCGAGAAGATTGGTCAGCGAGAATGTCGCCGCCGGGGCGAGAAACAGCACGATCGCGATCAACACCTCGCGGCGCCTCGATATCGCGGCGACTTCGGCGAAGAAACGCCCGAAGCTCTCGCGCGCGAGACGCCGATCTGGACCGGGCGCCTCCATCCACGGAAAAATCGCGATCGGCACGAGCACGGCCAGGCCGAGCACGGTCGCGGCCGCGCCCGACGACAGGCGTGTGACCACCTCACCCGTGATGATCGCCATCAAACCGCCGCCGCTGATGTTGCCGATCGTCGACCAGACGCTCAAGATCCCCTCTTCGCCGTTCGCAATGATGCTCGACAGCCATCCGCCGAGCGCGTTCTGATAGAGGTTTGCGAAGAAGAAGCCCGCGACGAGCAGCGCCTCGACGAAGACCGGGCGCTCGAGATTGAGCAGGGCCGCCGACAGCAACGCGGCCGCGATCAGCGCGGTCATGACGGAATACCAACGCCGGCTGAACTTGACATCGAGCACGGGGCTGAGCAGGAACGTCCAGAAGCCCGGCGAGATCATCACCGCCGTCATGGACGCGATCGTCGCCTCGGGGACGTGACGCGCGCTCAACAACTGCGGCACGGAGATCACCAAGATGCCGCCGTACATGCCGAACAGGGCGTTGCTCAGGCCCATGGCCCAGATCGGCACGGCCGAAGGGCGCGCGCCGCTCAAACGGTCTCCCAGCGTCCCGAGCCACCCGAGCGATACAAGGCATCGATGACCCGCATGTTCGCGATCGCATCCTCGATCGGAAATTCCTGCTGCGCTTCGTCGCGAAAGATCGCTGCCGCCTGTTCACACTGCAGCAGGTATTGGTCGACGGGCGCGAACTGCTCGAACTCGGCCGAGCTTCCATCCAAGCTCGCGCCGGTGTCGATGACGATGCGGCAGGCATGATCCTTTTGCGGCGTGAACGGCACCGCCACCTCGATACGTCCCTCCGAGCCCAGGATCACGACGCGCTGGAAGGCCGCGAGCTGCAGGGCACTGCTGAACACGAGCTGCCGGCCCCCGGGGAACGCGAGTATCCCGCTGGTCAGCCGTTCGACGCCGAGCACGGGATCGAGGTCCATGAGCGCCACGGCCCGCTGCGGTTCGCCGCCGAAGACGTAGCGCGCGGTGACGATCGGATAACAACCCACGTCGTAGACGGAGCCGCCGCCGATGTCGGCACGATTACGCACGTTGTTGGGGTCCAAGACCGTGAACGAGAACGCGGCTTGAATCACGCCGACGCTGCCGATCCGCCCTGCGCGCACGAGTTCGCGAATCCTGTGCCATTGCGGATGGCAGCGCACCATGAAGGCCTCGACCACGCGCTTGCCGCTGCGCTCGCGTGCGCGGACGATGGCCTCGGCCTCGGCGGCATCGAGTGCGATCGGCTTCTCGCAGAGCACGTGCTTGCCCGCATCCAGGGCCTTGACGGTCCATTGCACGTGCAGGTGGTTCGGCAGGGGATTGTAGACGGCCTCGATGTCCGCGTCGGCGAGCAACTCCTCGTAGCTGCCGTAACTGCGCTCGATCGCAAATTTCGCGGCGATCTTCGCGGCGCGGCCGGCGTCGCGCGAAGCGATCGCGCCGATCCGCCCGGCGCGACCCGCAAGAATCGCCGGAATCACGCGTTTGACGCCGATGTTCGCAGTGCTGAGTATGCCCCAGGTGATTTTCTTCATGGTCGTGCTCCTTGGTTGCGCGCGGGCAGGTCGGTGCGGATGCAGGCTGCGACGTGGTCCCGGGCGACGCTGCGCAGCGCCGGCACGGCACCGCGACATGCAGGCAGAACATGGGGACAGCGCGCACCGAATGCGCAGCCCGCGCCGCCGGCCGGACTCTGACCCAACTCATGGGCCGGCGCGCCCGCAGGCGCACGCCGCTTCGGGTGAGTGACCGGAGCCGCCTCGAGCAGCGCCCGGGTATACGGATGCTGGGGATTCGTGAACACGGCTTCGGTCGTGCCGATCTCGACGATGCGGCCGAGATAGAGCACGAGCAGGCGATCGCAGAAATGGCGGATCACCGAGAGATCGTGACCGATGAACAGCAGCGCGAGCCCGCGCTGTTCCTGCTGATCGAGCAAGAGATTGAGGATCTGGGCCTGGATCGACACGTCGAGAGCCGACACCGGCTCGTCCGCGATGATCAGTGCCGGTTGCACGGCGAGCGCGCGCGCGATGCCGATGCGTTGCCGCTGGCCGCCGGAGAATTCGTGCGGATAGCGACCCGCAGCCTCGGCGGGCAGACCGACTTGACGCAGCAACTCGCTGACGGCGGCGGCGCGCGCGCCGCGGCCGTCCTCGCCCAGCAGCCGCAAGCCCTCGGCGATGTTCTCGCCGGCCGTCATGCGCGGATTCAAGCTCGCGTACGGATCTTGAAAGATGACTTGCATGCGCTTGCGAGCGGCGCGCAGCGCGCCCGCCTCGAGGCCCACGAGCTCGGTGCCCCCGAGTCGCACCGAACCCGCGGTCGGCTCGATCAGCCGTAAGATCGCGCGCGCGAGCGTGCTCTTGCCCGAACCGGACTCGCCGACGAGTCCGAGGATCTCCCGTCGGTCCACCGAGAAACTGACGTCATCGACCGCCTTGAGCGGCGCGGCGCGGCGCCAGAACCGGCCGCCGCCGCGGTCGAAATGCACCGACAGGCCGCGCACCTCGAGCAAGGGTTCAGTCATGCGGCGCTCCACCGCCCCGCGTCGGACGTGCCGGCATCATGCCTCGTTCCAGCGGCGGCAGCGTACGTCGTGCACCGGGCTCGCGGCCATGATCGCGGGCGGGCTGAGACGACACGCGTCCTCGGCCCGCACGCAGCGCGGCTCGAAGCGGCAGCCCGGCGGCAGACGCCGCGGATCGACGACCTGGCCGGGCACGACACGCAGGCGTTGATGGCGCACGTGCGCTGCCGCGGCATCGGGCAGGCTCGCGAGCAGCGCGCGCGTATAGGGATGCCGCGGCGAGTCGAACAGCTCGTTGACGGGCGCGAATTCGACGATCTGCCCGCCGTACATGACCGCAACCTGATCGGCGATTTCGGCCACCACGCCGAGATTGTGCGTGATGAACAGCACAGCCATGCCGAACTCGCGCTGCAGCCGGCGAATCAAGCGCAGGATCTGCGCCTGCACGGTGACGTCCAGGGCGGTCGTCGGCTCATCGGCGAGCAGCAGCACGGGCCGGCATGCGATCGCCATCGCGATCATGACGCGCTGGCGCATGCCACCCGAGAGTTGGTGCGGATAGCTCGCCGCGCGCCGCGCCGGGTCGTCGATCTCGACGAGGCGCAGCAGGGACTGTGCTTCGGCGGCCGCAGCCCGCTTCGCCACCGCGCGATGCAGCCTGATCGCCTGCGCGATTTGCGCGCCCACGCTCATGACCGGGTTGAGACTGGTCATGGGCTCCTGGAAGATGAGTCCGATTTCATTGCCGCGCACGCCGCGCATCTGCCGCTCGTGCAATCGTGCAAGATCGCGCAGACGGCCGTCGCGGCCGCGGAACAAGATTTCACCGTGCGCGATGCGCGCGAGCGGCGGCCGCAAGAGCCGCAGGATCGACAGCGTCGTCACCGACTTGCCCGAGCCGCTTTCGCCGACCAGCGCGAGCGTCTGGCCGCGCTCGACGGTAAGATCGACGCCGTCGACGGCGCGAAAGCGCGCGGAAGGCGTCGTGAATTCGACCGCGAGACGGCGCAGCATCAGCACGGGATCCTCCGGCTCGATCATGCGCCGGGCACCGTCCGTGCGAGCTCGGCCGCGGCCACCGAGATCGAGACGTGACCACAGCCGAGCAGGGAGTCGTGGAAGTGCCGCGCGTCGAGGGGCGAGGCACGGCGCAGGGTCTTGATGGCCTCGACGCCGGCCCAGTACATCAGGCGGCTGCCGGGAAACATCGAATTGCGGTTGACCTCGGCCGCCACGCGCGATGGCGGAAAGCCGGCCTGGTCGCGGTAGAAACTTTCGGCCTCGGCGAGCGTCCACTCGCCGCGGTGCAGTTTGATGTCGACGAGCACGCTCGCGGCATTGCGCCGCTCGTTCTGTTTGAGCAGCAATAATTCTGCGCCCGCGAAGAAGCCGCCGGCTTCGCGCAGCAAGTCTTCGGCATAGCAGGCCCAACCCTCGACCATCGTACCGGCCGACAGCATCGCAATGCCGCTGGCGCAGTCCGTGCCCGCGACCGGCGCAAGCACGCCGGGCGCGCCGCGCGCGCGCGCGTTCTGCGTGTGGTGTCCGATGCTGCCGTGATGCACCGTGTGCGTGGTCTTGAGCACGGCATGGCTTTGTGCGCGCAAGTAAGCGCCCACGTCCGCGCCGGGCGCCGACACCCAATAGACGCTGCCCGCACCGGGACGCAGAGCCGGCGGCGACCGATAAAACAAAAAGTAGGTTTCCGGCGCGATCCGACGAAACGGTGCCGCGAGCAGCCGATATTCCAAGCCGTAGGCACGGTCCGGCGTCACCAGGTCCGCCGCGTCGGCGGTGCTCGTCGCGCGCTCGTGCCAGTGCCGATAGGCGGCGAGCACGCCATCGGGCGTGGGCGTGTCCGCTGCGAGCGTGGCAATTGCCTCCTGCCAGGTGTGCCCGGGCGTGAGGCGTGCGGCGTCCTCGGCGAGTTCCAGGCCGAGACGCGCGAACGCCGCCGAGGCAGCGGCCAGCAAACCAGCAGTATCCCCGAGGCCGTGCTGTTCGCGCACGATGCGGTCGAGAAACTCCGCGCCCACGGCCGGGTCTTGATCGGGCAGCGCGCCGAGGTCCGCGGCATAGTGCTCCAAGGCCGTGGCGGCGGCGTCGACCGTGGCGCCGTCGCGCGCGATGGCGCCCGTGAACGCCGCGAGGTCCGTGCGCAGGAATTGCGCCAGCACCGCCGCTTCGCGTTGCGCGCGTGCGACCCAGCCGCGCGGTACCGCTCCGGCCTCGCGCAAGCGCGCCCGGCCGTCGGCGAGAAAATCCGGCAGCGCGGCCAGCCGTGCCTGCAGTGCCGCCGCGTCGAGCGGCGAAGATTGGGGCAGCAGCAAGCCTAAAATCGCGAACGCGGCCTCGCCGCTGTACCAGGCCGGGTTGGCGTAACGCGTGCGCGGCGCGCCGGCCGCAACTTGGAGCTCGGCGATCGCGATGCGCTTGTCGAGGCGTTCGCCCGCAGTCGTCTCGGGCGCCTCCGCTGCGTCCCGGCGCAGCGCGGCGATCGCGCGTTGCTCATCGGCGGCGGCGCTGCGGTCGGCGCGTGGCAGGCGTGCATCGCAATCCCTGCGGCCCATGAAGCTGCCGTCGACGGGGCGAAAAGCCAGGTGCAGATCGAGATACGCGCGACCGATAGCGCTCATCGCGCGGCACCCGGCGCGGCACCCGACGGGGCCGGCGGCAGCGCGAGCCAGCGCCGCTCGGCATGCGCGGCGATGATCGTATCGACGATTTGCTGGCTCATCGCGCCATCCTGGAACGTACATTCCTCAGGCCGGCCTTCCCGGATCTCGTCGACGAAATGGCGGATGAGATTGCGGTAATAGAGTTCGGGCCAGGGTGTCGCGAGCGTCGTGCCCGGCGGCAGCCGCGCGGGCTCGATCGCGACCTCACGGAACTCGACCGCGTCCGGGCTCGCGCACTTCAGCGTCTCGGCGACGCCGAACTCCGTGATCAGGCGGGCAACGGCTGCGCCCTGCGAACCATAGACGCGAATCTCGACGCCGGGATAATTGCCGACCGCGATGTAACTCGATTGCAGCAGACCGTGCGCGCCCGAGGCGAATTCGACGAGTGCGACCGTGCCGTCCTCGACCGCGATGCGCTGGCGGCCCTCGAGACCGGCGATGCGGCGTTCCGGTACGAAGTTGCGCATGCTCGCGGCGACGGCGCTGAAATCGCCTGCGAGCCAGCGCAGCAAGTCGACGAGGTGCGAACCGTAGCCCACGATCGACGCGGGCAGCAGCCGATCGCGCGGCGCATCGGGCGCGACCTGGCGCAGGGGAAAATCCGGATCGAGGAACTGCGAATTCTGCTCGAAGCCATGCACGTGGAAAATCTCGCCGAGCCGGCCGGACTCGATCCAGTCCTTCAGTTGCCGGATCGCGGGTGAGTAGCGGAACGTGAAGCCGAGCTTGGTGCGCACGCCGCGCGCCTTGGCCGCAGCCGCGGCTGCGAAAGCCGGCCCCGCAGCCGTGTGCAGGGGCTTCTCGCAGAGCACGTGCCTGCCGGCGGCGATCGAAGCGAGGCTGAGCTCCAAATGCGTATGCGTCGACGTGCACACGTCGACGACGTGCACGTCCGGGTCGGCGAGCAGGTCACGATGATCGAAGTAAACCTTGCGTGCGCCGAATTCGGCCTGCAGAGCGCGGGCGCGCTCCGGCACGATGTCGCAGACCGCGACGAGATCGACGCCCGCGTGCGCGGCGTAGGCCGGCAGATGCGCCGATTGCGCCCACCGATTCGCACCGATCACGCCGACGCCGAGCTTGAGATTGCCCGCTGGTTCGCTCATGGCAGGCTGCGGCCGCTCGCGCCGACGAAGGCCTCGAGTTCTTCGTAATTGTGAAAGCCGAGCGCGCGTTCGCCGGCCTCTATTTCGTAGATCATGTTGCAGAGTTTCTCGTTGAGACGCACGTCGGCGCCGACGCGCCGCCCGTAATCGACCAGCTTGCCGTTGGAGGCGCGCACCTCGGAGGGCCGCTGGCGATAGACGATGTCCCACCAGATGCCGGAGCCCTTTTTCTTGAATTGATGCACGGCCGGCTTCTGATCCTTCTTGAGCAGCCAGATCGCATGTTGGATGTTGTCGAGCAGGCGCCGCGTGTCGGCGGCCGTGACGGGTTTGTAGTTGGCGGGATCGAAGAAATCGAAGGCCGGCACCGTGATGCCATTGGCCTCGGCGATCTCCAGCGCCTCGCGGACGATGGCCCCGGCGACGCGCGCCCAGCGCTCCTGCCCAAGCGTCTCGTGGATGCGCGCATCGACGAGCGCCGAGAACACGACCTGGGCCGAATAGACTTCTTTCGACCAGATCTGGCCCCAGATGTCGTCGGAAAGCTGCACCGCGGTCAGGCTGCCGAGCGCTGCGGCGAGCGCGGCGAGACGCGGCGTCGAACGGCCATCGAGTTCGCCGAGTTGGATCGGTCCTTCGTGCACGAACTCGATGTGGCCGGGGTCGACCAGCGCGCCGCCGTAGTTCGGAATCGAGCCGATGACCATGCGGGAGCCGGGCAAGCCCGCCGCCGTCAACAAGTCCTGGATGTCCGGCTCGTTGAAGCCGTTTTGGAAAGAGACGATATGGCTGTCCTCGCGCAACAGGGGCAGGAGCTGGCGCACGGCCTCGAGCGTATGCTGCGACTTGGTCGCGACGAGCACCGCGCCCAGGGGCTCGGTCAACTGCTCCGGCGTGGCGGCGCGCACCGGCACCCGCAGGCTGCCACGCACTCCGTCGAGCGCGAGGCCCCGCGCGTTCAGCGCAGCGACGTGCTCGGCCCAGCGATCGACCAACAACACCTCGTGGCCCGCCAGGCTCATGTAGGCGCCGGCGAGCCCGCCGATCGCACCCGCACCGATGATCGTGACCTGCATTCAGGCCGCCCCGGCCGCGTACAGTTCGAGACTCTCGGGTGAATGCGCGTTGGCGTACAGGTACTCCACGAAGCGCCGGTAGTCGGCCGTGCCCACGCGTTCGAACACCCGGCGCACGGCGCGCGCACCGGCCCAATACGAGGCGATGAACGGACCGCGAAACGGATGCGCGGCCATGCGCAGCCGGCCCTGAACCCAGGCTTCCTGACCGGCGGCCGTCTCGCGCAGATACTCGGCGACCGTTGCCGGCGGCCGGCCTTCGACCATCAGATACCAGGCCGCGCTCGTCTGCGCCGCGCTGCGCAGGCGCCGCAGTTCATGATGAATGTGATCGTCGTCGTGCTCGAACCAATCGATCAGCGCGACGCCCTCGTCGGCGATGCCCTCCTGGACGCAGCCGAGCACGGTGTTCGCGGTACACAGCAGGGTTTCCGGATGCGCGTCCCCGGCGAGCACGCGCGCGCGCGTCAGCAGCAGTTGCGTCGCATGCCCCGGATAGACTTCGTGGGCGACGAGGTGCTTGAGCGCGGCACGCGTGAACGCGAGATCGACGTTCAGATCCATGGACCGCCTCGCGAAGCCGCAGCGCGCCGTATAGGGCACGTCGCGCACGGGATTGAGCGTCATCGTGAAATCGCCGGTGTCGAAAATGCGCGCTGCCGTGCGCGCCTTGCCCTCCGCCATGAGCTGCAGGAAGGTCGCGGGCAGCTCCGATGCCGGCAGGGCGCGGTCGGCCTCCCAGGCGACGATGCGTTGCGTGAGCGTACCGCGCACGAAGCCGGCGCGGCCCAGCAGTTCGTTCAAGGCTTCGCGTGCGGTCTCGATATCGGCCGCCGGCGCAGGCCCGGCGGGCGCGCCGACCAACTCCGCGACTTTCTGTGCGTAGGAGAGATCGCCGCCGGAGAACAAGCGCACGGCCGCCGCGAGCGAGCGCAGGAGCGCCTGCACGCAGACGTGGCGTGGACCCGCGGGCAGGCCCGCCCCCAGTTCGCCCAAGTCCGCGAGGTCAGCCTCGATCTCGGCCCAGTCGTGATAAGCGCGCGCCTCGATCAAATCCGCGCCCAGATAGATCGGCACCAAGCCCTCGTCGTCGAGCAGACCCGAACCACGCGTCCGCGTGCGTTCGAAGGCATCGATGCCCATGGTGACGGCGGTGAGGGAGGCGCTGAAGGGCTCAAATGCTTGCGACACAGGACTCATCCCCCCGAGATTTTCGACGGGGTCAAGACTAATCCTTCGATTCCAAGGCGTCACGCAGTCCGTCGCCCAAGCAATTGACCGCGAGCACGGTCGCGAAGATCAGCAATCCCGGCGGCAGGGCCAACCACGGTGCGGTGCCGATCCAGGGACTCGCGGCGTTGAGCAGATTGCCCCAGGTCGGTGTCGGTGGCTGCACGCCGAAGCCTAAGAAGGACAGGGCTGACTCCAACAGGATCGAGCTGCCGACCGCGAGCGTCGCCGAGACGGTGATCGGCGCGACGGCGTTCGGCAGGATGTGGCGCAGGATCAGGCGGCCGTTGCCGGCGCCGAGCGCGCGCGCGGCAGCGACGAATTCGAGCTCGCGCAGACTCAAGAACTGACCGCGCACGACGCGCGCCGTCGCCATCCAGGTGAGACCGCCGATCGCAAGCACGAGCAAGGGCAGTCCCGGGCGGAACATCCCGGAGAGCAGCAGGACCAGCGGCAGCAAGGGAATCGACAGCACGACGTCGGTACCGCGCATGAGCCATTGATCGACGCGTCCGCCGAAGAACCCCGCCAGGGCGCCGATCGCCGTGCCGACCAGGGTCGAGACCAGCGCGCTGGCGAGACCGACGAGCAGCGAAATGCGGCCGCCATAGAACGCTCGTGTCAACGAGTCCTCGCCGAGCGTATCGGTTCCGAACCAATGGGCGGCATCGGGGGCGGCCGGCTGCCCGATCAGTTCGAGGTCCTGCCGATCGTAGGCATAGGGCGAGCACACGGGCACGAGGATCACGGCGGCCGCCAGCACGGCGAGGAAGCCGAGGCTC
>Ga0116226_10004572_pt1 | contig 12290 bp, 12 predicted proteins | sample S1TSphfallax_FD_89692 | JGI IMG/M metagenome (GOLD analysis project Ga0116226, IMG submission 89692) | Host-associated microbial communities from peat moss isolated from Minnesota, USA - S1T2_Fa - Sphagnum fallax MG | ecosystem: Host-associated > Plants > Peat moss > Unclassified | place: USA... | reverse complement strand
CTACTGCACTCCCTCTGATCAAGCATGTTCTCACATGTAAGAGATTTGTACATTGTGTGTTGGATGTCAACCAATTCTCTCCCTTCTTTTGAGAACAGAACTTGACATGAGAAGAACCTCCAAGGTTTCACATCCAAGACATTAGATGTTTCACATAAGAACTTGATAGGGGAACTGTAATGCCTTGGCAGCAGGCAGTGCACCCTATGATGAACCCAGGGTGGAGCATGAGTTACAGGGTGTAAATCCCTGCCATCAGGGCATTATCCAGTGTAGTGATCAAGACAGCGCAATGGTCGGGAAATTATGAAACACAATTTCCAGCTATACTGTGATTGATATAGTTTTTGATGACTACAAATGATCTTTACCGTCAATGGGTGACCAAAAATAATGTGTAAAATTTGCTTTGTCCGTTTGTGAAGAACAAAAAGATCTCCATTCATGGGTGACTAGGGTAGAGATATGCCCCCCATCCAACATTGCTCCGTAGTCAAATGTTGGTCTAGTGCAAACTAGTGTTGAAGAATGGTTGCATTCATGTGGATCAATGTTCAAAAGGCACCAACAAGCTTGCAGAGGATTTTTGAAGGTCTTATGATTAAACACTTTCATCTTGAGAAATTGTGTTTGGTTCTTTTGTTTAAATGGAATGTTGTTTTTATGTGCGGTTATGGGTGTTGGAAAAAGACAATAGTAAAAAATAATAGACATTGTTATATGGAAATATATTTTTATTAATGGGAGAGGGACAACACATTTTCATGTATAAGGTGGAAAATATTTTAGTCAAGGTTTTGAGCATTTGGTTATAGTGTGTTTGAAATGGTCTAAGAAAATATGTATTTTAAAAGCAATGTTTGGTTTACATGTGGTTTGGACTTATTTTCACAAAACAACATCAATAGATCCAAAAAAATTTGTTTGGTTGTGGGGGTTTGTTTGTCACATTAAAAGGCATGCAATTGTTTGTAAATAAACCCTAAGAAAGTCTTCCCACATTAAATCAACATCTTCTATTCATGTGTAGATTATGAGAAAAAATATATACCAATGATTGATATAACTTAGCTGATCCCTTACTTTTTTGAATCTCCTTGATGTAACACTTTAGACTATAAATTGTTAGATCCAATGTAATCTAAGTATTTTTTGAACCTTTGGTTGTAAATTTGATTTATGATTTCTATCCCTATCTTTGACGATGATCCATTTTCTACATGCTTTACTTTCACCTTGAAATCTAGTGTTTGCAAATCTACTTTTGAACCTTGCTATAGTTTTCTAGCTATTTTACTTTCTTTTTTATACTTGATTTTTGTTGATAGAATTTTATAGTTGACCTACATGATCTATATATTTACTAAATTTTTTGAATTGTCACTTGTTCCTATATTTCTCAACATTATAACATTATGACCTAAAACATTTAAGTAGAGTTGAAGTAGTTCTTCTATTTCAGAGGACATACTTAGAAAGAATTTAAAGTAAAAATGAATTACTCATTTGATTTCAACCTTAGTTTCAATTTGAACTTGTGCTGAATTTTTTTGAAGGAATGCAAAGTGCTTGGTAAGAATTTGCAAGGGTCCCTCCTTTGGATTCTTTGGAGGACTAAAAAATGTGCTTCTTTTTAGAGCTCAAAATTTTTATGTCCTTTTTTTGTGCACTATATCCTTGTTAAATAAAAAATATGTGGCGTGAAAATCAAAATAGAACATTTTGTGTATGATGTATGGGAATTGTGTTGATTTATTGTTTGCTTTGCATGGGCATGATTTTAAATGACACTTGGCTCTTTTGGTAAAACACTTATATTATAATTTTTTTTTACTTACAAATTATGATAGATGTGGTGGAAACCAAGGATTAGATCAATGGCCAACTTGTCCAAATTTTGATGGGAGCAATTAAACAAAGAAATGGCTACCTTGAGGCTTACCATGAGGAAATTGTTGTATTATGGGTGCAATCACAAAAACAGAACCGCTACACTTAGAACTAGTTTTTAAAATTGTGTAAATGGAAGCAAATCATGTGGAAATTTATTGTGAAATGGAAATCTTTTCATGTAATATCATTTAGTATCTTTCAATTAAAGTTGATGTAAATCTTGAAGTGTTTCAAAGAAATTTTGCACGTCCATAATGACTTCATTAACATTGTAACCAATTTTAACAATGCTTTTGTAATGTAACATCAATTGACACAAGTTTTTTGAGGTTTTTGAAGCTAACTTGTATGCTTTCAATGCATTATTATTTATCATCAATTTTGGTTCTTTAATACCATTTTTTTGAAAAATATTACCATAATTTCTAAATCAATTAATCTTAAATCACTATGGACAAAGTAGAAAATTGAATTTTTTAAATTAAAAAAATAATTATAATGATTTGAAATTTGAAATTGAAATTATTTAGACTTGTACTTGTAAAGTTAGTTGGAATTTGATTAATTTGTAAGGAAATAGTTATAATAGAAATATGGACAATGAACAAAATCTTCTAATGTTTCTTTAATAACCACACCACAAAAGGTTGTGGATGTGCATCATGTTTGCACATTGCACCTTTACAAAACATGATGTTAGAGGTTGATAATAAATTAGTTAAATCTAAAAAAAAGAAATGAAGAATGTTTGTAATTTTGTACCTTCAAAACACATAATTTGTGGTTATCATGGGAAAAGTTGGTTTTAAGTTGATGGTTTGGTAAGTTTGTGATTAGTTGACCCGCCACCATGTCTATTATCTTGTACATCTAACATGTATTTTGTGATTGTTGTAGGAAAAATCGGGGTTCTTTGGTTTTAATAAGGACCATAAATTGTACATTTGATTAGTTAGTAAAACCTTTTTTATTGTTGTTAGAGGAAAGCATAAGCAAATATGAATTAACAAATAAAGGATCAAGCTTGGACTTTCCATTTGTTGTATACATGCATGCAACATTATTGTCAATGATTTTTTAAGGCAAAATGTTATTTAGAAGTGCAAACTAAATATGTTTCTTGTCTTATTTTTACCTCCTTTTATCACCTTCACATGTTTTAAGGGTTAATAAGGTTTAAGTTGATTAGAAATGAACCACATTTTTGGTTGCCTAGGGCCCATTTGGGGATATTATTTCCATTTCTTTTGTTAATGACATGAAAAACATACAAGCTGTAACTTATTGAAAAAAAAAAAATTATTTAAATGTAAAGAGGGTGTTAGAATTGGATTATGAAAGTAAATCTAAAGTATGCATAACTTGATTGTCAATTGACAAAAAATCTAGCTTTTCCAAAGTACCATAGTACTTTGGTAACTTTGACACTAATTATATTATTTGTAAAAATGTTGAAATTTTCAAAAGATAGGTTTTCCAAATAACAATTTTTTTTGAAGGAAAATAAAAAATGTTTTGGAATGTTTAGAAACATTATTTTCAACATTAAATTTTTAAAACTAATTAATTACTTGACAAAGATGTTTTGAAACCAAACTTATACTACATGACATTTAGAAAGGGTTTTAAAAAAGAAATCTTGGTGGCATCTTTTTAAGAGCATTTAGGCTTTACCATGTTTTAAACCAAAGTTGTACAAGGAAAGATTCATTGTTATTTTCATGTCATGATTAAAAGAAATGTTATTTTCGTGATATCCTATTAAATAATCAATGAATTGTGTAAAACCTATACCCATTTATCACACATTATTATGATTTATGAAATTCACAATAATTTCGTCCTAGTCCACACTACTCACCACATATTAAGTATAATCATGAAATGTTTTGTCAACACCCACATAGATAACCTTTTTCTTCAACACATTCAAAATAGATGTTTTGGTATGCATTTTAAAGACCTATTGTTCAAATAAGCTTGGGCCACTCCTCATTAGACCTACATTAGAGATGAATGCAATCATGTATAACATATTATTCCATTTTTGTATATGTCTATTAGGTAAATAATGAAGACTAGGGCAAACACTAAACATTAACAAATTAATTGTATATAAATCTTTAATGCAAAAAAATGCAATTTTGCAAGTAGGATGCCCATAAATAAATTAATGCTCAATTTTTTCTTGTTTCTAAGTTATGATGATTGTGTTAAATATGATCGAGTTTGGTATTTTTGTAAATTAAAGTTGTGGCACAATGGATGGGAGGTCTTGGGTTCAATTGTTTTCCAATGGAGATATTTGTCATGGATGGTTCTTATCTAGGAGGGAAGACTAATCATTCCTAAGGAATGGTTGTATGGTTCATTGAAGGAAATGTGGTTGCCTAGGGCAAATAGGCCCTTGAAGTTCCCCATAGAAACATGGTTACTTGGGGCAAATGGGACCAAAACATGATTTTTTAATATTGTAGCCTAAGTTTTTAAAAGAAAGATGGTTTCTTGGGGCACATGGGCTCAAGTTCTTTAAACAAACATGGTTTCCCCATGTTCATCCATTGCCTAGGGCAAACCATGTTCCTCATGGAACTTTGGGCCCATTTAAAAGTTCCCTAGGGAAAATATTACTCCAATTCCCCTACTCCTTGGACAAATGGCCTCAACCTATTTATTTCTTTTAGCACCTTGGCCAAGGAATTCAATTCCACAAGGATTTGGGAACTTTCCTTCAAGAAGTGTAACCAAGTGCCCTAAAGAAAGCACATGTTTGAATCTTGTTCTCTGTTGTGAATTAATTTTCTTTGACAACTTGGCCCAAGAAGTGTGGCCAAGTTGTTCATCCTAATGTTGTCCTCTTCCCAAATGGCTTTTTTTAAGCTTTCATCCAAGGAGGCTATTTAAATAAAATATTGGTTGTTGGCAAATTTGAACTTGCAACTTACCACTTATATTAAATTCTTTAGATGACTTCTTTGAAGTTTTCATTCAAGAAAATCATTTGAATAAAATAATGGCTATTAAGAAAAAAAATTGAACCTAAAACCTTATATTCATAAAGATAATTCTTAACCACTACATCATGCATCTTTACTTCAAAAATATGGGATACCAATTATCCTTAAATCATTTTTCATAATTTGGATCCAATAAAAATTGATGAAATACTTTTGAAATGGGCATTGGTCCAACAAAAATGTTGAACCATTGCTCATTGCCAAAGATTAGCCAATACAAATCTTATGGAATAACAACATAAGGTCACAATTACAATGGCCTGAAAGGCACTCAACATCAAATTCATACCAAGTAAAAGTTCAATGGGTGATTTGAGGCACACATTTTGAATACAATTCGTTACAACATTGTGTTGTGGATATAGTTTAAAATCTATGACATTTTCTTGGTGTAACATACAAAATATAGATTAAATTTATGTTCAATTTTGTGTTGGGTAAGGCCCTAAGATGAACATTGATGTCATTATTATTACAAGGGCTATACAAAGCGATAGTGGAATGTGGAATTGATTTTAATATGCCCTCACCTAAGACCTTTAACCATGATAATGGACGAGACCAAAAAATGAGATCAAACAAACTAGATGTATAATCAACTACAAAAATGACCCTATGTGATTTTATGAACCCATCTTGTAAATATTTGGAACGTTACAATGTAGAAGAAATAGGAAGTACAAACCAATGTTGTGTGGTTCTCGGTATTTAGAAAAAACCTTTGATTATGGTTCAAAAAATCTTATAAGGTTGGTTTTTGGTTCTACTTAGGTTTTTTTTATAAAAATTATAGAAATGGGATTTGGTTTTGGTTATAAGGTTATTTCAAAATAGAATGGTTCCTAGTTTTAAGGTAGGTTCTGGTTAACCCTTAGTTAGGTTCCAAAATTCAAAACGTCATTTGAAAGAATCCATATGAGGAATTTTTAATTCCAAAAATAGGTTAGATTGTTACAAAGCTTTGAGAAGGCCAAATGAAATAATCTAACCTACATGTATTACTTAAACTACATTATTAATGGATTAACACCAATTTTTATGTCAATTAGTTTCATGTTTTATCATTTCATTTGCTTGTATGCCAATTTTCAAATGGGTCATCTTGAGACTTTTGAATTTAGCCCACAAGTTGACCCCCAAGTGAATTCCCAACTAGCAGTCCCCAAATTTGCCCTTTCAAATCCATGACCTCAAAAATCCCCAATGGGCATTTTCTTTGCTCCAAATAACCCACAAATATGCCCCGATTCAACCTTGAAAATTTACCTTAAACACCCCATAATACATACCCATAATTTGCCTTATTTGTGCCCTTCAACATCTTGCTCCAAAATTAGAAAAACACCCCAAAACACCCCTAAATTTTGCCCTAATGTTGCCAAATTCAAGATGCCAAAAAATCCATACAAAGTGGCATAACAAGGAAGAAATTAAAAAAACTTGAAACCTAGCAATTTTTTTGGTTTCATCACATTCAATTATAGGGTTTGAGGTTTGGGTAGCCCTAAAGAAATAAGCTTGCTCCACACATTGCTCCAAAGACCTATGACAACCCAAAAAACAAGTTGATTATATCAACTTTGATGAGCATGAACATCACACTTGGAATTTTTATTTTTTTTGAAAGATGAAATAAACAAGAAACAAAACTTACTTAAACCCTATAGTTGTTTTCATCCATATCCAAAAGTTCAAGCGATGTGATTACATCTTCATTCTCATCCATTAAAGTTGTTTCCATTTCCATGAAATTTTCCATGGATTATGGAGAGTCACCAAGACGAGCATCATCAAGCTAGTTATTGTAGATGTTTATAAACATTTCAAGACTATCCATGCTCAAGCAAAAACATTATAGGTTTATGCAAACATTTGCAATACTAAAAAAAATAATTATTTCAATATGAGATTCCATAGTCCCTAATATTTGTCAACCTATAAATTGAACATAAGGAAAATGCACCTTGTTGGTTCTCCACCATGCCAATGGATATTTGCATTCCTCCTCATTGATTTTCTTGGTTTTGAAATGGGTTAGTTGTTCTTTCACCACTTATAATGCCAAATCATCATCACTTTCCATCACATCATACAACTTGTAGATTTAGAACTTTGAGATGCATAACTACCTAGGCCTTTTTCATTTCCATTAATCGAGTTTAGGTTTTTGTATTCAAAGAAGGAACAAGAACAATACCTTTCTATCATATTTGGTTGCAATATGAAAAGCCCTTTGTTTGCCAACATATTGAATGACCAACCCCAACTTTTTGTAATGGGGATCTAATATCAATGCCAACATGTTATGAACTTGGCTAGGTTGAAAAGAAAACATGAATAAAGGAAGGGTTCCAAAACTATTATTAATTGTTTATGCATGTGCTATCATAGGATTTGGAGTTCATTATCAAAATCTTGTGTTTCATCCAAATCAAATGTGCGACAACCCATTCGCATTGACATGTTAATGAAACTGTCGAAGTAAGAACATTAGAAATAGTTGATAACTTTGGCTTTGTTCAACACACATTGTTGAACCATGGGACCCAAAGTATTTGTAACAACTTGGATATAGCCCAAACTTGTGGATTTAGCAAATGGCTTTGAAATTCTAATGATTGTTGTTGTCCATAACATAAGGCAATAGTGTGTTTGAATTTCAAAGTTTTTTGAAACAAAATGACTTTGAAAGTAAACCTAGTTTTGATTCAAATCTTGAGTTTTCTTAGGGGCACACTAGGGTTGTCACAACATTCAGGCATTCATCACAACATAACACATCAATCTGGATGTAGACATAGCGTAATGTCACATTATAATAAGGTCAACCTAAGGTTAGGCTACCTTAAAGATAGTGAAGGGCGATTGAAAATCATGCCATTGAGCCACTTTTAAATCCAATGATGAATAAAACAACTTTTGGTTGACATAGTCTTGTGGTGAACGAAGTTTGTTTTAGGTGGCAATCAATTTTTTTCAAACAATGACCAAATGTTTTTGGGCAAAAAATATTATTATTTGAATTACTATATGTGTATGGATGGTTGGACACATCCAAATGGATAGACAAATCTAGACGAACTTTGACTTGATGATGAATGCAATTTGTGTGCGTCTTATCAACTTTAACAACCTTGGGTGACGCGCTCCCAAGTCACGGGGTGAAACTAACTTGAGGGTTTCACAAAGTCAAGTTGTGGAAGTTGAGACTTGGTAGCACGCTCCCGGCTTCCAACTCTAGAAAGGGGTAGAGGGTCGAGTTGGGAGCCCCGGGATTAGATTAGGAAGAGGACTTAGTAGATCAAGCACGAATCTGCATCAAAACAAACCACCCAAGTGGTTAGTTCACTTTCCGGGACACCCTTTGGTGTTGGGACAAGCCACGGGCATTTCGGACCACAAGACTCACCACGGCCCGAATTTGAGAGTAAGCCACCACCTTACTCCCTATAGTATACTCTATGACTCGTCGCGGGGGTGGCATCCAAATGGCCTTTTTGTCTCGGGACTCCCGGGACTCCCGCGCGGGAGTCCCGAAATCGCGCAACTTTAGACTCCCGCGACTTTGAAGCCTCATAACTTTCGGAGCAGACCTCCGATCGAGTTGCCGTTTAAAGCAAAGTTGTAGGTCTCATCGAGACCTTTCTAACGGTATGTCGCACGTTCTCTGAAGCCAAGTATTTCGGGTCGATTCCTGACTTTTATTGGTCGGGAGTCAAAACTGGCGGACTCCCGGGAGTTCGACTCCCGGGCCTTCTTTTGGCCATAACTTGTGTTTTAGATGTCCAAATGAGCAATGTGAGCCCATTTTAGACATCTACAGTTCAAGATCTTTCCATCGATATAAAGAGCGCCACGAGCCATTGAGATTTGACCCTTCAAATCTCTCTCTGAAGTTTTGAGAGTCCCTTTGGGACTCTAACTCTCACCAACTCCCAACGTGGGAGTTCACTTAGGAGTGTGAAGGTTCATTCCCTCACACTCTCTAGAGTGTTTACACTCCCGGGAGCATGTGATGTGACTCCCGGGTCTATGTCTAGGCCCACAACCTCGCAACCCCCTTACCTTGGTCGCAAGCCAAATGTTAGGGTTGCGACACTTTCCCCCACTAGAAGAAGAGGTCAATGTCCTCATTGACACTTAGAGTTTTCCTCTCACACAATTGCACTCTCGGGTCTATTATTAGGCCCACACCTTGCAACCCCCTTGCCTTGGTCGCGAGCCAAGGCTAGGGTTGCGACATTGGGGCACACCATTAAGTAAAAATGTTTTGTGCCATTCATGTTGGCCCTTCCCATTTTTCTTGGTCCACATGATAGTTTTTTGTGAAATAGATTATGTTTCCTTGATGGAAATAATGTTTAGACTAACACAAACTTTAGAATCATGAGTGGCATATTGATGACATTTAAACATAATATGCCCCCAACATGACTCCACAAATGGTTGTGCCAAACCCAACCCTTCACATGAAACAACATAAGTCGAAATTTGGGTCATGGTTGAAAGATTACACCTGTGTCTTTGATGTATTCCATAGCTACTACATATGACAAGGCTCCCATAATTTATTAAAAAATGTGCAATGAAAACAAATGTGTCCACTCCTGGTTTAGACATTTATAGATTGAAATATAGAACATAAGAATTACAAGGCCCAAAGGTTGAAAAAACATTAAAATTTTTTTTTTTATGTAATCCTAGGCTTGATTTCATTGACAAAAGCTTACCTTGATGAAAAATTAAGACGAGTATTCTATTTCAAGAATAACCTCTTAAAAAATGGAGGTTCAACATAAGACAATGCCATCAACTTTTTAGCTATGAATAATGCCAAATCCTCTTCAAATTGTTTTTGTTGAAGATCATCTTTAGTGTAAGAGATAACATCACCAAAAGAAGAGGAAATGGTAAATGGGGTGAGGCCAAACCTTTTTTTTGTAGGTCATTTCTCTCCTTTTGGTCCATCTTTTTTCATTCAATCCATTCAATTCACACTTGCCAATGCATAATCTCAAAATGCTGTCATAGTGTAAAAATATCCCATCTGCTATTTTGCAAGTTATGATGATGCCTTTTTTCAATCTTGAAACTAGGGCAACAAGATAATTGATAACACACTTAATTGTTTACGAAGTTTGGAGTTGAAGTTTATTTTTAAAGAAATTGTGTTAATAGTCGTAAAGAAAGTTCAAGATGTGGCAATGTGTGTTTTAGTCTTCCATAAAATCTTTTTGTTTAGCTAGTAGAATCTATTGGTGTGTAACATCCTTAGTTGTGAAATTTTCTATTAGGGTGGTACTTGTAATTGCACCATAAATTGATATAGAATCGTAGTAGTCAACTTCCAATTCAAGTTCATTTGGGTAATCGCCTCTTTAAGGCGAATTAACAAACCCTCCATGGATTTAAACTTTAAAAACAAAGGAAAAAAAATTCAAAATAGGGAAATCATAAACAACATCATAATGAAGAAAAAGATTCAGAGTAAGGCAATCACAATTAGAATGAAGACCCAAAACAAGTTGATAAAAAACAACATCACGATCAAGAAAAATACCAATAGCAAGGAAATCACAAAAAACATCATGATAAAAAATAAGACCAAAAACATGGCAATCACACAATAACATTACAATTAGGAAGATGACCATAATAGGGTGATCATGAATAACATCACAATCATCATGACCAAGAAGAGGACCCAAAGTAGGGAAATCACGAACAACATCATGATTAATAAGAAAACCCAGAGCAAGGTGATCACAAAGAACATCATAGTTAGGAAAAGGATCAAGATTGGGGCGATCACAAAAAAATCACCACATCCAAAAGGAGACCAAGACCAAAGTGATCATGAAGAACATCATGCCATCATGGTCAAGAAGAGGACCAAAACCAGGGCGATCATGAAGAGCTTCATGATCAAGAACAAGACCTAGAACACGACGATCACAAAAAACATCATGATTAAGAAGAAGAGCAAAAGTAGGGCGATCATGAAGAGCATCACAGTGAGGAGGACCAAGAGCAAGGTAATCATGAAAAACATCATGATCACGAACACCACAAAACCACAACACTTGCCATTAACAAACACCAAAAAAGAAAAAGTCAAGTTCATGATTAGGAATAGTAGAATAATCAAGAAGAGGACCAACATCATGGCAGTGAAAGACATCGTCACAATTAGGAAGAGGACCAAGCTAGTGAACAACATGCCTTGAAAAAAAGAAGTGTAGTCATCGCCATTTGCAACATGTGTGAACATGAAGTAAGCTTGAAGAAACTTGAAGCAAGCCAAACAACACCATCAAAAAAAAAAGCCAACAAGTGATGATGATGAACAAGTTGAGCACAAACCATAAACCCTAAAAAATGGCCAAAATTGGAGCTGATTTTTTTCAAAAAATTCGATTCGATTTTGGTTTTGTGCTACTTGTGGATCCAGATTGCATTCCAGTAACCTCTTCGAACTGGGGGGCCTGGTTCTCCCCCCGCCCCCCGCCTTGTAGATTCTGCAATTAACCCCGGTTCTGGTTCTCAATTGATTCCAGGTATGTTCCGGGTAACCAGAACCCAACCGGGCCTGGGTAACTAGATAACCCGGGTAATTGCACAACAGTAGTACAAAACCCTCCTTTGAAATGAAACGTACGCTCACTATTGTGGAGGTAAATGACATGAGACAGATGTGCCTCCATTTGACAGTAAAACTTTTCTCTGACTACTTTGGGGAACAACATGCCCTGATTGTTTGTTTGCACGTGGACATATGTGCTTCAGTTTGGCCAGGTGGCTCTGAGAAACAGTCAAACATTTTGCAACTTGAAAAGAGAGAAAAGCAGCTACAAAAGTTTGGAGGCAGTAGTGATTTCATCATTCAACCCCATCATCCAAAGTCTCATGAAAAAGGCCATATCCTTCATGGTCCCTTTTGTTTGCTTGAAGAAAAAGGCAACGAGTCAACGAGACAAATATATAACACTTTTAGCTCCTCCAAGAAAATTAGGTGAAGTCAACTTGTCAAAATAGCAGAGGAAAGGCAAATTATGGTATTCCATACACGATGAGCTGCAAATCTGCCAGTATCCGCACACATGTTTTCTGTTCACACTCGTAAACTGGATTTTCTGTGTCCAACCCCCCTTCACACTGGTTAACTGGATTTTATGTATCCAACCGAGTTCACACTAGCGAACTGGATTTTATGTATCCAACCATTTTTGTAAGTCCCTTTTTTTACTTTGATTTGTCTCAATATTTTCTTCTCCTTCACTAGACTGCCCATGCCTTGGGTGGACCAGCAGCACATACACTGGTACCATGGTGAAAAGCCCAAAGATTTTTTGATTAGTTTCTACTACACGTCCTAATAGT
>Ga0116226_10004571_pt1 | contig 12291 bp, 11 predicted proteins | sample S1TSphfallax_FD_89692 | JGI IMG/M metagenome (GOLD analysis project Ga0116226, IMG submission 89692) | Host-associated microbial communities from peat moss isolated from Minnesota, USA - S1T2_Fa - Sphagnum fallax MG | ecosystem: Host-associated > Plants > Peat moss > Unclassified | place: USA... | reverse complement strand
TGCGCGGCTTCGAATTCGAGCGGCGTCACGGCTCAGCTCCGCAATCCCGCGGCGCCCCGCCGCTGGCCGTGCAGCCAACGCGCGATGCTCACGAGGCGCGAGCTCGCCGAGCCGCCCATGGCGGGCGGCGCGGCCGCAACCGCCAGCGAGGCAATCTCTTCGGCGCGTTCCGGCGTCAGACGCCCGGCGCGCCAGGCGAAGGCCGCGATCGCGACCCGCTGGCGGGGAGTCAGCGGAATCGGCGGCGCGACCGGCTCAGCCGTCCCGAAACCGCCCGGCGCTTGCACGTGCGTGCGAAATGCCACGAGCGTGCCGGCGGCGAGGTCGCCGAGACGCCGGCCATCGGGCCGAAGCAGCATCGTCACCACGGCAAACCCATAGAACGCCGGCAGCGAGTCGACGACGCGCAGCAGATTGCGGGTCAGGGAGCCGGCAGGCGTGATCGGCAGCCCGTTCGCCATCAGCACCTGCAGGCCCATGATGCGCTTGCCCGGCGTCGCGGCGTTCGGCAGGAGTTCGAAGATCACCGGGTAAAGCCAGCTGAGTGCGAAGGCGCAGAGCAGCATCAAGCCGACTCCAAACCGGCCCGCTGCGCCCAGCGCGCTGGCGATGCCTATCCAGGCGCCTACGCGGATCAAGGCATCGATCGAATAAGCGATGCTGCGGACCGCGAAGCCGGCAGGACGAATCGCGATCGAAATACCTTCGGGCGTCTCCGCCGTGACGATCGTGTCGACCGCGTAACTCAAGCGTTGACGACGATCGTATCGGCGATGTAATCGTGCACACAGCGGCGCGCGCCGCCGAAAATCCAGAGCAGATCGACGAGTGCATAGAGGCCGCCGACGCGCGGAATCCAGCTGATCAGGGCGCCGACGACATTGCGCAGCCAAAAAATGCGCGCGAGGCCCGCGCGCGAGCCGTCGCTGCGCACGACCTTGATGCCGACTATACGCTTGCCGATCGTTTGTCCATGGCGATAAACGAGCACGGCCGTGACCCCCCAGAGAATCAAGGCCAGCAGCCCGCCGCCCCAAAACCTCGGGCCGCTGCCGACCAGGGCCGTGAAGAGATCGACGCTCCTGACGGCGCCGCGGGCCATTTGCGCCCGCATGAACGAATCACCGAAGACCTGTGCATAGGCGGGAGCAAACGGCAGCCCAAAGATGATGATGTCGAGGATCGCGGCGCCGAGGCGCGCCCACCGGCCTGCTTTGGCGGCGTCCGAGTCAGCGAGTGGAGGTCGATCGGCCACGAAACTTTTCGGTGGGGCGAATTGGTTGTTCGAGTCCGTGACCATGCCAGCTCCTTGCGACCTGCTCTGCGGGGGCATCATAGCGCGAGGCCGCCTTGGCGCACACGGCCGGCCAGCTCGGCCAGACGCGGGCCGAGTTCGGCGACGAGCCGGTCCTTGGGCAGCCGATACGCAGGCGAGCTGCAGCCGAGACCGAACGCTGCCGCGCCGTCGCTGGTTCGCAGCGGTACACACACGGCCGGAATGGGTGGGGAGGCGGCGCCCGTCGATTCGTCGCCGGTCGCGATCGTATAGCCCTGATGCTGATATTCCGCCAACGCTTGATAGATCTCGCGCTCGCGCCCGGGCCAGCCGAGCGGATCGGCGCGCTCGAGATAATCGAGCACATAGTGTCGCTCGGCCTGCGGCAGCCCGACGATCAGGCCCCGCGCCAAGCCGCTCAGGGACAACGGCCAGGAGCTACCCGGCTCGTCGCAAGACGATCCACGGCCCGGGGCCGCCGGCATGCGCTCCAGCAATACGAGGCGTAGCCGGTCGCGCGCCACCAAGGACACGGTGACCGGGAAGCTTGCGGCGATCTCCGCCATCCAGGGTCGCAGTGAGCCGCGCAGCGCGATCGCTTGCAAGGCGCGGTGCCCGATCGCGACCGCCGCGATTCCAGGCTGATACTTGCCGAGGGCTGGGTCGTAATCCAGATATCCCAGGCGCGCCAGCGTGTAGGTCAGGCGCGACACGGTTGCCTTGGGCAGCCCGGAGAGTCTTGCAATCTCGCGGTTGCCGAGGGGTCCGGCCGTCTGGGTGAAGGCCCGCAGCAATTCGAGACCGCGCGCCAGCGCTTGGACCAGTAGCGCATCGTCCGCGCGGGCAAACGGGGGCCCGTGGACGCGGAGCGGCTCCAAATCCTGAAGCCGGGCTTGCAGTGGGGCGGATCGCGGTCGACTCATGAGTGAATATTCCGTAGAATGGAATATTATTCCATTTTAGGCCAGTATTTACCAGGCACTGGGCGCCCGCCGACGCCCCGTGTCGGCCGCCAGCCTCGCGATGGCAGCCTCGCCGGGTTCCATGCGGTATTCTGCGCACCCACAATGAACGAACGATACGAACCCGCCGTCGTCGAGGCGCAGGCCCAGGCGTTTTGGGACGAGCAGCGTTGCTTCGAAGCCAACGAAGACCCGTCCCGCAAGAAGTACTACTGCCTGTCGATGTTCCCCTACCCCAGCGGACGGCTGCACATGGGTCATGTGCGCAATTACACGATCGGCGACGTGCTCGCCCGGTTCATGCGCATGAACGGCAGCAACGTCCTCCAGCCCATGGGTTGGGACGCGTTCGGCTTGCCGGCCGAGAATGCCGCAATCAAGAACGGCGTGCCGCCGGCGAAATGGACCTACGAGAACATCGGGGTCATGAAGCGGCAGCTGAAGTCCCTGGGATTCGGGCTCGACTGGAAGCGCGAACTGGCCACCTGCGATCCCGATTACTATCGCTGGAATCAGTGGCTGTTTCTGCGCATGCTGGAAAAAGGCATTGCGTATCGCAAGACCGGACAGGTGAACTGGGATCCGGTGGATCAGACGGTCCTCGCCAACGAGCAAGTCGTCGACGGCCGGGGCTGGCGCACGGGCGCGCTCGTGGAAAAGCGCGACATCCCGATGTACTACCTCAAGATCACCGACTACGCCGAGGATCTGCTCGACGCGCTGGCCGGGATGCAAGGCTGGCCCGAGCGCGTCCGGACCATGCAGGCGAACTGGATCGGCAAGAGCGTGGGCCTGAACCTCGGCTTCCCGTACGAGTTCGACGGGCTCTCGGGGGTGCTGCGCGCATTCACGACGCGCGCCGACACGATCATGGGCGTGACCTTCTGCGCGGTCGCTGCCGAGCACCCGCTGGCCACCCATGCGGCGCGGAGTCGTCCCGAGGTTGCGGCTTTCATCGAGGAATGCAAACAAGGCCTCGCGATCGAATCGGCCCTCGCCACCCAGGAAAAGAAGGGCGTTGCGACCGGTTTGTTCGTGCGTCACCCCATTAGCCGCGAGCACATACCGGTCTGGGTCGGGAACTACGTGCTGATGAGTTACGGCGAAGGCGTGGTCATGGGTGTGCCCGCTCACGATGAACGTGATTTCGCCTTCGCGCTCAAGTACGGACTCCCCATAAAACCGGTGATCGATGTCGGCGGCCGCGTGTTTTCGACCGAGGCCTGGCAGCCCTGGTACGGTGAGCACGGCCGCTGCATTCATTCAGGCCGCTACGACGGCTTGGAATTCCAGGCGGCCGTCGACGCGATCGCGGCCGATTTGCACAGCGTCGGGCTCGGCGCCGAGCAAACCACCTGGCGCCTGCGCGATTGGGGCATCTCGCGGCAACGTTATTGGGGTTGCCCGATTCCGATCATCCACTGCGCAGCCTGCGGAGCCGTACCCGTGCCGGATGCCGACCTGCCGGTGTTGCTGCCCGAGGATCTCGTACCCGATGGCGCGGGCAATCCGCTGGCGCGACATCCAGCCTTCCTCGAATGCCGCTGCCCCCGCTGCGGCGGCGCTGCGCGCCGCGAGACCGACACGATGGACACCTTCGTCGACTCATCGTGGTATTTCCTGCGCTTCGCGAGCCGCGATGCCAGCGCGGCGATGGTCGACGCGCGGGTCAATTATTGGCTGCCGGTCGATCAGTACATCGGCGGCATCGAACATGCCATCCTGCATCTGCTGTATGCGCGTTTCTGGACGCGTGTGATGCACGATTTGGGCAGCGTGTCGTTCGACGAGCCGTTTGCCAACCTGTTCACCCAGGGCATGGTGCTCAACGAAGTATTCTTCCGCAAGCCGGCCTCCGGCCGCATCGAGTACTTCAATCCTGCCGACGTGGAAATCACGGTGGACGAGACGACCGGCCGCCAAGTCGCGATTGCCCGCGCGGATCGCGGTGAGGTCGAGTCCGGCGGCGTCGTCACCATGTCGAAGTCGAAGAACAACGGCGTCGATCCGCAGGCGCTCGTCGATGAATTCGGGGCCGACACGGCCCGCTTGTTCACGATGTTCGCCGCGCCGCCCGAGCAAACCTTGGAATGGTCGGATGAGGGCGTGCAGGGCGCGTACCGGTTCATCAAGCGGCTCTGGAAGGCGGTCCACGATCACCTGGCCGCCGCGCCCGCGGGCAGCGATACGCCGCTCGTGACGGCAAATTTGAGCGATGAGCAGCGTGCGTTGCGGCGCCACGCGCACCAAGCGCTTGCGAAAGTGACCGACGACATCGGCCGGCGACGCACGTTCAACACGGCCATCGCGGCCGTCATGGAACTGCTCAACGCGAGTGCGAAGTTCACGCCCGCGACGCCCGCCGATTGGGCCGTGCAGCGCGAAGCGCTCAAGCTCGCGGTCACCTGCCTTTCGCCGATCATCCCGCACGCAACGCACGCACTGTGGCATGCGCTCGGCGCCCGGACGGCGCTGATCGACGAGGCTTGGCCCAGCGTCGATGCAGACGCCCTCGAGCAGGCGACCCGCGAGATCGTCGTCCAGGTGAACGGCAAACTGCGCAGCCGCATCGCCGTCGTGGCCGACGCCGACGAGGCGGCCATACGCGCGGCCGCGCTCGCCGATCCAGCCGTACAGAAATTCGTCGGCGCGGCGCCCATCAAGAAGGTGATCATCGTGCCCGGCAAACTCGTCAACATCGTGATCTGACGTGCGCGCCAAGCCAACGCGCCTGATTCTGCGCAGCGCCCCCTGGCTGATCCTCGGCGGCTGCCTCGCCGCCTGCGGCTTCCGACTGGTCGGCAGCAGCGGTCCGTGGCCCGCCGTGCTGGCGCGGCCGTATTTGCAACTCAAAGACCCATACACGGATTTCTCCCGGGGTTTCGAGCAACAATTGAAGGCGAGCGGCGCGCAACTGCAGCCGGCGCAGCTCGGGGCCACGGCGACGATCGAGGTCACCCGGGACACCGTCGAACAGCGCACGCTGTCCGTTTCGGCGAGCAATATCCCGACTGAGTACCTGTTGATCTACACCGTGACTTTCGAAGTGCGCGGGCCGGACAAACTGCTGCTGCCGCCGCAGACCTTGACGCAGCAACAGGACTACAGTTTTGCCGAGAATGCCGTCCTTGCCAAGGAACACGAAGCCGACGTGCTGCGCCAGCAAATGGCGCGCAATCTCGTCGCGATCGCGATCCGGCGCCTGGACCGCGTCAAATAGGCGCCCTCGACCCCGCGTGAACGTGCTGCCGCTCAGTGCGATCGATCGCACGCCGCTCTCGGTACTGCTCGATCGCTACGGGCTCGAATTGCGGCTCGTCGCAGCGCAGGAAATCATTCCCGGATCCTATTGGGGCGAACGCGAGGCGGGACTGCTCGGCACGCGGATTCATGCGCGTCTCGACACCCCGGTCCACTCGGTCTTGCACGAGGCCGCGCATTTCATCTGCATGACGGCGGAGCGGCGAGCGGGACTCGACACGGACGCAGGCGGCGACCATCAGGAGGAAAACGCGGTTTGTTACCTGCAGATTTTGCTCGCCGGCCTGGTTCCGAACGTCGGCCAGCCACGTATGTTGCAGGATATGGATACATGGGGTTACACGTTCCGTCTGGGTGGTGCCGCCGCCTGGTTTCAGGGCGACGCGGCGGATGCGCGGGAATGGCTCAACGCGCGCGGACTCGTCGATGCGCAGGGTCTGCCGACCTATGTCTGCCGCTGAGCCGGACTCGATCGCACGGCGCGGCATGCTCGTCGGCCTGGGCGCGCTGCTGACCTCGGCATGCTCGCGACTGACGTTCTTCGCCGCAAACGCGCCGACCGTGTTCGGCGCCTACACGCGCAGGACGGACCTTGCCTACGGCGCAGATCCCCTGCAGCGCCTGGACGTTTATATTCCCGACAAGCCCGCGGACCATCCGCATCCCTTGGTGGTCTTCTGGCACGGTGGGCGCTGGGAATTCGGCGACAAGAGGGAATATCGCTTCGTCGGTGCGGCGCTCGCCGAACTTGGCTTCGTCACGGTCGTCGCCAATTACCGGATGTACCCGCAGGTCAAGCTCGCGGGCTTCATGGCCGATGCCGCGCGCGCAGCGGCGTGGGCGGCCCTGCATGCAGGCGAGTACCAGGCCGATCCCGCGCATTGCTTTTTCATGGGGCATTCTTCCGGTGCGCACATGGGCGCCTTGCTGACGCTCGATCCCCGCTTTTTCGCCGCCGTCGATCAACCGATCCCGGCGATCACCGGCTTCATCGGCTTGTCGGGACCCTACGATTTCCTGCCCCTGCGCGAGGCGGATCTGCAGGACATGTTCGGGCCGCCCGATCGCTATGCGCTTTCGCAGCCGATCAATTTCGTGCATGCCGGCGCGCCGCCGATGCTGCTCGTGCAGGGCGGGCGGGACACGACGGTCGCGCCGTTCAACGCGACGCATCTAGCCGCGGCCTTGCGCGACCGCGGCGTCCCGGTGACCTTGCGCATGTACCCCAAGCTCAGTCATGCGGGCACGGTTGCCGCCTTGAGCGAACTCGGGCGGGGCATCGCGCCCGTGCTCACCGACATCAAGACCTTCGTCGGCACCGAACTTCGGTCATAGTCGACAGCGAATTGCGCAGAGAATGCGGCCGCGCCACAGGGGTGCGGTGCGCGAGCACCGTGCCGGCACCTCGCCGGCCTGCAATCCTTCAACTTTCCCGCATGGCGGCCGACACGTTACAAATCGGGCCCCGATCGGCCAACCCTCCCTCTGTTGGTCCGAGAGACACTATGAAATCGAATCGAACGACACATTCAACCGGCGGCTTCTTCGGTACGCGCTTCATGCGACGGCTGTCCATCGGCACGAAACTATGGGCGACCACTGCGATCATGGCCGTGCCCCTCGTGGGTCTCGGGGTCTTTTATGTACATTCCTTGAGTTCGACCCTCTGGTTCACAGTCACCGAACGGAAGGGTTACAGCCTATTCCGACCCGTAGACCAAATCACTCGACGGTTGGAGCGGCGCGAGGAAATCGACGCGCTCGCGCTCGCGACGAAAATGGGCGCCGCATCAACCTTCAGCGCGATCGATTCCGAGATCGATGCCCTCTTCGAAGATTTCGCAACAAGCGAGGCAAAGAACGGCAATGCAGCGACGCACGATCAAGTCAAAAGACTGCATGACGCGTGGACAGACCTGAAGACGGCCAAGCCCGCCCCTGCCAATGAACGAATCGCGGCTTACGAGCATCTCATCGACCTCGCGACCGCCTTGGAGGGACAAATCGGCTCTGACTGGGAACTGACACTCGATCCGGAACTCGCGGCCTACAATCTCATCGACGTGACACTGACGAAAATTCCCGACGCCCGGCGCTTCCTGGCGCAGGGCCGGACACACCTGGCGGTAATCTACACCGGTTCTCAATACGTACCTGCGGAGGGCCGCCACGTCGTCGCCTTCTTGGCACTGCTCAACGATCGAATCGACGGAGCAACCGATGAGTTGAAGACGGCCCTCGCGGCCGCCGCGGACCGGGCGCCTTTGCTGGCTCAATTGGCCAAACTGGATCAGCACTGGTCAGCCGGCACGGTCGCATGGGCGAGCGGTCTGGAACAGGGCCTGCTCAGCGCACCGTCCGAAATAGCGCTGCGTGCAGCCGTGGACACAGGCAGCTTGGATTCTACGTCGCTGAATTCGGCCGAGGACACCGTGCTCGAGGCCGGCGCCCTCGCCTTGGATATTCGCTACCGCGAGCAAGCGCGCAATGCACTCATTGCCTTGGGCGGCAGCGCCGTTGCCATGGTGCTGGGCGTCATCCTCATGCTCGCCCTCTCCGGGCGGACTGCCGGCGCGATCCGGCGCCTCGGGAGCATCTCCAAGCGCATCACCGAGGGTCATTACGACAGCGCGATTGATGAGTCCGGCGGCGATGAAGTGAGCCGTCTGTTTGCCGCGATGAGCAATATGCAGCGGACTCTGGCGACCCAGCGTGACACTTTGGAAAAGCAGCGGCAGGCGTTGGCGCTGCAAATGAGCGCACTCGACAATGTCTCCGGGTGCGTCATGGTCGCCGATGCAAGCGGAGGGATCAGCTACTTGAACCCCGCGATCGTGGCGCTTCTGCGGCGTGCGGAAGGCGACATTCGATCCAGGCTGCCAGGCTTCTGCGCGGCGTCCGTGGTCGGCTCCAGCATCGAGACATTCTCCCGGAAATCCGCACAGCGAGGCGGGACTCTCGGCAGTCTGACCGGTACGACGGTTGAGGAACTCAGCTTTGGGGGAAGCATCTTCCGGCTGACAGCCAATCCGGTAGCGGCGCCCGACGGATCACGTGTCGGTACAGTCGTCGAGTGGTACGACCGAACCCTCGAGGCACGGGTGGAGCTGGAAACAAATGCCATGCTCTCGGCCGTATTGGACGGCAATCTGCTCGAGCGGCTCGATGTAGAGGGAAAGTCCGGATTCTTCGAGACTCTGGCCCGCGGAATGAACCAACTGGCGGACAATTTCCAGGACATCATCGAAAGGGTGAAAATTTCGGCACACGAAGTTCATACCGCATCAGCAGAGATCGCCCTCGGCAACTCGAACTTGTCGCAAAGAACGGAACAGCAGGCGGCGTCTCTCGAGGAAACCTCCTCGTCAATGGCAGAGATCACCTCGACCGTGAAACAAAATGCGGACAATGCGCGTCTGGCGAATCAGCTGGCGACGGCAGCGCGCGAGCAAGCACAGACCGGCGGATTGGTGGTCGAGCAGGCGATCATTGCGATGGCCGGCATCAACGAATCCTCCAGGCAAATCGCGAATATCATCAGTGTCATCGACGAGATCGCCTTCCAGACGAATTTGCTGGCACTGAACGCCGCCGTGGAAGCCGCGAGAGCGGGAGAACAAGGCCGCGGTTTCGCGGTCGTGGCCTCGGAGGTGCGCAACTTGGCCGGCCGTTCGGCCGCCGCGGCCAAGGAGATCAAGTCACTGATCCAAGATTCCCAGACGAAGGTGGAAAACGGCACTCTGTTGGTTGCGCAGTCCGGCCAGACACTCGATCAGATCGTCGTTGCCGTCAAGCGCGTGACGGACGTGGTCGCCGAAATCGCATCCGCGAGCAGCGAGCAAACAACGGGAATCGAGCAGGTCAACCACGCAATCGCCCAGATGGACGACACGACCCAGCAGAATGCCGCGCTGGTGGAGCAGGCCACGGCCGCCTCTCAGTCCATGTCGGAGCAAGCCGGCGAATTGAGTCGCATGCTGAGTGGGTACCGCACCGAAGCGGGGACTGCAGGTACAGGCCGGACAGTGCGCACCGGGGTGATTTCGAAGGGCCCCGATGGAACACTCAGACCAGTCACGCCGCTTGCGCCATTGCGCGTTGCTTGAGGAGGATCGACCTGCGTCGACCGCCGGTTCTCCAGACGCCTTGTAAGAAAATATCAGACGATCTACATTGGCGACGTGCGCAGCCGTGGAGAGCACCCGATGATGAAGTCCCTATGGCTCCGCGTGGGCCTGTCTGTGGCGGCCTCTTGTGCGGGCTTTGCAGCCTGCGCGGCCGATCCCACGGCCGACGAGCAGCAGTTTCGTTCGGTCTACCAGGAACTCGTCGAGACGAACACGACGCTCTCGGCCGGCAACTGTACGCTGGCGGCCGAGCGCATGGCGGCGCGGCTCAAATCGGCGGGCTTCCCCGATGCCGATCTGCATCCCTTTGCGGCGCCGGAACATCCGAAAGAGGGCGGACTCGTCGCGATTTATCCGGGGCGTGACCCGAAAGAGAAGGCCTTGTTGTTACTCGCCCACATCGACGTGGTCGAAGCAAAGCGGGAGGACTGGGTTCGCGATCCGTTCAAACTGATCGAGGAGAACGGCAATTTCTACGCCCGTGGCGCGCTCGACGACAAGGCGGAAGCCTCGATTTGGGTCGATATTTTCATGCGCTTCAAACAAGAGAAATTCAAGCCGCGGCGCACGCTCAAATTGGCGCTGACCTGCGGCGAGGAAACCGCCGGCGCCTTCAACGGTGCCGAGTGGCTCTCGACCCATGAACACGACTTGATCGAGGCGGGCTTCGCGCTCAACGAGGGCGCCGGCGGCGAACTCGACGCGTCCGGCAAGCGTGTCGCCTTGGAGATTCAGGCGGGTGAGAAGCTCCCGCAGAATTATCGCCTCGAGGTGACCAATCCCGGCGGCCATAGTTCCCGTCCGGTCAAGGACAACGCCATCTACCGGCTGGCCGCCGCGCTCGGCCGAATCGCCGCCTACGACTTCCCGACGCAATTCACGGACGGCAACCGCGGCTACTTCGCCGGCATGGCCAAGGTCGAGGCGGCCAAGGGCGAGAGCGCGATCGCCGACGCCATGAACGCGTTTCTGCGAGATCCCGGCGACGCGGCGGCGATCGCGCTCGTGGCCGCCAAGGACCCGAGCTGGAACGCGACCTTGCGCACGACCTGTGTCGCGACCATGCTCGACGCGGGGCATGCGACGAATGCGCTGCCCCAGCGGGCGCGTGCCAACATCAATTGCCGGATCTTCCCGGGCGTGAGCGCGCAGAGCGTCGCCGCGAAATTGCAGGACTTGATCGCCGACCCGGAGGTCAAGGTCATCACCTTGGAAACGCGCAGCTCGACGCCGCCGCCACCGCCTCTGACACCGGCGATCCTCGGGCCGATCGAGAAACTCGCCGCGGAATTCTTTCCGGGTGTGCCGGTGCTGCCGATCCTCCAAGCCGGCGCGACCGATGGCGCATTCCTCAATGCGACCGGCATCCCGACCTACGGTTTCGAGCCTATCTTCATCGGTCCGGACCTCGGCCACATCCACGGTCTCAACGAATACGTCGGCGTCGATTCACTGCTTCAGGGCCGCAAGTTCCTCTATCGGCTCGTGAAGATCTACGCAGATGCGCCGCAGTGAGGTTTCATAGATCCTTGCGCATCGGAACGAATTCGATCTGCTCGCCCGCGCCGACGTCGTACCGCACGAGTTCGCCGCCGCGATAACCGCGCCGGGAGTAGAACTTCATGCCGGGCAAGGTCGACATCAGCTCGGCGCGCGTGTAGCCGTGGTCGCGCGCTTCCTGCTCGCAGCGCTCGAGCAGCAAGCTCGCGATGCCGCGGCGCGCGTGTGCCGGGTCGACGAAGAAGGCGCGGATCTTGGCGGCCGCGGTCTGCGGATCGAGCCTCGTGGCATCCCGACCGGAGCGCGCATCGCCGCCGAACAGCGTGGCGCGAAAACTCCAGCCGCCGCACCCGACGATCCCGCCCTCTTCCGCGAGCCAATAGGTTTGGTCGGTCAGTAATTGCGTGTCCACGCCGAAGGCGCCGCGCAGCGCCCCTTCCACCTGCGCCGGACGATAATCGTCGACGGAAAGACCGCGCGCCGAGCGCGCGATCAAAGCTTCGATGGCTGGAATGTCGGCTCGGTTCGCTTTGCGCAGAGACACGGTCACGGTCTGTAAATGGTAGCAAGAACCCGCTGTCTTTTTTCGCAGACAGTGGCCGCATTCTGTCAAGTCGTTCTAGAATTTCCACGCGGTACAGACAGGTGCGATCGACGTCGGAGGAACTTGCGATGAGTCACTGGTTCAATGATCCTCGGCATGGGACTGAAGTCGGCGCAGCCTTGCTGGCCGGTAGCATCGAGGGCCTGTTATCCGGATGGCGTGCGCCGGCCGCCGACGTCATCGGCAAGCTCTGCACGGGCGCCGAGCGCTGGCAGGCAGCCATCCGGCAGATCCAGGCACCGGTCAATCTCGCCGACATCCTGCGCGCGCGCACCCTGATCTGAAGGCAGTCGTTCAGCCGGCCCGTGGCACCCAACCCACCCGTGGCGTTAGAGCCAGCCGTTGGCGCGCGCTATCCGCGTTGCCTCGACGCGATTGACCGCATCGAGCTTCTGCGCGGCTTCGTGCAGATAATTGCGCACGGTTCCCGGTGACAGCCCCAGGCTGTCCGCGATTTCTTTGTTGCTGCGGCCTTGTTCCGCCAGCCGCAGCACGGCCCGTTCCCGCTCGCTCAGGGGGCTCGCGGGTGCCCAGGCGATTTCCGCGAGTTCGGGCGCGATG
>Ga0116226_10004570_pt1 | contig 12291 bp, 9 predicted proteins | sample S1TSphfallax_FD_89692 | JGI IMG/M metagenome (GOLD analysis project Ga0116226, IMG submission 89692) | Host-associated microbial communities from peat moss isolated from Minnesota, USA - S1T2_Fa - Sphagnum fallax MG | ecosystem: Host-associated > Plants > Peat moss > Unclassified | place: USA... | reverse complement strand
TCATACTTTGATGTATGTAGGTCGGCATCAAAGAATGATGTTTGGAAGTACTTTATGAACGAACAAATCAATGTCTTCATTTTTTTTTGAGTAATAAATTTCGAGAGAAAACAGTTATTCTTTTACCACAGGGAACACACCCATTTAAAAATCCTTCTTTCATTTTGTTTTGGTCGAAAAGTAACTAAATAAAACTTAACAACAATTTATTTATACTTTACATACTATCTGTGAACTATGTTAAATTCAAAGATAAACAGACATTAATAAAAAAATAATAATCTAATAAACATACGGCTAAAAAACCTTTTTTACAAACTATTTTATAATGAAACCATTTAAAATCCATCTACAAATTTGCCTGATACAAATGTTTTTATTGAGTTTATTTTTGGAGTTGCAACAAAAGATTATTAACATCAAAGTTTCATATTCTTCATGAAATATGGATCTATAACTTATTTCATAATTAAGATCGTCGAGAAAGAACCATTTTATTAATAATTACTTCTATTCTCTATTCATAGAATGTTAATATAAAACTAAAAACATTGAGAAAGTATTCTTTCGAAAAATTCATATGATAAAAGATATCTTTTTTGTACTTGCACCTTTTTATCTGATAACAAAATTCGTTACTATATAAAAAATCTTGTGGCATTTTTACTCTGCTGTTCAGAGACTTTCTTGCAAGTTCATTAAACATTTTCAAATATGACAATAGGTATGAAGATTGATTATTCAATAAAAATTTAGTTAAATAAATAAATTTAGGCACATCTCCACCTTATGCTCGAATGATTGGAAATAAATTTGATGTATCCGCTTATTGTCAACAATCATTAGTTGATGTACTGGATCATTTATCAAGTATTAAATTTACTTGATTTGTTTTAATATGACCAGCTCTTAAAATAGTTGCTCGATCGTTATGTGTTGAAGATGAAACTATAACTATGTCGAATATTTTATACATATCGACTTATTAATAAAAAATTAGGAATATTTTCATTTCTTGCTAAACCAATTCTGAGTCTCATTCAATCAATTCTTATCAATTGTCTTATTCTTTTTTTTGATAAAATTGATCATATTCGAAATCGTTATGATAATCAAACAACATCGTTTTATTCTTCTGATCAATACAATTAAAAATCAAACTGTAGTCTTTCCTATTCATATTAAACTCGAATATGTGTTGTTAAACAATACTCAAATCATCAGCACCGATTTTTTCATCTGCTCCTATATTGTGATATATAAAATATTCTCGAAAATGTATTTATCTAAGACTATCAATAAAGAAAATACTATTGATATCAGTAAATAAACATCATCTTGAAATTAATCTTCTCGAATAAAATATTTCACTATGATTTTTTTTATATAGATCACATATCGAACAAATTTATGCTAAAACTTTTTCTGTTGATGATAAAAATAATTCTGTTGCATTTGATAGTGTATGCCATATAAAAAATATTTTCTTCGGTAATTTGATGAATATTAACTATGACAATTCATCATAAATTCATGTCAATGTCAGCTGAAGTATCATCGAACAGAAACTAGAAACAAACAGATCTGTCTCTACTCCATTCCAACAACTCAAATGTCTTTTATAAAAAGCTGTATATCCTCAACCATACGTTTGTTTATTTTTAAAAATAATCAACACATTTGATATTCGATTTTTTTTCTCGATGTTATATAAATAATAACGATCGATCTAGTATGTTATGTTAGTACTAATCGAATGAATGAAAAGAAATATTGATTTATTCACATAAATCAACAACAGTTATATGTTATTGTTATTTGTTTGATAACTTATTATAAGAGAAAATTGCTTCCTCAGTTTTGAATATCCATTGAAGCGAAACATAAACGTCATCGGGTAAAAAAATCGATCGAATATACAGGTAAATAATATAACACAGTAACCGAAAAAAAAGACGACCAGTCAATATTTATATAAACAAGAAAGTATTGTTACAATAAGAGTAAGTAATGATTCATTTTTATCTATGTAATTCAAGAACGAATAGTAAATCGTTTTTTTTCTTCGATAATATTTGTGTTCTATATTGTTCATCAAATGTTTATTACAAATGAATTTTATGACTTAGATAATAATATAAAGCAATGAATATATATGAATGTAATAAAATTAATGACTTCTTGTTCTTGTTTATTTGATGTAATGATCGTGTCTATGCGTCTTTGATCTTCAGAATGTTCGTCCCCATCATCCTTCATTAGATAACAACAATGAATATATGCGAATAAGATGTACACCCTCTTTTTTTTTTTAATAAGGTTTTATTTTTATTTATCTATATTATCTGACTAGTAGACATTCCAGCAAGAAAAACAAATGAAGATAGGTACTAGTCATGTAGATGACAATCGCACGATGTGTTATTGGAATAGGTAATTCATTATTAATGAACAATTAATATACAATTTTCCTTATAATAATAAATAAATGTCAGTGAGTAAAACCAACAGTTCAATTTGAATAGTGAGGTTTTTTTAAGCAAAAGTTTTTTTTTCCTTGCTCGGTAGAATTAAATGCATTTTGAACAGCGAAGAACAAAAGAATTTTCTATTCGATGCATAATGAAAAAGCACCTGAAAGTTTGTTCTTGTCGAATCAAGTTTTTTTTATGCAAGAAAAAACAGAAGAATGAATTTTTTTTCCCTCATTCCTTTTGCTTCAGTGAACACATGAGATTAGTTCTCGAGCTTGTCATACTTATCTAGTTGTTTTTTGTTTATTCATTTAGTATGACAATCCATCGAATAGATTTTTTTTTAAATTGAAAAATATTCAATTCTATTGAGAAAAAAAACTCTAGATGTATGTTTTTGATTTTTGATTAGATATTATTTAACCAGTGGTAATTAAAATTATTCATTATTAAAGTGTAGGTCTTAGTTTTCATTATCAATAAAACGATCGAAAATGCAATATTCATTAAAAAAACAATCTTGGATGGAATTTATCAATGAATCAATGCCAAATAATATTAAAAATGAAGCAATAGATCGAAATATCAATGAAATACAATCTACACAAATGAATAATATTAATTATCCAATAGCTAATTCTCATATTAATTTATCACGTATTACTAATTCAAATCTTCATCATCCTTCAGTTCGAATTCCATCTTTTGAGAGATCAAATGATGCGAACAATAAACAGCAAGAACAACAAGATGAACTTACAGATCGTAAGTAAATCTGTTTTTTTAAGATATTCATTCACATAGAAAATTACTGATAATTATCATTAATACCAGTTCTTTTTCTTATTCCTTTACACGTTTCTGAGCATGGTCTACAGTTCTTGTCTTTACTACTTCGTTAAACAGTAGATAGAGTAAAAAAACACGATGGCTTCGCTCATACACATATACATGCACTATTAACGGGTACACGTAAGTAAGAAAAATCATAGAATAAGCTGGCAAACAGACTTATTTCTTTTTCTTCTTTTCTTTTTCCTTCGTTTTTCTTTTTATCGTTGCCGTCATCGTCCTTCGTCGCAAATCATAATAGAAACTAATGTTACTTACATGCACACTCATGCAATCCTTCTTTCTTTTTTTGCCTTTCTGACATGTAGACTCGCCCGCAACAAAAACAGAATTTTTTTTTCACTCGATTATTTCAATGTCTTTTTCTTCTTCTAACGATTAGAAATCTTCCATATCAATATATAGATTATTGACTGGTCGAGATATTCATATGGGCTTTTTTATTTGAGGTTATCCAGCTATCGATATGAAAGTGCGAGAAGACACCTGGAACTTTGAAGGGAAAATGTTTTTCTTTCTAAAAGCTTAGTATAAGAGAGAAAAAGCAACAAATGGTAATAGAAAAATGTTGTGTGTAAGTATAAAAACAAAAGGGGAGAGTATTATTGAATGGAGAGAAGCAGTCAACATCATAGTCGAGTATGAATGCTCTGCGGGGTTATTATTCGTTTTTGTCTTTCTGTTTTTTTTTCTTGTCTGCAATCTTTTTTTTTTCTTCTTGGTTATTTTTGCCCTTTGTAGAAGTATATATATATATATATATATATCTTGTAAGTTATTATAACCTTAGATCATACTATTTTTGTTTAAAATTTAAAAATATAAATGGTCAATAATAAGGCATGTTAAGAATGTCATTATCAAATATGTCTTCGATTATTAAACAACAACCACGTAGTCCAGTATCTTTTGAATCATTTCCAACTAATTTTTATAATCGTCATCGACAATCGACAGCATCACTTGAAAATGAACAATTATCACCTGCATCAAATAATAATGCTGAAAGTTCTTCAACATCTACTTTAGTACCACCATCAGCAACAGATGATGGTAGAGGCGAAGGAAGAGAAGGTTGGTATGAAAAGAGAAAAACCATTCAAGTTTTTGGTATTTCAATTATTTATTTATTTGAAAAATAACATATAGATATTTGTTTGATTTTTAAGTGCGTAAGATTATATAACGAGTACCAATATCCTTTCCATAAATACAATCTTTTTATTTCTTAAGTCGTTTATATTCTTTCTTAATTATGAAAAATATTATTTCTATTATTAAAATCTTCTCTTTTTTGTTTGCTTTAGGTGGAACATCTCCAGAAGATCGACGTCGTTGTGTATGTATAATTAACGTCTATTCTATATATATATATAGATTCTTCTCTTTAGGCCGTGTGCAGTGATGTTGCTTCTGGTTATCATTATGGTGTCTGGAGTTGTGAAGGTAAATCTTTCAAATTCTATTTTTCATTTAAATAATTCAAAATTATCTTTAGGATGCAAAGCATTTTTTAAACGAAGTATTCAAGGTACAAATGAATATATATGTCCAGCAACAAATACATGTACAATCGATAAACATCGTCGTAAAAGTTGTCAAGCATGTCGTTTAAGACGTTGTTATGAAGTTGGAATGACAAAAGGTACAACAAGACGTGATAGAAAATATCAAAAAAAAGCGGTATCAGTTTGTAAAATAACATCAACATCATCAAATTCAAATGCTATAACAAAAAATACTAATAATCAAGAACATGCATTATTAGTTTCAACAACTAATACACGAACATCAACAGGTACACCTTCCGGACCACAACTCAATAATAATAGTAATAATTTTTCATCGCCACAACCACAAATGAATAAGGTATAAAATATCATTGATGATTGTTTCTTTTTCATTTTGTAATAAAAATCTTCGCTTCTTTTCTTGATTAATCAGACGACGACGACAACAACAGAACCGACACGTATTCCAATGACAACTGCTGAATTTCTTTCAACTCTTTCTCAAGCATCACGTCTTAATTTACCAGCTAAAGCTGATACAAGTCGACCATTAAATGATCAATACTTTCTTCAATTACTTGCAAAAATTTTTGATCAAGAATTAGTTGTTCTTATTAATTGGGCTAAAGCTATGCCGGGTAATTAAAAAAATCTTATTTTCTATCAATTATATTTTTCATTAGGTTATACCGAAAGTTTAACACTTGATGAACAAGTAACAATTATTGAACAGAGTTGGTTAGATACTTTACTTCTCGATATAATCGAACGATCATTAGAACGTAATGATGATGCACTTCAATTTGCACCTGATTTTGTAATCTCTCGGTAAAGAAAAAGAATAAATAATCAAATCAATAATTTTTCTCATATTAATTTATTTTAGAAATCGTGATTTATCAAGTCCTGTTCTAGGTTCTGTATGTACATATTTATTTAATATTCTTCAAGCATTTAAAGATCCTCGTACAACACATGAAGAATTTATTGCACTTAAAGCAACAATACTTATTAATTCAATTCCAACAAGTATTTCTGTAACAAAACCATTTCGTTTATTAACAAATCAAATTTATCAAACAATACAATATACATGTGATTCAAATCCTAGTGTATATCATGATAATTATATTCGTCATTTTACACTTTTATTACAATTACCACATATTAAAATGTTAAGTTCAAAATTAGTTCGATTATTTTTATATATGCGTTCTAATGAATTATTACCTCAAGCTGATCTTTTATTAGAAATGCTTGATGCACAAGATACATTTGATATATCATTTAATATCAATATAAATAATCATTTATTATCTACAGAAAATTTTCGTCGTTCAAATTCTTTAATAAATAATAATCTATCATCGACACCATTTGTAATTGATAATTTATCGATGTATTCAGATCAATATTCAAATATTTCACCAGTGGAAATGAATCAAGATAATATACCAGATTTATCTTGAAAATATTCATTTTTCGTTCAAACATATATACCGAATTCATGAGCATTTTAATCTCATTGAAGATATTTAATTGCTCAACTCTAATTCCTTCTTTATTTTTGTTTTCTTTTCATTTTGCTCATATTGAATATTTATCTGAAAATGCTCAGTTTATTTTTTGAATATCACGACGAGTTATTCCTTATATTTTCTATCATTCTATTTGGAATAATAACTTCATTATTTTTATTTATTAAAACCCGGTATAACACTATCTCGGTGTTTTTTGTTTATCTCTTCTGTTTTCTTTTTTTGTGATCATATTAAACGCGCGTATTGTACGTCGAACAGACCGATCAAAATATTTATATTTTAAAAAGAAACTTATAATAAAGATTGCTCAAAAAACAAAAAAAGATTTGAACTTAAATCAACTAAATTTCCTGAGAAGAAATTTTTTGATTCCGTGATATTTTCATGTCTTATATTGAAAAAATCAAGACAGAAAAATAGATTTAATTATGAATTTATATGGATTTTATTTCTCTTGAGATTTTCATGTTAGTTTGAAAATATTGGAAAATGAACTGAGTTAATCAATCAAATTCTATCATGGTTAACACGAAGATTATCAATAGTGATTTTGGAAATAAATAATCTGACTTCTACGTGATGGTATTCTATTCAATCATTAATAATCAACAAACAATGATCGAATAATTGATATTATTCGTAAATTTAACGATCACGTACTATATTAGACATTCGATTAAATGATCTGATCAGTTAAAATTATCATAATGAATAAAAATTTTATATTTTCGCTATATAAAATAGTTTCATCATAATTCATCATCTATATATGTAAAACTAATTATTATGTCAAAGAAGATTTCTAATGATAAATGATTTCTGTCATTTCTAACAATATTATGATTTATAGCTTGTATATGATTTTTTTTATCTTCTAGAAACATTGCGCCTATCGAATAATCTTTTTCGAATAGAATTCAAAATAAATTTTTAGTTAATATTTTACATATAAACTATAAAATACGACAACAAAAAATTAGATAACTTCGGTCGAAAGAAAAATATGAAAAGTTCTAAAGAAAATGAAAAAAAACCAAGTAGTTAAATTCGAATGAAATTTTTATTATTGAAAAGGAAAGACAAGCAAAAAGATTTTGAAATATTAATCTATCGACCTCAAATAATGTTCTGATTGGACAATCATAACTTTTTCTTGTTACAACTGAAGACAAATCCTTGCGAAAAGCAGATGCTGTAATGAAATAATCATTATATCGATTATTCAACAATGCAATAATGACATCTTTCAACGCAATCTTTCTTTCAGTATTTTGCTTAAAGATTTTCGACTGAAGTTTAAATTATCACTTAGAACCTTAGTTAGAGCTTAATTACTTAAATAAGACTCGAATATTCGACAGCAATAATCATCATTCTTTCATCGATCTGTCGATAAACAATCTGCACTTAATTGTCATCGATTTATTCAACAAAAATACATTCAGATGATTACTTAGTTTGTCAAAACTGCAATAGTTTTATTATTCACAATCTATGCTACATCAAAATTTTGTTTCAATAATTGAAATGTTTCATTTAATTCATTATTACATGTTGTTTGTCTGATATTCTCTTCACTGATTATCACAGTTGGATTTTTTCGTTTATATAAAGGCCAGAAGAAAAGAAATCTAAATAAATCGAATAAATAAAAAACTGAAATCAATTGAAAAATTTTAACTTACCCATTTAGAACTAATGGAATAAGACCAACAGCAGATAAAATAAAAAATATTATTCCAGGATATATTTCAATTGTTGCACTATATATTGCATTAGCAACAATTCCAGCAACATATGATCCAAGTGTTTCAGCAATTCCAGTTGCAATAAAAACAAGTGCAAATTCTGTATCATTAACTAATAGAGTTAAATGTGATCGTAAAACTGCCATAGCAATAAAAAATAAACAACCAATAAAAGCAGCTAAACAAAAAACAAAACTTAATTTAAAAAAAAACAAATTTCGACTTTTTTTTATCTGACCAAGATAAAGTAACCAAACAGTTTGAGCTAAACCAAAAAGAACTAAACTTATAATATACATGAATATTCCAATAAAAGGTACTAATAAAGAATTTGTAAATCGATTTTTCCATAAACTAAGAATTATCGATATAATGATCATTAAAGAAAATTGCGCACTTGTTAATATAGCTACACCTAATGCATCAAAACATAATGGTTTACCATATAAATAAAGTGCATAAATACTTGCAAAACCAAATAAAATAATAAAAAGCATTATTTGTGTTAATGTTAAAAGAATAATTGATCGTTGATCATTCCCTTGACGTTTGATTAGAAATATTTGATATGTATCACGAATAGGTGATAAACGTACTTGTTTCAATTGTTTAATAAAATAAAAAATTTTTCGATTATTTTCACCACGTGATTCAGGTTGAAGAATCATTATATAAATTAATGCAGCAAAATTTAAACCTAAAATAATTGAAACTGGTAATGTATAACCATGTTGTTGTAACCAAAAACCAATGCCTAATAAAGGAAATATACGAGTTAAAGCAACAGCTGCTTCTTCTAATATCATAGCACTTGATCGTTGTTTAACTGTTGTACAATCAGTTATATAAGCAATAGCTCCTAATAAAAGTACACTATTTGAACCAAATAAACCATCAATTACATTGGCTATAATAAACCAAATATCACTGAGATTTAATTCTACAAGTAATAATATAATAGTATATCGAATTATTCTTCCTATACATGGAAGAATTAAAAGAGGTTTTCGTCCAATACGATCACAATTAGCACCAAGAAGAATATAACTTAATACAGCTGGTAATGCTCCAACACCAGCCATTATTATATTCAAATGACTAACTGATTCTTGAACTTTAGTAGATAATTCCATAAATTGAGAATTATTTTGAAGATCTTCTGTGTTACAAGCTGTTTCACTTGCTGGTGTGCTTGCATTAAGAAGACCATATTCGGTTCGGTAACGTCGAATCATAAGATCATTAAGAAGAATTGGATCGGTTGTTGCTACTGTCATAGAAACAATAATAATAGGAAGAACAATCCACCAACGAAATAGAATTTGTCTTTGTTGTTGAGAAGAATTGATTTGATCGGATTTGATTGTGGCAATATTCGCCAATTCCATTTTTCTTTTTAGTCTTACAAAATAATACAAATGTCTTTTTCATTTATATAGTTTTTTATTATTTAATGAGAAATAAAAATCATGATTTTACAGATTTTGATTTTTCTTAGACATATTCTTTCGAGTACAATTATAGATTATCATGCCTTTTCTTTTTTGAGAGTTATCCTCCTACATCATAGCTATTCATTTTTTTTCAATTCAATCAAAGTAAATAAATCGTATTGAGATTATTAATTTTTTTCGAGATTCTTTGAATAAATAAATTTCGAAATTTGTTTAGATTTTCTATAAAATCAAACATACAAACTATCAATATATATTCTGATGTATTTAATATTATTACGGCCTACAAAGCAGTACATATGCTATTGATTATTTTTTTCGTTCTCTTTTTCTGATGTTGATTATTATTGCTTGATGAATACCTCATTGATTGGATTGTGCTTTCTCGACTGACATGCTCTTTTTCTTTTCATCATCTAAGCTGTCCGTGTCAGACTCAAGTAACAAGAATAAAAATGCAAAACAGCACTCGTTCTGTCGTTTTTCTGTATATGTAATTAGTGTCGACGCATGATCAATTATCCCTTCCTGCCCTTTTTTTTGTTGTGTTGTACATGAACAAGAAATATTATTGAAGATTGTAAATAATACCAACAGCTATACAACATCTTGATTAAACAAAAACAATATTTCTATTATATTAATAGGAAAACATTTTTTTTGTAAAATATCGAATATGTTATAGAAAAATGATATGTATGTTAAAGAAATAAAGAAAGATATCAACTCATAATGGATTCTCGTCGTAATTCGATATCAACAATAACAACCGATCGACCAGTACAACAACAACGTTTATCTATATTCAAATGTATTTTAGAAAGTTTCACGCATTATGAAAGTAAGTTATTAAATAAGAAAAATAAACTCAAAATTTGAAAAATACTATTTGCGGAGTTTCAATTTGTGTTTAAATTTAGTAATCGGATAGGAACTGGTATATTCAATTCATGAGAGACATATATCAAAGTAAATGCTTTTGAGGATTAACAGAAAATCATAAACATTCTTTTACGCTATTGTATGTTTTTATTATGATCATATATTTTGAAGAGATTGTACGTGATTATTATTCTTTTATCTGTGTATTAGATTTGATATGATCTATTATTTTCATTAATCTTTAATATGACAACTAGAAAAAAAAAGATTATACTCAAATTTTGAAAGGCATGAAAATCGATTTGTTTTTTAGCCCCAAAAATGGCTCATTTCGAAGAGAAATGGATAGGTTGTTTATCTCTTATTATAAAACTCTCTCTTACTATTGGTTGTTTATATTTAATGTTTCAACGAGATTCTTATCAAATATTTGATCGTTCACCAATATCAGCTGTAACAGTGAAAGTCAAACAATCATATTGTCCAAGTAATTCTTCTATAATACGTGATTCTTTAAAATATAATCGTACAAAATCTTTATATGATGTTAATGATTTTATTTTACCTGCAACAGAAAATTCTGCTGTATCGATAACAACACGAATTGTTGAAATCGAACATATATTAACAGATTGTAATAATACAATAATGAAAAAAAAGTCGAAATATTCATCTCTATACATTTCATCAACACGTAAATGTTATCATCCTTCACATTGTATTCTACCCCCATTTTATCGTTATGAATATGACCATGAAGATATAATTGAAAAACAAGAATTATGTTGGTTTCAATTACCTTCAATCCAGGCTCGATTGAATTATGAAATCGTTGATTATGTTATATTTATCAAGCATTTTGTTGAATTTACTCAATTACATCTTATTAGACATAATCTTTTACCAGATGTAATCACAAAAGATTATTTAGAAACATGTGAATATGATCTACATAAACATCCCTTATGTCCAAAATTTCGTATATTAAAAATTTTAGAAATACTTGAAATCAAACCACATGAATATGAATTAATGCTTTTTTATGGTTCATTAATTGAAATAAAAATTAATTGGAAATGTAATCTTGATCGAAATTTAAAATTTTGTGAACCTATTTATGAATTTAAACGTTTAGATATTCAACCATATGAAAAAAATCCTTACGAACCTGGTTCAAATTTTCTAACATCACGACATTTTTTTCTTCCAAATGATCGTCGATTACATCGTATACATACACATATATATAATTTACATATTCTCATTTCTGTAACTGGTGAAGCAGGAAAATTTGATTTATTTCAAACTACAACAAGTATTGGTTCATTTCTTGGAATAATTGGTACAGGATCACTTGTTTGTGATCTTATTGCAGGATTTCTTAAGAATTTTAAAAAAGTCAAATATGATAATTAACTATATCGATTAATTCCAAAGATTTTCTTAGGAAATTCTTTTATTTTGTAATAATTCATAGATTATTGAAGTTTTATTTTATTCAAATAAAAGATATTTTGTGGTTGGAAATTTTCGATATGATTCATAGTCGATTCCAGGGTTTAATTCATTTCTATATATATGTAAAATCAAATGTATATCACTTATAACAAAGTTTTAATTCTATTAACATATCGTATACATTATCGTCTAGAAGAAACGATGGGCTGTAGACATTCATCATCACCTCCAAGTTCACCAAAATTAATCATTAAAAATCGAGGATTAAAAACTAAAATCTATCATCATCATCATCATCATTCAAAAAAATTTAATCATCAAAAATCGAATGGAATTAAATCATCTATTTCTATAAAATCTTCATTAAATCT
>Ga0116226_10004569_pt1 | contig 12293 bp, 13 predicted proteins | sample S1TSphfallax_FD_89692 | JGI IMG/M metagenome (GOLD analysis project Ga0116226, IMG submission 89692) | Host-associated microbial communities from peat moss isolated from Minnesota, USA - S1T2_Fa - Sphagnum fallax MG | ecosystem: Host-associated > Plants > Peat moss > Unclassified | place: USA... | reverse complement strand
TTTAAGCATTATTGCTTATTGACAAATGCTTAATAACCTTAACCTGTCAACGATGATCCCTCCCCGAATCGGAGAGGGACAGTTTTGCGTAAAATCGTGGCGAATTGAGGCTGAAAATTTAAACGCAGAGGGACGCAAAGGTAAACGCAGAGGTACGCCAAGAATTCGCTACGAATTAATGAAATGCTGTACTTAGTAAAACTAGGGAGAGGTCTTTTTATATAGATTTTCCGTCGCGGATAAGATAAAGAAGTAACATAGCTCCTCACACAAGTAGCAATGACTTCAACCCTGCGGAAATTTACTCGTCTTCATAGCCCAACCCTGCATCAGTTACCCAATGGTTTGACAATCATCGCGGAGCAAATGCCTGTTGAAGCTGTAAACCTCAATTTATGGATTAAAGTTGGTTCAGCCGTAGAATCTGATGGCATTAACGGTATGGCTCACTTTTTAGAGCACATGATTTTTAAGGGAACAGAACGACTGGCTAGCGGTGAGTTTGAACGACGAATTGAAGAACGGGGTGCTGTCACCAATGCCGCAACTAGCCAAGATTACACTCATTACTATATAACCACTGCCCCCAAAGATTTTGCCGAGCTTGCTCCACTACAAATAGATGTAGTATCAAATGCTAGTATTCCTGATGATGCTTTTGAACGTGAGCGATTAGTAGTTTTAGAAGAAATTAGGCGTTCCGAGGATAATCCCCAACGGCGGACATTTCGCCGGGCAATGGAAACAGCGTACACTGAGCTACCTTATCGCCGTGCGGTATTGGGGCCAGAATCGGTGATTGCCGAACTTCAACCCCAGCAGATGCGGGATTTTCATCATAGTTGGTATCAACCCCAGTCAATTACTGCTGTAGCTGTGGGCAACTTACCTGTGGAAGAATTAATTGCGATCGTTGCGGAAGGATTTACAAAACTCTCTACTCCCCACTCCCCACTCCCCACTCCCTACTCCCCACTAAACCTTGAGTCACCATTTACCGAAATTGTCCGTCGAGAATTTATAGATGAAAGTCTCCAGCAAGCAAGGCTAGTGATGCTTTGGCGGGTTCCAGGTATGGCCCAATTAGATCGCACCTATGGATTGGATGTTTTGGCAGGAGTTTTGGGACACGGACGGACATCAAGACTGGTGAGGGATTTACGAGAAGAACGGGGATTAGTTTCTTCAATTTCTGTGAGCAACATGAGTAATCATCTGCAAGGGACATTTTATATTTCGGCTAAATGTGCAGTGGAAAATTTAGCTGAAGTAGAGGATGCGATCGCTCAACACATTCGCAAAGTCCAAACCGAGTTAGTCACAGAGTCAGAAATTGCCCGTGTGCGGCGGCGAGTAGCGAACAGATTTATTTTTGGCAATGAAACACCAAGCGATCGCACTGGGTTATATGGTTATTATCATTCCTTGGTGGGAGATTTAGAACCCGCCTTTAATTACCCAGATTATATTCAGAGTCAAAGTGCAACTGACTTAATGCAAGCAGCCAAAGAATATCTTTCTCCAGATGCTTATGGTGTAGTTGTCGTCAAGCCGTAAATTAAAGATGGGGAGTGGGGAATGTCTAATGGGGAATGAGGAATTAATTGGGATTAATCAATAATTCTTCTTCCCCTACCTCCTCTGGTTCCCCTACTCCCTACTCCCTACTCCCTACTCCCCACTCCCCAATTTAATCATGTGGACTCAAATCGATGCTCACATTAGCCGGGTGACTGGCGAAAAATTTCAGAGTCAGCAACGGCGATCAGTTGGTGGCGGATGCATCAACCAAGGTTATGCTGTTTCCAATGGTGCGATCGCCTACTTCGTCAAACTTAACCAAGCCTCTCAAGTTGCTATGTTTGAGGCTGAGGCATTGGGTTTAAAGGAAATGCTAGCAACAGCCAGTATTCGTGTCCCAAAACCTATTTGCTGGGGTGTAGCTGAGAATTCTAGCTACATCGGGCTGGAATGGTTAGAACTTGGTAATGGTGACAGCAATTCATGGGCAGAAATGGGGCGCAAGTTAGCGGCGATGCATCAAGGTAGCAGTAGTCAAGGTTTTGGTTGGAAAATTAACAATACCATTGGTTCAACACCCCAAATCAATACTTGGACAGCAGACTGGACAGAATTTTATATTAAACATCGCCTGGGTTATCAATTTCAGTTGGCAAGACGACGAGGAGCAAGTTTCCCCCAGGAAGAAAAATTATTAGTAGCTATCCCTGAACTATTAGCGAATCACCAGGTGCAACCTTCTTTAGTACATGGCGATTTATGGGGCGGAAATGCTGGGTGTACTGCGTCAGGAGAACCTGTGATTTTTGATCCAGCAACTTATTTTGGCGATCGCGAAGTTGATATTGCTATGACAGAATTGTTTGGTGGGTTTCCCGCAGCTTTTTACAAAGGTTATAACGAAGTTTTTCCTTTAGATGCAGACTATGAGCAGAGAAAAACCCTCTATAACCTTTATCACATTTTGAATCACTTCAATTTATTTGGCGGTGGTTATGCTTCCCAGGCGAACCGGATGATTGACCAGATTTTGCGTTGAACTACAGGATTGTCTAAGTTCGTAACGAATTCTCAGCGCACCTTTGCGTTTCCCTCTGCGCCCCTACCCTGCGGAAAGGCGTTCGCGTAGCCTCTCGTAGAGAAGCGCCTATGCGTTTAAATTTCAACCCTCAATTCCCCACCATTTGATTCACCATCACCGCCAATGCCAACACTCCCAAAATCGTCATTAATCCCGCCGGCATAAACTTGCGTGTTTTAGCCAGTCGAAATGCAAAGACTACTACTAAAACACCAGTAACTAACACTGCCAAAATTAAACCCCAGGTTTGTCCTTGGAGTTGAAAGTAAGCGGCAAGTATTAATAATAAACCGCTAATGCTACCACTGAACAGTGAAACCCTACTTCTAGCTTGAATATAGCCAATAATGCCACCAGCGATCGCTAGTATGCCGTAGGCAAAAGCAGCAACTATACTTAAATTCATTGTTAAAACATCTGTAGATTTTGACTTTCCTGCCAAGGTCAGCAGACAATTTACCATAGCTAAATAGCTATACCACACAGTTGATTGATGGATAATCAAGCGATGCCAATAGCAAGTACTTCCTCATATACCAAAGTTCAATATCTCCAGCGTCAAGCAGCCTCACTTTTACTGTACCAGTCTGTTCTCCAAGGCGAAGTGGGGATGGCATTTCTAGAACTGTTGCAAGCTATACGTTACACTGATTCCGATGCCCGGGGCTGTCTCCAAGCCTACGGTAGTTACTTCCACGCTTTGGCTGCTAAAAATCAGAACTGGGAAGACTATTTAATTACTCAACTTCTTTTCTCTAAGAATCCTTTTACAAAGCTGGCTGAAGTACAAGAATTTCAAGATTTGCCCCCAGCTTTAGTAGCAGCAGTTCAGCATGATTTACAAATATTGCAAAGCCTCTATGAATGTAGCAGCGCTTCTTTGAGTGAGTGGATACAAAGTGTAGCTCATATGCCCATTTCGCCAGTAGTGTGGTATAAAGAGCAAGAATTAGTAGGAGTAGAGACAAAGTTCGCTACATATCTACAAGAATTAGATAATTGGGGTGATGCTGTAGAAGAATTAGCGGCTTATTATCGGCAATGTGGCTCTGGTTTATTTGCAGAATATCGCGCTTTACGCTGGCAAGCTGGGCAGTTTATCGGTATTCGACATTCTGATCCGGTTAAGCTGAGTACGCTTGTGGGTTACGAGTCTCAAAAAGATGCTTTGCTAAAAAATACAGAGTTTTTATTATCAGGAGAGATGGCACTGCACGTATTACTTTACGGTAGTCGGGGTTCTGGCAAATCTTCTTTAGTGAAATCTTTGTTGAATGAATATAGTAATCACAGCCTCCGCTTGTTGGAAGTGACAAAATCTGATTTAAAAGACTTACCAGAAATTGTGGAACATTTACGAGGAGTGTCACAAAAATTTATTATCTTTGTCGATGATCTTTCCTTTGAAGAAGATGATGATGCTTTTAAAGCCCTCAAGGTAGTTTTAGAAGGTAATTTGACCGCGCGGCCGCAAAATGTAGTTGTGTATGCTACTTCCAATCGCCGCCACCTGATTCGGGAGTTTTTTGTGGATAGACCTACCCCCAAGGATAATGAGGAAATCCATGCTTGGGATACGATGCAGGAGAAACTTTCGTTTAGCGATCGCTTTGGTTTAACATTGACCTTTGAACCAGCCGATCAGAAAACTTTCTTGAAGATTGTAAAGCATTTAGTGGCACAAGCCGAAATTAATATTACCCAAGAAGATTTGGAATATCAAGCATTACAGTGGGCAACTCGCCACAACGGCCGTTCTGGACGCACAGCACGGCAGTTTGTTGATTTTTTAAAAGCTGATTTAAGACTCCTTAATGTAAATAAAGACACATCTAACCCTCATGATTAAAAATTAGTTAAACTAATGATTGTACTTTTTCATTACTTACAGAACAATGTTATGCACCAGTAACTAAAACTAGATATTTCAGAACTACTATGATACCAGACTTGGATTTTTTTATTTAACCAAACAAAACAATAGATTAAAACTATTTTTTAGTAAATATTTTAATCTGTGTCCTTTAATTACAAATTACGAATTAGTATGAGAGCTACTTATTTTGACAACTTCACTGCGCTAAAAACCAGCAATATGCAATCAGTAATGATCAGCAATCGATTTATACTAGGGATAGTTGCCTTTAGTGTGAGTTTTGGACTTAGCCTCGTCCCAAACTGGGATTTTAACAAAGCCTTTCTTACAGGTTTAATTACTGCCGGTACTATCTATACAGCAGCATTATTCGTAGATAAGCGACGCAGAAATTATGAAATGTTTATTTTAGGTTCTCTCCGCAAGCGAATTAAAGAAATGGAGGGATTGAAGGCTCGTGTTGTTAGAGAAATAAATCAAATCGAAGAACATCATAATTTATTATATACTGAGTCCCAAAAATTACAAAATCAAGTAACAGAAAGTCGTAACCAAAGGGATAGTTTACATCGAGAATTAAGAACATTTACCGGACAAAAAAAGCAGTTAGAAATAGAAATAAATAGTCTGCAAACTGAAATTAATAACTTGCAGAAAAATCAAACAGAATTAAACAATGCTTTTTCTGTCCTCACAGTAGAGAAGCGCCGTCTAGAATCGAATTGTAATGTCTCTCGTGCTGAAATAACCCAGTTGCAAAGTCAAATTTCCGAACTCCAGCAGGATAAACAAGAAGTTGAAAGTAATTTAACTCTTTTGGGCAGACTCAAACCACAATTAGAAGAGAAACTATACGAACTGCGAATTGCAATTCAAGAACTAGAAGTTGAGACAACCCAAAAAAAACAATTACTGGTAGTGACAAAAACCGAAATAGACAATATTCAAGTTATCCTAAATTCTTCACAAAATCACCTAGCAGAGCAAAAAGCCGAATTAGAACAGTTGCAAGGGCAAATTTCATTATTGCAAGAAGAACGAGATTCATTGCAAAATCAAGTATGGGAATTACTCCAACAAACAGAAACATTTAATTCAGAAACTGTAGCGGAAAATTCCCAAAAAGATGATATGGAATTGTTTACTTTTTCTGAAATAATTAAAACCACAACACTTATAGATACTTCGGAAGTTGATATATCAGATAATATACCTGAAGAATGGACTAATTTTTTAGAAAATCTCCCCGGATATGAGTTACAAGTATTAAAAGCTCTAGTCGAACCAGATAATCCTAATGCTACTATTAAAAAAATTGCCGAGGCAAATATTACTATGCCAAATCTCTTAATCGATTCTATAAATGAACGGGCAAATGATACTATTGGTGAATTAATAATTAACTCAAACTCGGAAATTCCAGAAGTTTACCCTGAGCATATTACCCATGTAAAAAAAATGATTGCAATACATGAAAGCCTCATGGCTAGACATAGTTCGTCAAATTAAATTATTATTACCGTCATAAGATTAGTGAGTATGTTCCTTACCTATGCAAATACCTCACATTTTAAAATATACCTGGTGACTATACAGCAGATTGTAACTTGTTGAGGTATTTTAAGGGCACAGCAGTGCTGTGCCCCTACCTGTGTACTTCATTTACCTGGAAAATGCTGTAAATTGCGGTTTATCTTGCACACAAACGTAGGTAAAGCCTTCCCGTAGGGTAGTGCGTGCAAAAGGCGGACTCTAGGAATTTGAAACCCACGGAGGTGAGTAAAGTCTCGTATAGCCGCGAATTCTATTCGCCAGGACTAGGGGTGTTTTTATTTACTGCGTGCTTCTGTATTTAGAATAAAGTGAAGTGTAATACATGGCAAAGCTCAAAATCTCGAAAAAAATCTCCACTGCTTTAATCAATTCCCTTGGCGCGGGGGTAGTACCAAGAGTGGGAGTTGAATATATAGCAGTAGGGCGAGAACAAGAACTAAAAAGCCTATTACAAAATCTTGATGATATTGCCGAAGGTGTCGCAGCATTTCGCTTTATAATTGGTAACTACGGTTCCGGTAAAAGTTTTTTATTACAACTAATTCGTAACCGCGCTATGGAGCAAGGTTTTGTAGTAGCTGATGCTGACTTATCCCCTGAACGGCGATTAGCTGGAAGCAACCATGAAGGTGTCGCTACCTATCGAGAATTAATGAGCCACCTAGCTACAAAAACTCGTCCTGATGGTGGTGCTTTAGTTTCGATTTTAGAAGGATGGATTAATAAAATTCAACAAGAAGTAGTTAAAGAAACTGAAATGCGTCCTAATGACGATGGTTTTGATGACAAAGTTGAATCAAAAATTAGAGAAGTAGTTCAGTATATTGAAGACTTAGTTCATGGTTTTGATTTTGGTAGCGTGATTATCGCTTATTGGCGTGGGTATCGAATGGATGATGATGATTTAAAAAATGCGGCAATGCGCTGGTTGCGGGGAGAATTTACTACTAAGGTTGAGGCGAAAGCAGCTTTAGGAGTGCGGGTAATTATTGATGATGATAGTTGGTATGACTATATAAAACTATTTGCTAAATTTGTCGCGGAGATTGGTTATAAAGGACTGTTAATTTTAGTTGATGAAGCTGTACATTTATATCAAATATCTACTACAGTCACGCGGGAAAAGAATTATAATCGACTTCTGGCAATGTTTAACGACACCATGCAGTGCAAAGCAGAACATCTTGGCATTGTTGTTGGTGGAACAACTAAATTTTTAGAAGACCCCAAACGGGGACTTTTTGCAGACCAAGCTTGGCAAAGACGCACAAAAGAAAGTCGTTTTGTTGCACAAGCTAATGTTCAGGAACATTTAGGGCCAGTGATTCGGCTAAATCCGTTGAGTGAAGGAGAAATATTGACGCTTCTGCAACGTTTAGCTGAGATTCATGCACTCAATTTTGGCTACGAACAGACTTTGACAAATCGTGAGTTGAAAGAGTTTGTGAAAGAAATTATTAGTCGCTTGGGTGCAGAAGCATTACTGACACCAGGGGAAATTGTGCGGGATTTTATGAGTTTGCTGAATATTCTTTACCAAAATCCGGGAATTGCATTTAGTGAATTAATTCATGGCTCTAAATTTAAACCTACTGCTATGGGTAATGATATTGATGAAGATGGTGCAGCAGAATTTAGTTTGTGATTAATAAATCACAGATAAAGATACATGGTAGCACCGTCTACTGATTTATTAGAAATACCAAACCAGAAAGAAGTAAAAAACTTGTTTATAATACTATATATAATACTATTCTTCAATGAGCAAGTTAAAAAAACTGGTAGAGCAATTTCTCAAGCGACCCCCAGAAGTGCGGTTTGAGGATGTGCGCTATCTTTTGGAAGCTTTGGGCTTTGAGGAAAAAAGGTCTAAGGGTAGCCATCATAGTTTTCGAGACTCCCAAGGTAGAACTGTGACTATACCCAAAAAAAGTGGGCAGAAAGTTAAAGGGGTCTATGTTCAGCAAATTATTGAGCTATTAAATTTAGAAGAGTGGATTAATGAAGACACTGAATCAGAAGAACAAGCAGATTAAAAAACCTTCTTTAGAATATTATTTAAATCTTCAGTATCCTGTGACACTTTATCCTGATTTAGAGGGGGGATATGTAGCTCAAATTAGAGACTTACCTGGATGTCTTACTCAAGGTGAAAGTCTAGAAGAAACAATGGCAAATATCAACGAGGCACGAGAATTGTGGATTGAAACAGCTTATGAAGCTGGAGACGAGATTCCTTTACCTAGCGTAGATGCGAACTACAGTGGTAAGCTACTTTTACGGATGCCGAAATCTCTACATCGTCGTTTAGCTGAGGTGGCTGAACAGGAAAATGTAAGTCTTAATCAGTATATTGTGTTTTTGTTGAGTTCATCGGCATAAGTATTTATAGATCAATACGCTTGGGTTAAGGAGAATCGTAGGTTAGGTTGAAGAAAGTGAAACCTAACAATTAACGTTTAATGTTGGGTTTTGTTCCTCAACTCAACTTACTCCTATGGGTAAAGATGCAGATGTGGATGAGGATGGCGCAGCAGAATTTAGTTTGTAGTTTACTCTCTAGTAATTGGTAAGCCTAGCCAATCGCTAAGTTCATAAGCTAACCAGTGAAGTTCTGGAGGAGTGACAGGAAAAAAATAAAATTCACCAGTTAAAATTTCATACTTTTTGGTTCCTGCCCAAATTGTCAAGCAAGGTTGATTAGACTTATCCTTACTTCGTTCTAGACGTTGAATATTTTGTCTAGAACTCGGAGATGGGTGAAAATGCTTAATTCCAAACAAATCATAAGTTATAAAAATTCTTTCATTATTAATATAAAGCTTCTTTATACCAAAGATATCTATTAAAATTAAGAATGGAATTACAAGGGCTAAAGATATTAGAAAAGAGCCAAATCCAAACAGATTCTCCTTTTCAGAAAAGAATAGAAAAACAGAGAGAAGAAAAATAAGTGGTATAAATATAATAAAATTTAGTAGAGTTCTTATTGTAAATAACCCAACTCCAGGAATAATAATTTCTATGAAATTAAAGTTGCTCCCAAACTGTAAAGGTCAGAAGCAGGAGTAGCCCTGCCATTAAATTGTTCTGGTGGCATATAGCCGTAACTTCCCACAACTGTCATAGTGCTGCTTCTTCTGGCGATGGTTTGCACTGAACCAAAATCTACTAAGTAAACTTCACCCACACTATTACCAGAGCGATTTGTTAATAGAATATTGCTTGGCTTGATATCACGATGAATCACGGGCGGTTGACGGCCATGCAAATATTTGAGAATTTCTAGAATAGCTTTTGCTAGTTCCTTAACTTCTTCTTCACTGAAACTACGCCCAGCTTTGAGTTGTGCTTCTAGAGATTGGGCTGGGATATAACTTTGTACGAGTGCAAATCCTCTGCTGTTGGGTGAATCTAGCTCAAAGTAGTCAAGGTAGCGGGGAATGGCTGGGTGGGAGAGTGCTTTGAGAGTTTCAGCTTCTCGCTCAAACAGTTTGAGGTCGTTCCATTCAAATTCATTACCAAAGGACAGTATTTTGACCACTACTAATTCTAGAGTTTGTAAGTCACGAGTTAGCAGCGATCGCCGTCCAGCTTTTTTGGCTAGTTCCTGTTGCACTTCATACCGTTCCAATAGGATTTCTTGGTTAGAATCTGCCGATTCTTGACTTGTCATTTGCTCGTGACTCCAAAGCTTTGTCACTTTTATAGCTTTCCTGCTTGTTACTGCCCCACTGTAAGATTACTTAAGTAAATCAGAAGTATTAGAGTTAGTATTTTTACTAAATTCGACCTCCTATCTACTAGCGCCAGATAAAAATTTTTTATTTTCATCTGGCGCTAGTCCAATTTTTGAACTAAACCTCATCTATGTTGAGAACCGTAGTTTTTGCCCTCACCCCAAAAGCGATAGATTAAATGCTCAACAAATTACAGTGCAGTGTGGCGATCGCTCTATCCGATTGGTGTTTAGTGATATTTTACCCCAGAAAATCCCCCCAACTCCCCTTAAAAAAGGGACTTAATTCCGTCTTTTTAGGATGATTCCCTTGACAAACTATGTGTTTTCTGTTTGATTTCTAGCCAGTTGTGGTGAAGCGGTGACGCTTGCTCTGCTTGTTTACTGCAACCACCATTTCAGGTAGTTTACAGAGCGTAAGCGTCAACAACTGGCCATTGGGTGGGATTTTTGAGACGGGAATCGATCCCTTGTAGAAGTTTCTCAATGTCCCAGTAACCCTGCTGATATATCAATTAAAACTGCAACAGAAAAATTTTGGATGCCAAATTGCCAAAAGTACTCAATCAGTTTTGATTGGGGTAAACATAGGCGTTTTTATACCATGAAAAAACGCCCCAGTTTCCCTCTGGAGCGGCTTTACAGAAGTTGTTTTGACTCAACAATATATCAAAAAGTGATGCGGAGCTTTATATATAAGAAGTTCAGTACGCCTTCTTGTTCAATTGGAGTTCTGGCAAATCCGGGTAATTTGCATTTTTATGATTTTTTCATGAATGAATGTCCTGTTTTACCTTTTTACTCGCTGTAGATGTGATTAGAAAAGCAAGGATTATTGGGGAGAATTCTTTGAGCATCGAAAACGACGGTCGCGGCAGTGGCAGGAATTGTTATAGTTTTTGTATTAGTTATAGATAGCTTGGCGTAGCCCAACCTGGGTATCGCTATCGGCTGATGAAGTTTCCTGATTAAAGTGGTGTTATGTTGAATGGGCGCAAGAGTGATTAAAGAGGGTTAATGTCTTTTACCTGCTCCCAGATATAACTCACCCACTTTAGGATCATTCAACAGTTCTTGACCAAGGCCGGAGATAGCATCGCGTCCCGACTCAAGTACATAGCCACGATTAGCCATCTCTAAAGCTTTACGGGCATTTTGTTCTACTAATACGATCGCAGTCCCCGCCTGATTAATTTGTTTAATCTGCTCAAACACTTGTGTCACCAATATAGGTGATAAAGCAGCAGATGGTTCATCCAAAATCAGTAAACTAGGTTCCAACATCAAAGCTTTGCCCATCGCTAGCATCTGGCGTTCTCCCCCAGAGAGAGTACCAGCGCGTTGACGACGGCGATCGCTTAATCTGGGGAACATAGTAAATATTTTATCTTTAATTGGTTTCAGGGGAATGTTAAGTACAAAAGCACCCATCTCCAAGTTCTCTTCAACACTGAGGGAGGGGAAAACATTGGCGATTTGCGGTACGTAGCACATTCCTCGTTGAACGATTTGATTGGACTTTAGCCCCACGATATTTTCACCTTTGAAGGTAATTGTGCCTGTGTGGGGGATCAAAAGCCCAAAAATTGTTTTTGCCAAAGTAGATTTACCAGCCCCGTTGGGGCCAATCACTGTTACCAATTCCCCTGGTGCAACCTGGAAATTCACACCTTGCAGGATATCTACATCTTTGATGTATCCAGCGTGGACATTTTGAACATCTAGCAAATAGTCATTACTCATTGGGCATTGGGCATTGGGAATTGGGCACTGGGCATTGGGAATTGGGCATTACTCCTCACTCCCCATTCAGCACTGATGAGGGGCATTGGTCAACAGTCAAGTCAAACATAATTATTGACTATTGACTGTTGACTATGGACTATTACGGGGTTTTTTGCAACTCCGGTCGTTCTTCTGCCAGAATAGCCCCTTCTACTGGGCAAACTTGGAGACATATACCACAGTCGATGCAAGTGGCAAAGTCAATCCAGTACCAATCTGTTCCCTTGGCATTTTTGCCTGGGCCATCATGAATACAAGCTACTGGACAGGCTTCTACGCAGTCAGCTACGCCTTCACAGACTTCTGTAACAATTGTGTGCGGCATATTCTCGATTCCCTCTTTTCTGTATCGGCTATTTCTAGCCTAGCAGGGGAGAGGGGGCAGGGGGCAGGGGGCAGGGAGCAGGGGGAAAATAACCAATGCCCAATGCCCACTAACGCAATGATTCAATTTTTGGGGAACCATCAGCTTTGATCCAAGCAATTTGGGCTATGCTGCGATCGCGTGCATATTGGCGAATCGCATCTGCATCCCTTCCCCCTAAATCAATTTCTACCCGCACCAAATGAGTGGAATCTCGGAGTTTTTGCGCGTAGGCAAAAGCATGGGCGTTAGCACTCGCCGTCTCTGGTACTACTAACCAGTTACTCGCTGGGGTTACTTGCGGTAATTGCTGAGTAGACAGTAAAAGTTGGTATAAATCTTCGATATTTAGTCCAAAACCAATTCCGGGTAT
>Ga0116226_10004568_pt1 | contig 12294 bp, 7 predicted proteins | sample S1TSphfallax_FD_89692 | JGI IMG/M metagenome (GOLD analysis project Ga0116226, IMG submission 89692) | Host-associated microbial communities from peat moss isolated from Minnesota, USA - S1T2_Fa - Sphagnum fallax MG | ecosystem: Host-associated > Plants > Peat moss > Unclassified | place: USA... | reverse complement strand
GCACGTCTGGATGTCGACGAAGAAGTAGCCGATATCCTGATCGATGAAGGCTTCACCAGCCTGGAAGAGATCGCTTACGTGCCCTTGAACGAAATGCTGGAGATCGAGGCATTCGACGAGGATACCGTGCACGAGTTGCGCAACCGCGCGCGTAATGCACTGCTGACGCTGGCGATCGCTGACGAAGAGAAGGCGGAACACATCGTGGCGGACTTGAAGAGTCTGGAAGGGATGGACGAAACCCTGCTCGCCAAGTTGGCCGCGAACCAGATCCTGACCCGCGACGATCTTGCTGAATTGGCAGTCGACGAACTGGTCGATCTGACGGCAGTGAGTGAAGACGAGGCCAAGGCGCTCATCATGAAAGCACGCGAGCACTGGTTTCAGTGACACGGTATGACACATTAATCGTGCGCATCGTCGGTGCGCAGAGCTGGTTTTAACCGCAAGGGCAGTCTCCTTGCTTTAAGAGGTTTGAATGGCGAGTAACAACGTAGCCCAATTTGCCGCGGAACTCAAAATGCCTGCCGGCGTCCTGCTGGAACAACTGCAGGCTGCAGGCGTGCGCAAGCAAAGCGCTGACGATACCTTGTCCGAGGCGGACAAGGCGCAGCTCCTCGAACATCTGCGCCGTTCCCACGGTACGGAAGACGCGGAGAAACGCAAAATCACGCTGACCCGTCGGCAAACGTCGGAAATCAAACAATCCGATGGCACTGGCAAGGCTCGCACCATTCAAGTCGAGGTGCGCAAGAAGCGTGTGTTCGTCAAACGCGATGAAGGCGTGGCGGATAGCACGCCGGGTGCCGCTGTCGAGGCGGATATCGACGAGGCCGAACTGACCCGTCGCGAAGAAGAAGCCCGTCGCGAAGCCGAGTTGCTCGAGCAAAAGGCGCGTGAATTGCACGAGCGCCAAGAGCAGCTCGCGCGCGAGGAAGCCGAACGCCGTGCACGCGAGGAAGCCGCCGAAGCCGAGCGCCGCCGTGCCGAAGAGGAGGCCGCTCGCCGCGCTGCAGAGCAGCAGGCTGCCCTCGCCGCCGAACGCGTGCTAGCCGACGAGCCGGTAGTCGACGCCTCAGCGGCAGATGCGCAGCGCGAGGCAGACGAACGTGCTGCGGCCGAACGTGCGGCTCAACGCGAAGCCGCCAAGAAGGCCGCTGACGACGCGCAAGCCGCGGTCGCCCGTGCACGCCAGGAGGAAGCTGACGTATCGCGCCGTCGTTCCGCTGCCGAAGCGGAAGCTGCTGCAATACGCGAAATGATGAACACGCCGCGCCGTGCCAAGGTGGTTGAACCGCCGCCGCCGCCGGCACCGGTCGCGCCGGTTGCTGCAGCCGCTGATGCGGCCAAGGGCACGCTGCACAAGCCAGCGCGCCCCGAAGGCAGCGTCGCGCCGAAGAAGGAAGTGCGCAAGCCGACCACGGCTCAGCCGGCGGCCACGGCTGCACCGAGCAGCCTGGCAGACAAAAAGAAACCCGGCAAGACGTCGACCTGGCAGGAAGACGCGGCCAAACGGCGCGGTATCAAGACCCGTGGCGATACCAGCGGCGGAGTTGACCGCGGCTGGCGCGGCGGCCCGCGTGGCGGGCGTGGCAAGCATCAGGACAACACCACGTTCCAGGCGCCGTCCGAGCCCATCGTGCGTGAAATCCACGTGCCGGAAACCATCACTGTGGCCGATCTGGCTCACAAGATGGCGGTGAAGGCATCGGAAGTCATCAAAGTCATGATGAAGCTGGGTCAGATGGTGACCATCAATCAGGTGATGGACCAGGAAACCGCGATGATTGTGGTCGAGGAACTGGGTCATCGCGCACTGGCTGCCAAGCTCGACGATCCGGAAGCATTGCTGGTCGAAACCGAAGGCGAAGCGCATAACGCGGAAGTGTTGCCGCGTCCGCCGGTCGTGACCGTGATGGGCCACGTCGACCACGGCAAGACCTCGCTGCTCGACTACATTCGCCGTGCCAAGGTGGCTGCGGGTGAAGCGGGCGGGATTACGCAGCATATCGGCGCGTATCACGTCGAGACGCCGCGTGGCGTCGTGACCTTCCTCGATACGCCGGGCCACGAGGCCTTTACGGCGATGCGTGCCCGCGGGGCGCGCGCGACCGACATCGTGGTGCTGGTGGTGGCGGCCGACGACGGCGTGATGCCGCAGACCAAGGAAGCCATCGCCCACGCGAAAGCGGGTGGCGTGCCTATCGTGGTGGCGATGAACAAGATCGACAAGCCGGAAGCCAACCCTGATCGCGTCAAGCAGGAATTGGTGGCCGAAGGCGTGGTGCCGGAAGAGTACGGCGGCGATTCGCCCTTCGTGCCGGTATCGGCCAAAACGGGTCAGGGTATCGACGACCTGCTTGAGCAAGTCTTGCTGCAAGCTGAGGTGATGGAATTGAAGGCGCCGGTTGACGCCCCGGCCAAGGGTTTGGTGATCGAAGCCAAGCTCGACAAGGGTAAGGGTCCGGTGGCCACCATCCTGGTGCAGTCGGGTACGCTGAAGCGCGGCGACATGGTGCTGGCGGGTTCCGCCTACGGCCGCGTGCGTGCGATGCTGGATGAAACCGGCAAGACGGCCAAGGAAGCGGGTCCGTCGATTCCGGTTGAAATCCAGGGTCTGTCCGAAGTGCCGGGCGCTGGCGAAGAAGTGATCGTGATCCCGGATGAACGCAAGGCGCGTGAAATCGCTTTGTTCCGTCAGGGCAAGTTCCGCGATGTGAAGCTGGCCAAGCAACAGGCCGCCAAGCTCGAAAGCATGTTCGAACAGATGGCCGAGGGCGAAGTCCAAAATCTGCCGCTGATCGTCAAGGCCGATGTGCAAGGTTCGCAGGAAGCGCTGGTACATGCACTGACCAAGCTATCGACCGACGAAGTGCGGGTGCAGATCGTGCACGGCGCGGTGGGCGGCATCAGCGAATCGGACGTCAACCTGGCGACCGCATCGAAGGCTGTGATCATCGGCTTCAACACACGTGCAGATGCATTGGCGCGCAAGCTGGCCGAAACCAATGGCGTCGACATTCGTTACTACAACATCATTTATGATGCGGTGGACGAAGTGAAGGCGGCGATGTCGGGCATGCTGGCACCGGAAAAGAAGGAAACGGTGATCGGCCTGGTCGAAGTGCGTCAGGTTTTCCGTGTGCCGAAGGTGGGCGCGGTGGCCGGCTGTATGGTGGTCGATGGGATCGTCAAGCGCTCGTCCCAGGTTCGGGTCTTGCGCAACAACGTGGTGATCCATACCGGCGAACTGGATTCGCTGAAGCGCTTCAAGGACGACGTGCGCGAAGTCAAGCAAGGCTTCGAGTGCGGTATGTCGGTGAAGAACTTCAACGATATTGTCGAAGGCGACCAGTTCGAAGTGTTCGAAGTGACCGAAGTCGCGCGTACGCTGTAAGCGTTTTCGACTTCGAACCAGGGTCCGCAGCGGACCTGAAGCGGGGCGGAGCCGGGCAGCACGCACGGTTTCGCCCCGTTTGTTTTTGTTATATTGGATTGTTTGATGCCCAGGAAATCGAGTTCTTCGAATCGTAATGTTCGAATCTCCGACCAGATTCAGCGTGACCTCTCCGAGTTGGTACACCGTGAGGTCAAGGATCCGCGCATCGGCATGGTCACGATACAAAGCGTCGAACTGACGCCCGACTATGCGCACGCGAAGGTGTTTTTCACGACCCTGACAGGCGACCCCGAGCAGACGCAGCAGGCACTGAATCATGCAGCAGGTCATTTGCACAATTTGCTGTTCAAGCGGTTGCACATCCATACGGTGCCGACGCTGCACTTTATCTACGATAAGAGCGTTGCCCATGCGGTCGAAATGTCACGTCTGATCGACAGCGCAAACGCCACGCGCGCGAAAGACGACTGATCTGAGAACTGGTCTGCCACCGGGTCTGCCACCGGGTCTGCCACCGCTTTATGCGTCGGCGCGAGCCCCGCGTCCGTCGGTCGATGCGGGTGCGGGCAGACGCGCCTGCGCAGCGTCGCCCACTCTAAAACGGTTTCTACCGTAGCACTGATTCGAATGCCCGAACGCCCCCGAATTCCTCGCCGCGCCCTCGATGGGGTGCTGCTATTGGACAAGCCCCTGGGCTTTTCCAGTAACGACGCGCTGATGCGCGCCAAGTTTCTGCTGCTGGCCAAGAAGGCCGGCCACACCGGTACCCTCGATCCGTTGGCATCCGGTCTGTTGCCGCTCTGTTTTGGTGAGGCTACCAAGTTCTCGCAGGATCTGCTCGACGCCGATAAAACGTATGAGGCGACGGTGCGCCTCGGTGTGCGCACCACCACCGGCGATGCCGAGGGTGAGGCGGTCGAAACACGCCCAGTGGATTGCGTGCGTGCGGATCTTGAGGCTGCCTTGAACCATTTTCGCGGACCGATCGAACAGGTGCCGCCGATGTACTCGGCGCTCAAGCGTGACGGCAAGCCGCTCTATGAATATGCGCGCGCTGGCCAGACGCTGGAGCGTGAAGCGCGGGCAGTGACGATACACAGGCTGGAACTGCTGAGCTGCAGTTTGCCGGAGCAGCCCGAATTCTCGATGGTCGTCACCTGTAGCAAGGGCACGTATATTCGCACCTTGGCGGAGGATATCGGCGAACGTCTGGGCTGTGGGGCGCATTTGCTCGCCTTGCGGCGCACCGGTGTCGGTGCTTTGACCTTGGCGCATGCCGTCACGCTCGAGCAGTTGGAGCAAGCCGAACCCGCCGCGCGCACCGAATGGCTGCAGGCGGTGGATGTCTTGTTATCCAGCTTTGCCGCCGTGACGCTGGATCTTGAACAGACTAAACGTTTTCTTCAAGGGCAGCGTTTGCGCATGCCAGACGCACAGCGCAGCGCGCTTGATCAGGGATGTCGAACGGTTCAGGGCCAAGTTCACGCAGAAACAGCGGCGCCGGATGACAGCGGGGTGCGTGTCAAAGTCTACGGTACGCCGCAGCGTTTACTGGGCACCGCGCGTTATCGCGATGGCGTGATTGCCCCCGAGCGCGTGATTGCCACGATGGCCGAGGGTTCGGTTTAGCCCGGCGCGCGCGTGGGGCACTTTGTGGGGGGCACTTGGAGGGCGCTTGGGGTGCCCAGGGCGCGTCTTAGGCGCGCAGTACATCAGAAATGACGAGGCCGAAGCGGATAACCCGCTTCGGCCTTGTCGTTTTCCGCTTGCCCCAATGGATGGAGATCGAACCATCAGGGCAGGGGTGTCAGTGCGCCGCCGCGGCCGCAGCGCCTGAATCACCGCCGCCTGCGCGTTCCGGCTGGGTAATCCAGATCAGCGCGATCAGGGCAATGAAGATGCCGGAAGACAGATAAAACATATCATTCACCCCCAGCGTCGCCGCCTGCTGCGTCAACGCCTGGTTGAACGAGCCATAGGCGGCTTGTGTATTCATCCCCAGGGTTTGCAGTTGGTCTATCGACTGATTGAACACCGGATTGTAGACATTCGCCTGTTCGTTCAATTGTGCATGGTGCAGGATGGTGCGGTGATCCCAGGCCGTGGTGAAGACTGAGGAGCCAATGCCGCCAAACATGATACGCACGAAGTTCGACAAGCCGGACGCTGCAGGGATGCGATTGCCCGGCAGACCCGAGAGCGTGATCGACACCAACGGAATGAAGAACCCCGCCATCGCAATACCCTGGATCACGGTGGGCAGGGTCAAGGACCAGGTATCGACGCCGACCGTGTAGTGGGAGCGCATCCAGAAGCACAGGGCGAAAATCACGAAGGCCGCAGTCGCGATCATGCGTGGATCCGATTTTGGCAGAATGCGGCCGGTCACGGGCGACAGCAAAATCGCGAACAAGCCGACCGGCGCCAGCACCAGCCCGGCATCCGTCGCGGTATAGCCTATGCTGGTTTGCAACCACAGCGGCAACAGCACCAGATTACCGAAATACAGGCCATAGCCCACCGCCAGCGCGATGGTGCCGCCGGTGAAATTGCGCTTCGAAAACAGCGATAGATCGACGACCGGATGATCCGCTGTCAGCTCCCAGATCACGAACATCGCAAAACCGATCACGGCGGTCAGCGCCAGCACCACGATGGTGGTCGAATTGAACCAGTCCAGATCCTTGCCTTTATCCAGCATGATCTGCATCGAGCCGACCCAAATAACCAGCAGCGCCAGACCGACCGTATCGATGGGTGCCTTCTTGATATCGGAATCCCTTTTGCGGAAGATCATCCAGCTGGCGATGGCGGCGACGATTCCGACGGGGATATTGACGTAGAAAATCCACGGCCAGGAAATATTGTCGGAAATCCAGCCGCCGAGGATGGGGCCCGCGACCGGCGCCGTCAGTGTGGTCATCGACCACAACGATAGCGCAATTGGTGCCTTGGCCCGGGGATAGCTGGCCAGCAACAAGGTTTGCGAAAGCGGAATCATGGGTCCGGCGACCGCCCCTTGCAACACGCGCGCGGCGAGCAAGAAGGGCAGGGTGGGCGCAAGGCCGCACAACCAGGACGAGATCACGAACAGAACGATAGAGCCGACGAACAAGCGCACCTGACCGATACGATCGGTCAGCCAGCCCGTCAGCGGCACCGAGATCGCGTTGGCCACGGCAAACGAGGTGATGACCCAGGTGCCCTGGTCGGACGCGACCCCGAGATCGCCCGAAATCGACGGAATCGAGACGTTGGCGATCGAGGTGTCGAGCACATTCATAAAAACGGCAAGCGACACGGCGATCGTGCCGATGATCAGGGAGGCCCCCGTCAGCGGCGCATGGGGGGCTTTGGCTTCAGCCATGTACGAAAATCCTGATAACGGCCAAGGCTTACATCAACTTCGGCGCGGGTTTGCGCGGACGTGCGCGCGGCGCCGGCTGGTCGCCCTGATCGCCGATGTTGGCGGCGATGATACGTGCGATTTCAGCGTCGGCCTGGTCGCCGTATTTGGCGAACACATCCGTTTGATAGACGGTGTTCGGCACGTTCTGCATCTGCGCGCCGCTTTCGTCGCGTACGTTCACTTCGGCGTCAACCGACAGGCCGATGCGCAGCGGATGCTTGTCGAGTTCCTGCGGGTCGAGCGCGATCCGCACCGGCAGACGCTGTACCACCTTGATCCAGTTGCCGGTCGCGTTCTGTGCGGGCAACAGCGAGAAGGCGCTGCCGGTGCCGGCCGAGAAGCCGACCACGCGGCCGTGATAGACCACCGACGAGCCGTAGATATCAGCCGTCAATTCGACCGGTTGACCGACGTGCATATGTTTCAGTTGCACTTCCTTGAAGTTGGCATCGACCCACACGCCGTTCAGCGGCACGATGGCCATCAGCGGGGTGCCCGGCGAGACGCGTTGCCCAACTTGCACCGAACGCTTGGCCACATAACCGGAGACCGGTGCCGGCAGGGTGTTGCGCGCATAGTTGAGATAGGCGTCGCGCACCTTTGCGGCGGCGGCCAGGACGTTGGGATGGCGCTCGATGGTGGTGTTGTCGGTCAGCGCGCGATTGGACGCGAGTTGCTGCTCGGCGGCTTCCAGCGTAGCCACGGCATCCTTCACGGCATCCTGCGCGTGGGCCAGTTCCTCGCCCGAAACGGCGCCGGTCTGGGCCACGGCCTGGCGACGACGCAGATCGTCCTGAGCCTGGGCCAATTGGGTTTCACGTTGTGCCACTTGCGCTTCGTAGGTGTTGTTGTTCACGTACAAAGTCCGCACTTGGCGCACGGTCTGGCCGAGATCGGCTTCGGCTTGTTGCAGTGCCACCTTGGAGTCGGCCGGATCGAGATCGACCAACGGGTCGCCAAGCTTGACCGTTTGGGTGTCGTCGGCATTGACTGCGATCACCGTACCCACCACTTGCGGCGTGATTTGTACCACGTTGCCATTGACGTAGGCGTCGTCGGTGCTTTCGTAGAAACGGGCGTACAGGAAATAATAGAACCCGTAGGCCACGGCGGCGATCAGGATCACCACCGTCAACAGAGCCATCATGGCCCGTCGCTTGGGGTTGGTTGCCGGTGCTGCGGGGGCGTTGGTGGGACGTGGGTCGCTCATTGGGGGCTCCGTATCTCTTGCTTTTGGCTTTGAGGCGTGTTCAGTCTGGTTAGGATTGCTTCGTTGCGACTATCGCAATGCACTTCATTCGGTTCAGGGGCGCAGCGCCGTGCTGCTGGCTTCCGTGCTGGACGCCGCGCTTGGGGCAAGCGGTGTATTGCTGGCATCGAAACCGCCACCCAGGGCCTTGATCAGGCCGATCTGGAGATTGCGCCGGCTCATCTTGAGGTCGGTCAGTGTCTGCTCCTGATTCAGTCGAGTCAGATTCGCGCTCAGCACCGATACTTCGGGCGCCAGTCCGGCGTGGTAGCGTGTGGTGGCGAGGTCATCGTTATGCGCGGCGGCATCGTAGGCCTTCTGCGCTTCGACGATCTGGTTGTCAACCGCGTGAATCTGCGCCACTTGGGTCGCCACGTCGTTAAGCGCACTGACCAGGGTCTGGTTGTAGCCGGCGATGGCGCTGTCCACATTGGCGTATTCGCCGCGCAGGTTGGCGCGCAGCGCGCCGGCGTCGAAGATCGGCAGGTGGATCGCCGGGCCGGCCTGGAATTCACGGCTGCTGCTAGTCAGGAAGCGACCAAAACCGAAGGAATCGAAGCCGGCCATCGCCGCCAGATTGACGTCGGGATAGAACTCGGCCTTGGCCACCTTGACGCCATGCAAGGACGCATCCACCTGCCACAGTGCGGACACCAGATCGGGTCGGCGCGCGACCAGATCGGCCGGCAGGTTGTCCGGCAGAGTGACTTGGTCACCGGCATCGAGCTTGGGCGTGGCGATGGCCAGGCCGCGATCCGGGCCTTTGCCGAGCAGTGCACCCAATTGATAGCGGGTCACCTGTATTTGGCCGTCGAGTTGCGCCAGAGTGGTGCGGCTGGAGGCCACTTCGCCTTCGTCGGTGCGCTGCTGCGTCTGGTTGTCGAGACCCGCCGTGACGCGGCCACGCGTGATGCTGCCGATATGGCGGCGATCTTCGGTAACCTGTTCGGCGATCTTGCGCAGTGCATATTCGCGCGCAAGCTGATTGTAGGTTTGCGCCACACTGGTCGACAGGGTCAACTGGACTTCCGCTTGGTCTGCCAGCGCGATCTTTTCGCGCGACAAGGACTGCGCCACGGCCTGGCGATTCTTGCCCCACAGATCGAGCTCATACGAAGCGCTGACCAAGCCATTGTTCTCGGTGTACCAGCTGCCACCATACGGAGGCGGGTAAAGGGCATTGCCCGAGTACAGTTCGCGATTCAGCGTGTATTGAGCGCCAACGCTGGGCAGCAATTTGGCATCGGCACCTTGGGTGTACGCCTGGGCCGCGGCAATTCGCGCCCGCGCTTGCGCCAGACTGGGGTTGTCGGCCAGCGCTTCTGCAATCAGGGCGCTCAATTGCGGATCCCCGAACTGACTGGACCAGTCGGCTTTGGGCCAGCTACCGCCCTGACCGGGCAGTGCCTGGCCGCTTTGCAGTTGATCTGAGGACAGCAGCTTGCCGCTGCCTTGGATGCCCGTGTAATTCACACAGCCGGCCAGCGTGAGGGCCGCGGCGACAATGGCGCTGGCCGCTTTGATGACGGGCGCGCGGTGAGGCGTCTTAGACGAGGAGTTCATTGCTCGGCTTGGTTGAGTTATTCGTATGGGATTAAGGATATGCGACTACACCTGAATATGCTTGACGGCGCGACGCAAATTTCAATCCTGTGGTTGGTGTTTGCAATTGGCGCCGGCGTTTTGCAGCATCCTGCGCAATAGATTACGCAGCACATCGGTTTCTGCCGGTGTGAAGCCCGTCGTCATGGTGTCGATCGCTTGCTGGAAAATAGCCGGCATGCGTGCCGCAAGGGCGTAGCCTTCATCCGTCAATCCGAGCTTGACCACACGCCGGTCTTCAGCGCTGCGGCTGCGCAACAACAAGCCACGCTTTTCCAGTCGATCGATCAGACGTGTGACAGCGCTGGCGTCGATGCCGTAATCGCGCGCCAGGTCGACGGCGGCGGTGCAACGCCCGGTGGCCAGCATGAACAGGACGCTGGCCTGGGTGCTGGTGATGCCGAGCTCGGCCATCGAGTGCTGCGTGATGTTGTTGGCGAGCGCGGAACGGGCGCGTGACATCAAGTAACCGACGCTCTCGTCCAGTTTGTAGTCGGCGATCTCTGGCGGCAATGAGGCGCTCGAAGTCTGCATGGCGGAGTGGTTTCAGGATGATTTAATTGACTAGGCATGATTGTAGAGGTTTATTGTTGACTAGGCAAGGTATTCCCCGGCGGCCCGTCAGGGTATAGCGTCGGGAATCTGGCAATTTACCTCCGCACGGCACATATTCTTGGTCATTTGCCGCCTCTGGATAGGCTATCCCTACGTTTGCTTCATATGCGCGTGCTATAATCGAAGGCTAACGAGAATGTGGGTTGTGCTGCGCTCTTTTGCGTCAACGCGATGGTTTATCGCCATGATTACCGCAATATTGCGGTTTTCTCGTGCGGGGGACCCCCGCCGGGTTGACGCCTGAATCCAGTGCCGCCGGCGCATTCCGTTCATTTCGGGCGGAGGGATACGCGATCGTATCCCCAGGCCTGTAGCCGATACGAGCTAAGGCCGCTCCATTAGACCGCCCCAATCACAAGTTGAAACCCCTATGACCCGCGCGCTACGCAATATCGCCATCATCGCCCACGTCGATCACGGCAAGACCACCCTCGTCGACCAGCTGCTCCGCCAGTCCGGCACGTTCCGAGAAAACCAGCAAATCGCCGAGCGCGTGATGGACTCGAACGATATCGAAAAAGAACGCGGCATCACGATTCTCGCCAAGAACTGCGCGGTGGAATACGAGGGTACCCACATCAATATCGTCGACACCCCCGGGCACGCGGACTTCGGCGGTGAAGTCGAGCGCGTGCTGTCGATGGTCGACTCGGTGTTGCTGCTGGTCGATGCCGTCGAAGGCCCGATGCCGCAAACCCGCTTCGTCACGAAGAAAGCCCTGGCCCTGGGTCTCAAGCCCATCGTTGTGGTCAACAAGATCGACCGCCCGGGCGCACGCGCCGAATGGGTCATCAACCAGACCTTCGATCTGTTCGACAAGCTCGGTGCCACGGAAGAACAACTGGATTTCCCGGTAGTCTACGCCTCGGCCCTGAACGGCTATGCCAGCACCGATCCGGAAACCCGTGAAGGCTCCATGCGTCCGCTGTTTGACGCCATTCTGGCCCACGTGCCGACCCGCGAATCGGATCCGGAAGGTCCGCTGCAGTTGCAGATCACCTCGCTGGACTATAACCAGTATGTCGGTCGTATCGGCGTCGGTCGTATCTCGCGCGGTCGTCTGCGCCCCGGCCAGCCGGTCGCCATGCGCTTCGGCCCGGAAGGCGAAGTGATGAACCGCAAGATCAACCAAGTCCTGAAGTTCCACGGTTTGGAGCGGGTTCAGGTCGAAGATGCTGAAGCCGGCGACATCGTGCTGATCAACGGTATCGAAGATATCGGTATCGGCGCCACGATCTGCGCGGTGGATGCCCCCGATGCACTGCCGATGATTACCGTCGACGAACCGACCCTGACGATGAACTTCTGCGTGAATTCGTCGCCGCTGGCTGGCCGTGAAGGCAAATTCGTCACCAGCCGTCAAATTCGCGACCGTCTGACCCGCGAGCTGAACCACAATGTGGCGCTGCGCGTGAAGGATACCGGCGACGAAACCGTGTTCGAAGTGTCGGGCCGCGGCGAGCTGCACCTGACCATCCTGATCGAAAACATGCGTCGCGAAGGCTATGAACTGGCCGTGTCGCGCCCGCGCGTGGTGATGCAGGAAATCGACGGCGTCAAACACGAGCCGTACGAACTGCTGACGGTTGACCTCGAAGATGCGAACCAGGGTTCGGTGATGGAAGAGCTTGGCCGCCGCAAGGGCGAATTGCTCGATATGGCTTCCGATGGCCGTGGCCGTACCCGCCTGGAATACCGCATTCCGGCTCGTGGCCTGATCGGCTTCCAGGGCGAATTCCTGACGCTGACGCGCGGTACCGGTCTGATGTCGCACATTTTCGACGCGTATGCGCCGGTGCGTGAAGGCAATATCGGCGAGCGTCGCAATGGGGTGCTGATCTCGCAGGACGATGGCGCTGCCGTGGCTTACGCCTTGTGGAAGCTGCAGGATCGCGGCCGCATGTTCGTCAAGCCGGGGGACGCGCTGTACGAAGGCATGATCATCGGCATACACAGCCGCGACAACGATCTGGTGGTCAACCCGATCAAGGGTAAGCAGCTGACCAACGTGCGCGCTTC